>JGI12210J13797_10036681_pt1 | contig 26540 bp, 18 predicted proteins | sample ElkSlonscriptome_3_FD_13797 | JGI IMG/M metagenome (IMG submission 13797) | reverse complement strand
CCAGACCCGGGCGTGGGTGGAGGCGGAGAACGAGGTGACCTTCGGCTACCTCGACCAGATCCCGCAGCGCGACGCGATCCGCGAGCGGCTGACCGCGCTGTGGAACTACGAGCGCTGGGGCGTGCCCTCGCGCCACGGCACGCGCTACGTGGTCAGCCGCAACGACGGGCTGCAGGCTCAGGCGGTGGTGTATACGCTCGCGCGCCTCGACGCCGAGCCGGAGGTGCTCATCGATCCCAACACGCTGTCGGCCGACGGCACGGTGGCGCTGTCGGAGCTGAGCTTCTCGCACGACGGGGAGCTGTGCGCCTACGGGACCTCGGCCTCGGGCTCCGACTGGCAGACCTGGCGGGTGCGCGAGGTGGCCACGGGCAAGGATCTCGACGACCGGATCGACTGGATCAAGTTCTCGGACGTGTCGTGGACCCGCGACGGCCGCGGGTTCTACTACGCCGGCTACGACGCCCCGAAGGCGGGCGACGAGCTGGAGGGGATCAACTACCACCAGAAGGTCTACTACCACCGCCTCGGCACCCCCCAGGCCGACGACGTGCTGGTGTACGCCCGGCCCGACCACAAGGAGTGGGGCTTCACCCCCGAGGTCACCGAGGACGGGAAGTACCTGGTCATCACGGTGCGGATCGGCACCGATCGCCGCAACAGCGTGATGATGCAGTCGCTGCGCGGTACCACGCCGGGCCAGGCCAAGACGACGGCGCTGGTGCCCGATTTCCCGGCCAGCTACACGTTCGTGGGCAACGACGGCCCCGTCTTCTACTTCCACACCGACCACGAGGCACCCCGCGGCCGGCTGGTGGCCCTCGACACCCGCAAGCCGGTGGGCGCCAGCCAGCGCGAGCTGGTGGCCGAGGCCCCCCCCACCCTGAGAAGCGTGGATCTGGTCGGCGACACGTTCTTGCTGTCGTACCTCGAGGACGCGCACTCGCGGGTGGAGCTGGTGGATCGCAAGGGGCGACCCCAGGGCACGATGGACCTGCCCGGCCTGGGCACGGTGGTGGGCTTCCCCGGCCACCGGCGCGACCAGGAGACCTTCTACGGCTACTCGAGCTTCGCCACGCCCACCACCGTATATCGCTTCGACCTGAAGACCCGCCGCAGCTCGGTGTTCCGGGCGCCCGACGTGGGCTTCTCGCCCGACGACTACGTCACCGAGCAGGTGTTCTACGAAAGCCGCGACGGCACCCGCGTGCCGATGTTCCTCACCCGCCGCAAGGACGTGCAGCCCAGCCCCACCACGCCCACCTATCTCTACGGCTACGGCGGCTTCAACATCCCCATCACGCCCTCGTTCTCGGTGGCCGACCTGGTGTGGATGGAGATGGGGGGGCTGTACGCGGTGGCCAACCTGCGGGGCGGGGGCGAGTACGGCGAGCAGTGGCACGCGGCGGGCACCAAGCTCCACAAGCAGAACGTGTTCGACGACTTCATCGCCGCGGCGCAGTGGCTGGTGGCCGAGGGCAAGACCAGCCCCGAGAAGCTGGCGATCGGCGGGCGCAGCAACGGGGGGCTGCTGGTCGGCGCGGCCATCACCCAGCGGCCCGATCTGTTCGCGGCCGCGCTGCCCGGGGTGGGGGTGATGGACATGCTGCGCTTCAACCAGTTCACGATCGGCTGGGCGTGGGAATCGGACTACGGCTCCCCCCAAGATCCGGAGCAATTCACCGCGCTGCGCGCGTACTCGCCGGTGCACAACCTGCGGCCCGGCACCGCGTACCCGGCCACCCTCGTCTACACCGCCGACCACGACGATCGGGTGGTGCCCGGCCACAGCTACAAATTCGCCGCGGCGCTCCAGCACGCGCACGAGGGCGAGGCCCCGGTGATGATCCGGATCGACACCAAGTCGGGGCACGGGGCGGGCAAGCCCACCGCCAAGCGGATCGAGGAGTGGACCGATCTGTGGGGCTTCGTGGTGGCCAACCTCCACATGCAGCCCCGGCCGGCCCCCTGAGCGAGCCCTCGCGGCGACCAGACCGCGGGAGACCAGACCGCGGGCGAATTCGGGTAGCATTCGCCCGATGACGACGTTCCGGGTCCTGGCCGTGGTGCTCGTGGTGGGGGGTGGGCTCGGGTGCGGAGACGATCCGCCGCCCACGAGCCCGACCAGCGGCGACGACGACGACTCGACCGGCGTGACGACGACCGGCTCGAGCGACAGCTCGAGCGACAGCTCCAGCACGGGCCTCGACGACGCCGACGCGTCCGACTCGACCGATCCGGACACCGGCCCGACTCCCATGACCTGCGGCAACGGCCAGGTCGACGCGGGGGAGCTGTGCTTCCACGACGCGGTCGGCTACGACGTCGGCATGGTGCCCTCCGATCTGGTGCTGGCCGATCTGCAGGGCGACGGGGCCATCGACGTGGTGACCGCCGATCAGGGCGGCAACGGCCACTCCATCCTCTTCGGCGGCGGTGACGGCGAATTCATGGAGCCGGCCGTGGCGCTGGCGGGCGTGCTGGGCACCCGCGGGGTCGCGGTGGGCCACGTCGACGGCGACGACACCCTCGATCTGGTCGGGGCCAACCCCGGCTCCGACAGCGTGGAGGTCTACTTCGGCGACGGCTCGGGAGGCTTCGCCGATGCGGGCCCGGTGGCCTCGCCCGCCGGCCCCCGGGCGGTGGCGGCGGTCGATCTCGACGGCGACGGCGGTGACGACCTGGTCGTGGTGGGCGAGGCGTCCGCCGACGTCACCGTGCACCGGGGCGACGGCCGGGGCGGCTGGCTTCCCCCCGAGGTCTACCCGGTGGGCCCCGAGCCCTACGACCTGGTGGCGATCGATCTCGACGACGACGGCGACGTCGACGTCGCGGTGGTGAACCGCGGCGAGGACACCGTGTCGATCCTGCGCGGCGACGGCACGGGCGCGTTCGCGGCCGAGGAGCGCGTCACGGTGGGCGCGGGCCCCCGCGGGCTGGCCGCGGCCGACGTCGATGGGGACGGCACGATCGACCTGGCCACCGCGAACTACGACGCCGACGAGGTGGGCCTGCTGCGGAACGACGGCCGGGGCGGCTGGCTGTCGCTCCAGGCGTTCTCGGTGGGTCCCACCCCGCAGGCCGTCGCCCTGGTCGACGTGACCGCCGACGACGTGCCGGAGATGATCGTGGTCCGCAGCAGCACCGCCGAGCTGGCCGTCTACACCCGGGACGGCACGGAGCACTACGATCTCGCCGGCGTGTACCAGGTGCCGCTCGATCCGCTCGCCCTCGAGGTGGCCGACGTGGACGGCGACAGCGTGCCCGATCTCGTGATGACGGGGGGCAGCGCCCACGTGGTGGGCGTGATGCTCAGCCGCCCCTAGAAGCCCTCGAAATCGAGGGCCTGCTCGATCGCGGACGTGAACTTGGCCTGGTCGCGGTAGCCCACGAGCGCCCCGCCGAAGATGAGCCCCACCGTGCTGACGACCATGCCCAGCATGGTCGACTCGAACAGCACGTGGGCCGACACCCAGTCGCGCCGGTGGTCCTGGAGCACGGCGATCATGCCGTCGCGCAGCTCCCCCTCGTACCCGTCGAGGTCCTTCGCGTCGACGAAGATGTACGCGTCGTCCAGCTTCGTCAGCAGCCCACGCAGCGCGGGGTCGATCACCGCCAGCGCCTTGCGGCCCACCGTGCCCGCGAGCGACAGCCCGATCACCCGGGGCCCGAGCATGCCGATGGCGGCGGCGTTCTCTCCCGAGCTCCACTGCTGCACGTCGTCGAGATCGTGGGGCCACGCGGACATCGACCCGCAGTGTATCAACTCGAAGCGGACGCTCTCGGGGAAGCGCCCAGCGTCACGATCCTTCCCGGTCGTGGTGGTGCAGGCCCGCCACGCCCGCCCGGGCGTCGGCCCCCGTGCCGCGGGCCGCCTCGAACGCACCGCTGACCACCGGCGCGTAGCGACACACGTCGTGCACGATCCGGGTCAGGCGATCCCGTAGGCGGTCGGCGAGCTGAAGCTCCAGGTCGAAGTCGGCGGGCCGAGCCGCCGCGTGGTAGGGCAGGGTGAAGCCGTGGCACCAGTTGAAGCAGTTGCGCACCGCGGTCAGGGACATGTCTCCGCTGCCGCCGCCGGTCACCGCCACCACCGCCGCGAACTTGCCGGCCAGCTCGAGGTAGAGGAAGTCGAACCAGTTCTTGAGGGCGCCGCTCATGTTGCCGTGATACTCGGGCGTCACCAGCAAGAACCCCTCGGCCCACGCCGCGTCGGCCCGCACGCTCGCCACCTCGGCCTGCTCGGCCTGCTCGGGGGCGTCTTGCTGCATCAGGGGAAGCCGGAGGTCCGACAGGTCGTGGCACCGCACCTGCGCGTCGGTCTGCTCGCGCAGCGTCTCGAGCAAGAATTCGACCGTCGACCGCGACTGGCCGTCGGGGCGGGCCGAGCCAGACACCACCAGGACGCGAGCACCCGCCATGGGTCCATGCTCGACCGCTCACCGGCCTCGTGCAAGCCGCGGAGAGCCCGCGGCAGCGACCGATGCGCGGTGGCGCGTCTCGGGGAATGGGCTTGATTCTCGCTGGCATCTGCCCGATGCTCGCGTCCGCTGGAGCCCCAGGGGCCCGGCCGGATCGGTTGCCCGATCCCGCTACCGGGCTCGTCGTCGTCGGTCCTCCGCGTTTCGCGGTGGGCACGATCACCCTCCGCTCGGGTCGGCTCCGGATCACCACGAGAGGCCTTCGAACATCGTTTGGGCCCGGAAAGGCAAGCGTCTCGATTGTACACGGCGGCCACCCCATCCGAAGACACCTGGCGCTATCGCGCCGTCACCCGAGCCAACGTGGCCCGCACCCCGCAGTGGTCGAAGATTCCGCGCGAGCTGCAGGAGGCCATCATGGTCGTGTCGACCGTGCTGCCGTTTCGTACCAACGAGTACGTGATGCGCGAGCTCATCGACTGGGATCGGGTCCCCCACGACCCCATGTACCAGCTCACGTTCGTGCAGCCGGGCATGCTCGATCCCGACGACTACGCCACCATGGCGCGGCTTTGGCGAGCCGACGCCCCGCGGGCGACGCTGAAGGAGGCCGCCGACCGGATCCGCCTGCGGCTGAACCCGCACCCCGCCGGTCAGCTCACGCACAACGTGCCCCGCCTCGACGGCCGGCCGCTGCCGGGCATCCAGCACAAGTATCGGGAGACGGTGCTGCTGTTCCCCAGCCAGGGGCAGACCTGCCACGCCTACTGCACCTTCTGCTTCCGCTGGGCGCAGTTCGTGGGCATCGACGACATCAAGTTCCAGGCCCAAGAGACCCGCGACCTGGTGGACTACCTCGCGGCGCACCCCGAGGTGAGCGACGTGCTCGTCACCGGCGGCGATCCGCTGGTCATGCGCACCAAGGCGCTGCGGAGCTACCTCGAGCCGCTGCTGAGCGACGCGCTGGCGCACGTGCAGTCGATCCGCCTGGGCACGAAGTCGGTGGCCTACTGGCCGCAGCGCTATGTGACCGACGCCGACGCCGACGACCTGCTGCGGCTGTTCGAGCAGGTGGTGGCCTCGGGGCGGCACCTGGCGGTGATGGGGCACTACAACCATCCCACCGAGATCAAGACGCCCATGGCCCAGGAGGCGGTGCGGCGGATCCGGGCCACCGGGGCCGAGGTGCGGATGCAGTCGCCGCTCATCCGCCACGTCAACGACGATCCCGACGCGTGGGCCGAGCTGTGGCGCACCGGCGTGCGCCTGGGCGCCATCCCGTACTACATGTTCGTGGAGCGCGACACGGGCCCCAAGCACTACTTCGACGTGCCGTTGGTGCGGGCGTGGGAGACCTTCCGCGAGGCCTATCGCCAGGTCTCGGGCCTGGCCCGCACCGTCCGCGGCCCCTCGATGTCGGCCTTTCCGGGCAAGGTGCTGGTCGACGGCGTGGCCGAGGTGCGGGGCGAGCCGGTGCTGTGCCTGCAGTTCATCCAGGCGCGTGATCCCGCGTGGGTGCGCCGGCCGTTCTTCGCCCGCTACGACCCCGAGGCCACCTGGCTGGACGAGCTGGTCCCCGCGTTCGGGCAGGAGACGTTCTTCTTCGAGCGCGGTCCCCACGCGGCCCCGCGGAGCACCCGGCGCCTCGCCGTGGTCGCCGAGTAGCGACGCGGCGGTGCGGGGCGCTATGGTCGGCGCCCCATGCAGGTCTTCTACGACGCGCTCTACTTCCAGCTCGTCCGCAGCCTGACCGTGGCCGACGTACTGCTGGCCGTGGTCATCGCGGTCGTCGGGCTGGTGCTCGGGCGGCTCGCCCAGCGGATCTTCGACCGGTGGCTGAAGCAGCTGCCCGACGGCACCCTCCGCCACGCGGCGGTCGACGCCACCTCCGTCCCGGTGGTGTGGGCCCTGCGGCTGGGCGGGCTGTGGATCGCGTTCTTGGTGGTGCTGCCCAAGCTGATGTTCACCGAGATGCCCGAGGTGGCGACCATGGTCTACCGGGCCGTGATCGTGGGCCTGGCCACCTGGCTGGGCGTGCGGGCGATCAGCGAGGCGTGCGCGCTGTGGGCCCGCCGGGCGTCCAACACCGAGGACACCTTCGACGACCAGCTCGTCCCCATCGTCCGCAAGACGGCCAAGGTGATCTTGGTGTGCGTGGGCGGGGTGATGGTGCTGCAGAACCTCGGCTACTCGGTCGGCTCGCTGCTGGCCGGGCTGGGGATCGGCACCGCCGCCATCGCCTTCGCCTCCAAGGACACCATCGCCAACTTCTTCGGCTCGGTGGTCGTGTTCGTGGACCGGCCGTTCCAGGTCGGCGACTGGGTGGAGATCGGCGAGGTGGAGGGCACGGTGGAGGAGGTCGACATTCGCACCACGCGGATCCGGACCTTCGCCAACAGCCTCATCACCGTGCCCAACTCCAAGATGACGGTGAACGAGATCGAGAACTGGTCGCGCATGAAGAAGCGGCGGATCAAGCTCAGCGTGGGGCTGACCTACGCCACCACGTCGGGGAAGATGCGCGAGGCGGTGGCGGCGATCCGCGGGATCATCGAGGGCGACGACCGCTTCCACCACGATTTCTACCTGGTCAACTTCAACGAGCTGGGCGAGTCCAGCCTCAACATCTTCTGCTACTTCTTCACCCACACCACCAACTGGGCCGAGTACATGCAGATCCGCGAGGACTTCCTGCTCGCGGTGATGGACGCGATGGCGGGGCTGGAGCTGGAGATCGCCTTCCCGACCCGCACCGTGCACCTGGTCGGCGACGCGCTGCCCGGGGCGCCGGCCGCCATGCAGCGCCAAGAGCCTCGCTGAGCGCGGGGTGACGTATGCTCCCGGCGATGAAGGCCGCGCTGCTGGGAGCGACCAAGGGCATCGGGCGAGCGCTGGCGCGGCGCATGGCGGCGCGCGGCGATCAGCTGTTCCTGCTCGGGCGCGACCCGGATGAGCTCGAGCGCAGCGCCAGCGATCTGCGGGTGCGCTACGGGGCCGCGGCGATCGCCGGCCACGCGCCCTGCGATCTCGAGCGGCCCGAGACCTTCGAGGGCGCGCTCGATGCGGCCACCGAGGCGCTCGGCGATCTCGAGGGGGTGATCGTGACCGCGGGGATGTTCGGCCCCCAGCCGCAGCTCGAGGCCGATCTCGAATTCACCCGGCGCTTGCTGACGGTGAACTTCGCCCACACCGTGGTCCTCTGTGAGCACGCCAAGGCGCGCCTGCTGGCCCGCGGAGGTGGGGTGTTGTGTGTGTTCTCGTCGGTGGCCGGCGACCGGGGCCGGACGCCGGTGGTGCTGTACGGGGCCAGCAAGGCGGGCCTGAGCGCCTATCTCGAGGGTCTCGACCACCGCGAGCACGCCCGGGGGCTGCGGGTGGTCTGCATCAAGCCCGGGTTCGTGCGCACCTCGATGACCGCGGGGCTGCCCGAGCCTCCGTTCGCATCCGATCCCGGACCGGTGGCCGACCGAGCCCTGAAGGCCATCGACCGGTCGCGGCCGGTCGCCTACGCCCCGTGGATCTGGGGCCTGGTGATGGCCGTGATCCGTCGCCTGCCGCGCTTCGTGATGCGGCGGGTGGGCTTCTAAGGGAATCCCGGTCCGGCGGTCGAGGCGCTCGGTCTCGGACGAACAGCGTTCGCTTCTCGACGTCGGCGCCCGTCATCCCCGATACTGAGCGTGGCGTGACCGGTCGGCGTTCAAGCGGTGAGCTCGTACGCCTGGAGGAATACCAGGTCGAGCGACCGACGGTGGACTACCCCGCAGACGACCCCTCGGGTCCGGCCTCTCGTGCCGCCCCTACCAAGATCGGGCGCTATACGGTGCTCGACCTGCTCGGCGTGGGCGGTATGGGGGTGGTGTGCACGGCCTACGATCCCAAGCTCGATCGCAAGGTCGCGCTCAAGCTGCTGCGCAAGCGCCCCAAGGACGACGGTCGCAACTCCACCGGCCAGGCTCGCCTCATTCGCGAGGCGCAGGCGCTGGCCAAGCTCAACCACCCCAACATCGTCACCGTCCACGACGTCGACAAGGTCGATGGCCAGATCTACATGGCCATGGAGTACGTCGACGGCATGTCGCTGGACAAGTGGATGATCCGCGGCGAGCGGTCGTGGCGGGAGGTCGTGCAGATGTTCGTCCACGCCGCGCGGGGCCTGGCCGCCGCGCACGCCGCTGGCATCACCCACCGCGACTTCAAGCCGGCCAACGTGCTGATCGGCAAGGACGGCCGGGTGCTGGTGGTCGACTTCGGGCTGGCCAAGAGCCAGGACCAAGACGAGCGCCGCTCGGTCGATCTGGCGCCCGGGAGCTTCGTGCCGATCGACCCGGCCGAGATGCTGCGGGAGCGCGGCAGCTTGATGGAGGTCATCGGCTCCACGCAGGACACCAAGCTCACCCAGGTGGGGCGCACGGTGGGCACGCCGGCGTACATGGCCCCCGAGCAGTTCCTGGGCATGTCGGTCGGTCCCGACACCGATCAGTTCAGCTTCGGCGTGGCGTTGTTCGAGGCGCTCTATGGCTACCTGCCGTTCCCCGACGACGACCGCGAGGAGCTGGTCGAGCGGGTCACCTCGGGGCGGGTGGCCGAGCCGCCCAAGGACACGCCCGTGCCCGGCTGGGTGCACCGGGTGGTGCTGCGGGCCCTGCAGAAGCGCTCCGAGGAGCGCTACCCCAACATGGACGCGCTCATCGTGGCGCTGCAGGCCGACCCGGCCAAGCGGCGGCGGCGGGCGATGGGGGCCCTGGGGGCCGTGCTGCTGGCCGGCATGGGGGCGTACGGCGTGGCCCAGGGCATCGCGTCGGAGGGCGACGTGTGCGGCGGCGCCTCCGAGCGCATCGAGGAGGTGTGGGGCGACGGACGGGAGGCGGAGGTGCAGGCCGCGTTCGAGGCCACCGCGCTGCCCTATGCGCCCGACGCCTGGCGCGGCGTAGAGAAGGAGATGGGCCGGCGCGCCGACGCCTGGGTCGAGCACCACGTCGACGTGTGCGAGGCGACCAACGTGCGCCGCGAGCAGTCCAGCCGCCTCATGGACGTGCGCATGGCCTGCCTCGAGCGGCGCCGCGGAGAGATGCGGGCGCTGGTCGAGGTGTTCGTCTCGCCCGACGAAGACGTCGTGCTCGAGGCGGTCAAGGCGGTGCAGAGCCTGGAGAGCAGCGCCGGGTGCCTGACCGAGATGGAGGGGGCTGGGTTCGGGACCGACGATCCGGCGCAGATGCGGAAGATCGAGGAGGTCGATCGGCTGCTGGCGCGCTCCAACGCGATGGAGCTGTCCGGGCAGGCGGAGGGGGCGGTGGAGGTGGCCGCCAAGGCGCTGCGCTCGGCCCGGGAGCTGGGGCACCAGCCGACCCTCGCTCGGGCGGCCACGCGTCATGCCCGCCTCTACGCCTTGCGGACCGATCAGCTGGAGAGCGCCAGGGACGAGCTGATCGAGGCGATCGGGCTGGCCACCAAGACCAACCAGCCGGCCCTCGAGGTGGTCGGCTGGGCCACCCTCATCTCGCTGGAGGGGGTCAAGCGCGGTCACCCCGAGGCCGGGCTGGCGCTGCGCGTGCCCGCCGACATCGCGCTGCAGCAGCTCCAGGATCAGCAGCTCGAGGCGCTGCTCTTGCAGGCGGTCGGCTCCGTGCTGCACCAGAGCGACCGGCACGACGAGGCCCTCGCCGCGCAGCTCGAGGCGCTGGAGAAGTACCGCAGCGTGTACGGGCAAGAGCACACCATGGTGGCCGCCATCCTCGGCAACGTCGGGGTCGAGTACGGCAATCTCGGGCGCATCGAAGACGCCCGACGCTATCTCGAAGACGCGGCGGCGATGCTCGAGGGGCTCCACGGCCCGCGCCATCCCGTGCTGGGGAGCGTGCGGATCAACCTGGGCGCACGCCTGCAGCAAGCGGGCGACGCACGGGCGGCGCATGCCCAGTACCTGCTGGCCGAGCAGGTCTTCCGGGTCGCGCTGCCGCCTGGTCACCCCCGCCGGCTCAAGGCCATGCTCGGCCTGGCCCAGACCGAGCTCGTGTTCGATCCCGATCGGGCCGAGGAGCGCTTCGAGGAGGTCCTGGCCATGGTGCGGGCGCAGAAGGAGCCCAACTTGCCGGTGATGGTCGCGTCCTACAACTCGCTGGGCCGCCTGCGGCGCCAGAGAGGAGACGCCCTCAGCGCGGAAGGGCGCACCGACGAGGCCACTCGGGAGCGCTCGAGAGCAGCGGAGAGCTTCGAGGCCGCGCTCCAGACTCTCCAGCGGCAGGGAGAAGAGGCGCGCTCCGACAACCAGCTACTGGTCGTGAACGCCAACTTCTGCTTCTTGGAGCAGGAGCGCGGCGACATCGAATCGGCGATGCAGTTGTGTCGCGCGGCCTGGGACGTTCAGATCCAGATCGACTCGTTGCATCCCTACGGCGTGCAGTCCCTCGGAGCGCTCGTGGAAATGGATATCGAGCAGGGAAATCGCGGGCGAGCGCTGCAGCTGCTCCGGTCTGCACTCAGCGAGACCGCGCTCAGGGACTCGTTCGACGCCAAGCTCGACTTGGCCGATCGCTTCTGGAAGTCGAGCGAGTCACGAGCTGAAGCCCTGTCCATCGTCCAGCAGCTCGCCAAGGACGCAGCACTCGATGACTCCATGAACGAGCGAGAGATCAAGCGCTGGCTGGGAGAGCACTCGCTGTAGCCGGCCAGAGTCCGAGCCATCGTGAAGAACCAAAGCGAGAGCGCCGGGGCGTACAGCCGACCCGGCGCTCTTTGCTGGATACGAGCGGCGCGGCTACTCGATGCCTTCGCTGCCGCACTGGCCGTCGACCAGTGCCGCGATGACGAGCTTGCGCCACCGAGAGGCGAGCTGGATGGGCGCGGAGGCCTGCACCGTCTCGGAGCCGTTGGTGCCCAGCCCGTCGACGACGGCGTCGTACTGGTAGCTGAAGCGCAGCTGGTTCATCAGCGACTGGTACTGCTTGAACGGGTTGCCCGAGGAGAGATCGGGCGTGCCGTCGAAGGTCCACAGGCCCATGGCGGAGTAGAGGACCGTGCCCTCCTCGTCACGCAGCTCCTTGAACAGGCCGTCTTGGCTGGTGGTCGTGGTGCACATGGTCGTGCCGCTGGCCGGGTCGACGATGGACTCGCCAACGAGGTTCATCGTGGTGATGCCGTAGCGATTGAAGACGACGCCTTCGACGATGTCCCAGAGGATGATGTCGCCGGCATCGTCGCCGTTGCCGTTGGCGCTGCTGCCACGGCTGATGGTGATGTCGCCGTTGCCGTCGTAGCCGGGGATGTGGTCGGGGATCTGGGGGCCAGCACGAAAGTCGTAGAGGGCTTGCTCTTCGGCGGTGGAGGGGCCGCTGACCGGTTGGTCATCACAGGCCATCAGGCCGATCGAGGTCGCCACACAGAGGGAGAGAGGGAGAAGACGTCGCATCGATGGGAGCACCTTGCTCGCGGCATCAGGGGAGTAGCCGCAGGTGAAGGGGGGGTGGGGGAGGGCTTTCTAAAGGTAATCCGAATTGCTGATTATTTCAGGTTGAAAAGCAGTAAGGATCATTACTAATTTATACCCAGGTGATGAGATATGTGCCGAATGTCGTGGATCTCGACCCGTTTCGAAGGGGGTTCGGAACAAAGCCATCCGAGAGCTTCGGAGTTAAAATTTGAATTGTCAGATGAAGTCGTCGGAGAGATCACCGGATCCGCATCGGCTCTCCATCGCGCCAGCGGTCTCGGGGTGATGCATAGGGTCGAGCGGCGTCTCAATGCGTGAAATCGCTCGGTCGCATGCTGCGCATCTGAATCAGGTCGCCCGGTGCATCTCGAGCGGGATCGTCGGTCGCATCGCGGGCGGGCGGCAGGGGTGGATCGACGGGCTCGGCCGACGAGGACAGCCGGGGGTCGAGCAGGTGGGTGGGCTCGACGTTGCGGACGGCGGCCGCGAGGCTCTGGCGCAGGGTGGGCACCTGCTGCTCGAGGGTGGCGAGCAGCCGCTTGACCTGCTGGCGCTGGGAGTTGGGCTGGGTGCCGCATAGGTTGCACGGCAGGATGGGAACGCCGAGCTGCTCGGCGTAGGCGGCCAGATCGGCCTCGGCGCAGCCCAGCAGCGGCCGCACCAGCGCATGGCCTCCGGGCGGAGCGGGGAGCTTGGCGGCCATTGCCCGTAACCGACCGGAGAACAGCTGGTTGAGCAGCAAGGTCTCGACCAGGTCGTCGCGGTGGTGCCCCAGGGCGATCTTGTTGGCCCCCAGGCGGTCGGCGACCCGATGAAGGATGGCTCGCCGCATGCGAGAGCACCGGGAGCAGTAGGACTTGCCGGGGGGCGTGTGCTCGAGGACCACCGCGTAGGTGTCACGCCGCTCGAGGTGGAACTCGAAGCCGTGCTCGCGCATGTGCTGCTGCACGGCGGTCGGATCGAAGCCGGGCTGGCCCTGATCGAGGGTCATGGCGACCAGCGAGGCCTCGAAGGGCAGCCGGCGGATGTAGGCCCGCAGCAGGTGCAGCATGGCCCACGAGTCCTTGCCGCCCGAGCAAGCGACCATGATCCGGTCCCCGGGCTCCACCAGATCGTGCTCTCGGTTCAGCCGCGAGATCTGACGAAGCAGGCGGGCTCGAAGCGCGGGAGAGGCCTCGGACATTCGATGAGCGGCTATAACACGCAGCCATGACGACTGAACACCAGTAGAGTCACGGGACCGTCATTGACGAGCTCGACCTGCATCGAGGCGCCGAATCGGCCGGTCTGCACGGGCACGCCGGCATCGCGCAACTCCTGCACGACCCGCAGATACAGGCCCTCGGCGCGCTCGGGCGCCTCCGCCGCGTCGAACCCGGGACGACGACCCTTGCGAACGTTCGCCGCGAGGGTGAACTGACTGATCACTAGGCAGCCGCCGTCGATGGCGGCGAGATCGAGATCCATCGGCGTGCGGCCAGGAAAGATCCGAAGCCCGGCGATCTTGCGGGCGGTGGCGACCGCGTCGGCCTCGGTGTCGCCCGCCTCCACGCCCACCAGCAGCATCACGCCGCGCCCGACCTCGCCGACGACCTCTCCCTCGACCCGCACCTGGGCTCGGCTCACCCGCTGGACCACGGTCTTCATGGGCCGGAGCGTAGCGCAGGTGATCGGTCGACCTGGTGGATGCACACGAACGGGCCGAGCGGATGATCAGTGGTGCTTGCTCACGCGCTCGGTCGCGGGCTACGGTCCGGTCTTCGGCGTGCGGGCCGGTGGTCCTCCTCGGACCCGGCTTCCCCCCCCGATCCCGGAGCGACTACCGATGGGCCAACACGACGTCATGGACAAGAACGACGAGGCCAGCCAGCGGGTCTTCGTCAAGGCGCTCCTCGACGACGTCAACACGCTCGAGCAGATGCTCGACGAAGAGATGTTCGAGACCGGGATCCGGCGGATCGGGGCCGAGCAGGAGATGTTCCTGGTCGATCGCACCATGGGCCCCGCGCCGGTGGCCATCGAGCTGCTCGAGAAGACCACCGATCCCCGGCTGACCACGGAGCTGGCTCGCTTCAACCTCGAGGCCAACCTCACGCCCTACGTGTTCGGCGGCGACTGCCTGCGTCGGCTGGAGCAGGAGGTGCACGAGGTGGTGGCCAAGGCCCGGGCCGCGGCCCAGGAGTGCGGCGCCGACGTGCTGCTGGTGGGGATCCTGCCCACGCTGCGCAAGGCGGACCTGGGGCTGGACAACATGTGCCCCATCCCCCGCTACCACGTGCTCAACCGCGCGATGATGAAGCTGCGGGGCGGTGACTTCCACATCGCGATCAAGGGGCTGGACGAGCTGGAGACCACGCACGACAACGTGATGCTGGAGTCGTGCAACACCAGCTTCCAGATCCACTTCCAGGTCGCGCCCAAGGAATTCGCGCGGCTTTACAACGTGGCCCAGGCGGTGACGGCCCCGGTGCTGGCCGCGGGGGTGAACTCCCCGGTGCTGCTGGGCCGCCGGCTGTGGAACGAGACCCGCGTGGCGCTGTTCCAGCGCTCGGTCGACGCGCGGTCCAGCCACCACCAGGCCCGCGGCCTCCGCCCGCGGGTGAGCTTCGGGGACGCGTGGGTGCGCGAGTCGGTGCTCGAGATCTTCCGCGAGGACATCGCGCTGTTCCGGGTGGTGCTGGGCCAAGACGAGTACCAGAGCTCGCGGGCGGAGCTGGCCGCGGGGCGGGTGCCGGCGCTGCAGGCCCTGCGGCTGCACAACGGCACCGTCTACCGCTGGAACCGGGCGTGCTACGGCTGGTCGGAGGAGGGGGCGCACCTGCGGATCGAGAACCGCGTGCTGCCGGCCGGCCCCTCCATCGTCGACGAGATGGCCAACGCGGCCTTCTACTTCGGGCTGATGGCGGGGGTGACCGCGGAGTACGAGGACATCGCCAAGGTGATGGACTTCGACGACGCGAAGAACAACTTCTTCTCGGCGGCGCGCCACGGCCTGGGGGCGCAGTTCCGCTGGGTGGGCGGGGAGTCCTACACCGCCAGCGCCCTCATCCTCGAGCGGCTGCTGCCGCTGGCTCGCGCGGGGCTGAGGAACTCGGCCATCGACGAGCAAGACGTGACCCACTACCTCGACATCATCGAGCAGCGGGTGCGCTCGCTGGACACGGGGTCGACCTGGGCGATGCGCTCGCTGGCGGCCATCGCCCCGCGCACGTCGCTGGACCAGCGGCACCGGCGGCTGACCAAGGCGATGCTCGAGAACCAGCGCGACGGCACGTCGCCGGTCCACACCTGGCCCGACGTGAAGATCGAGAGCGAGGACGACTGGCGGGAGGCGTACCGCACGGTGGGGCAGATCATGTCCACCCACCTGCTGACGGTGCGGCCCGAGGACCTGGTGGATCTCGCGGCCAGCATGATGGACTGGGAGAAGATCCGACACGTGCCGGTCGAGGACGACGAGGGCCAGCTGGTCGGGATCGTCTCGCACCGCGCGCTGCTGCGGCTGGTGGCCCGCGGGCAGAACGGCGGCGATCCGGTGTCGGTGAAGGACGTCATGCGTCGTGACCCGGTGTCGGTGCGGCCCGATACCTCGACGGTGGAGGCGATGAAGCTGATGCGCGACCGTGCGGTGGGCGCGCTGCCGGTGATCGAGGACGGCAAGCTGGTGGGCATCGTCACCGAGCACGACCTCATCGACGTGTCCCGGAAGCTGCTCGAGCGGTTCCTGTCCGACGACTGAGCCGCGCTCGGCCGAGCCGGTGGGCTCAGCCGGTGGGCTCAGCCAGCCGGAGCAGACGGTGGGCTCAGGCGGTCGGAGTGACGCCGCTGACCGCGGGGGGCTCGTCGGGCCCTGCGTCGGCGGCGGGCGCAGCGGGAGCGAGGGCGGAGCCCGCCGTCGTCGCGCCATCGCGGGCGGAGGCCGTGGGCAGCGAGGGCTGCACGTCGTGATCGAAGCCCCGGGTGGCGCGGATGGAGAACACTTCCTGGGGGGTGATGGTGGTGCGCACCAGCAGCTCGCCCACCAGGCCGATCCCCACGAATTGCACCGCGGCGAGGGTCAGCAGCACCCCCAGCGAGAGCAAGGGGCGGTTGCCGATCGGCTCGCCGATGAACCACAGCACGCTGAGGTAGCTGAGCAGCAGCAGGCCCACGCCGCCGCTGAGGGCCCCGAGCACGCCGAAGAAGTGCAGGGGGCGGGTGCGGTAGCGGGTGACCATCAGCACCGTGAGCAGATCGAGGAAGCCGTCGAAGAAGCGGCCGACCCCGAACTTGGACACGCCGTGCTCGCGCGCGCGATGGTTGACCACGAGCTGCTCGACCACGAAGCCCTTCCAGCCCGCGAGCACGGGCAGGAACCGGTGGAACCCGCCGTAGACCGACAGCTCCCGGATGCACTCGATGCGGTAGGCCTTGAACCCGCAGTTGAAGTCCCGCAGCTGCACGCCGCTGACCCGGCGCACCACGGCGTTGAAGACCTTGGAGGGGGCGGTCTTGCCCAGCGGATCGTGCCGGCGCCGCTTCCAGCCCGAGACCAGATCGGCGCCCGCTTCGATCCGAGCGACGAACTGGGGGATCATCGCCGGGTCGTCCTGCAGATCGGCGTCGAGGGTGAGCACGATGCGGCCGCGGACCCGTTCGAAGGCGGCGTTGAGGGCGGGCGACTTGCCGAAGTTCTTGCGGAAGTGGACCACCCGAACGCGAGGATCGGCCTCGGCCATGGCGTCGAGGGCATCGGCGGAGCCATCGGAGCTGCCGTCGTCGACGAACAGGATCTCGTAGGGGCGCGCGAGCGGCTCCAGACCCGCGCGCAGCTCCTCGTGGAGCTGGGGCAGCGAGCCGACCTCGTTGTAGACCGGGATGACGACCGAGATGTCCGGTGCGGTCTGGGCTTGGGGCAGCACGGCGGGCAGAGACTACCCCAAAGGGCGGGGCGGTCGAAAAGCACCGCTCCGCCCCGAGGCGGCCGCGGCATCGAGTGCAGGCCCGGTGGATCCGGCCCGCTGCGCCCCCGTTGCGCCCCCGATGCGCCCCCGATGCGCAGTGGGACAGCGGGCGAGGGGGGTCCTCAGCGCGCGCTCGCGCAGGGGTCGGACGGATCGAGCTCGTCCCCCGGATAGCGGAGGATTCGCACGGGAAGCGAGTCGGGCGGCTCGCCGTGCAGCGACGCCCGCAGCTCGAGCATGGCGGCGTGGCGCTCGTCGAAGTAGTCGATCCGCAGGTGGTGGACGCCGGCGCTGAGCGTCACGTCGGCGCCGCGCGAGCGCTCGCCGTGGCGCCCCCAGTTGTCGACCACCTCCTCGCCGTCGAGCCACAGCCGAGAGCCGTCGTCGGAGATCAGCTGGAACGCGACCTCGAGATCCTCGTCGAGCACCATGCAGGTGTCCCAGCGGGCCGAGAAGCCGTCGTCGGGCAGGTCGCGGTGGGGGCTGCGGCGCTGCCAGTCGAACTTGAGGTCGCCGTCGCGCCGCACGATGGGCTCGCCGCTGAGATCCTTGGTGGCGTACAGCTCGGCGCGCCAGGGCCCCTCGCGGTAGTCGGGCACGGTCAGCGCGAGCACGGCGACGACGGGGGCGAGCACCATCAGCCCCATCGCGGCGCGCCGCAGCCAGCGGCGACGACGGGCTCGCCGGCGCTGCGGCGCGAAGCGGTCGTCCTCGGCGTTGCGCACCGCGCCGCTGAGGGCCGCCGACAGCTGCCGCAGCACGGACAGCTCGATGAGCCGATCGTCATCGCCGAGATGGACCAGGGCGTCGGCGGTGGCCTGCGGCGAGCCCACCCAGGGCAGGGTGCTCGGATCGAGCTGCGCGGCCGGCTTGGGCGAGGGCACGCCGGCCGCCTCGGCCAGGGCCGAGAAGCCGCGCCGCAGGTGATGAGCCGCGGTCCACGGCGGCACCGAGGGATCGTCGAGCAGCGCGGCGGCGGCCAGCGAGTGGGCCTCGGCGCGGACCCACGCAAGCTCCAACGCGGAGAGCGGAGCGGATGCGGGCTCGGCTGCGGGCTCGGGCTCGGGCTTCGGCGCGGCTGCGGGCGCGGGCTCGGGCTCGGGCGCGGGCGCGGGCGCGGGCGCGGGCTCGCCCTCGGGACGGTTGGCCTCGCTCATGGCGACTCCTCCGGGGTGGGGGTAGAGGGAGCCTTGGACCGGCTTCGGGCTCGGGACTCTCGGCTGCTGGTGTCCTTGGACTTGGACTTGGGCCTGGACTTGGACTTGGACTTGGTCTTGGACTCGGCCTCGGCTTCCGCCTCCGCCTCCGCCTCGGCCTCCGCGAGGGCTCCCCGGAGGTCGCGCACGATCAGCAGCATGGTGCCCTCGCGCTCCACGGTGAGCAGCTCGGGGCGCGAGCGGTAGCGCAGGTGGCAGTCGGCCCGCGTGTAGCCCAGGTAGAATTGCGCGCCGTCGCGAACGTCCTCGGCCCACGCGAAGCTCCCGCCGAGGTAGTTGCGGGCCACGAAATCGGGGATGCAGCCGGTCACGTGGTAGCGCGAGCCGAGGAATTGCTCGCGGTCGTGCTCCCACAGGTAGGCCTCGAGCGCGGCGAAGCCCTCGCGATAGCTGTTGCCGTAGTAGTCGGTGTCGTAGTTGCCCGAGGCGCCCGGCAGCCCGCCGATCAGCTCGTTGAAGTAGATGTACTGATGGGGGTGCAGCCGGACCATGGCCTGGACCTGCCGCCCGAGCCCGAGGCCGAGCAGCAGGCCCGCCGCGGCGACGACCAGCGGGCCTCGCCGCGGGCCGAGGCGCGCGCGCAGCCGCCGGGCGAGCACCACCGCGGTCACGCCGGCCACGGCCACCAGCGGCGGCACGAGGAACAGGAAGTGGCGCAGGCCGTCGTAGACCACCGAGCGCATCACGATGGCGTAGGCGGGCGGGGCGAGGATGGCCGCGGCGAGCACCAGGCCCGCGTTGCGCCGCGCTCGGCCCAGGGCGTCGCGGTGCCGGGCCATGGCCACCGCGGCGAGGACGGCCGCCACCACCACCAGCGCCAGCACCACAAGCGGCAGCTTCAGCCCGAAGTAGTGCACCAGGTAGTCCCACCGCGGCTCGGTGGTGAGCATCTCCTCGCCGGCGAAGGGCATGGTGCGCTTGTGGATCGTGAAGCGGCTCATGCGGCCCAGCGCCATCCAGGGGCGGCGCAGCGGGTCGAGCAGGGCCCACGGCCAGGGCAGCAGCATCACCACCCACGCCCCGGCCATGGCCACGGCGGCGGGGCGGCCCAGCCGGCGCAGGGTGGCCATGCCGGCGTCGAGGCTGCCGGTGGCCCGCGCCCGCAGCCACGCCAGGCCGATCACCACCGCGGCGAGGTAGACGAGCACCAGCAGGCCGGCGATCCGCACCCCCATGGCCAGGCCGGTGAACACGGCGAAGCGCACCCACTGCCGCCGAGGGACCCGAGGCATGCTCAGCACCACCGCGCACAGGGCGTCGAGGGACCAGGCGTAGCCCGCGGCGAAGGGCAGGTCCTTGGGGTTGTTGAACATGTGGCCGTAGTAGACCGGCGTGGTGGCCAGCAGCAGCACGGCCACGAAGCCCGCCGCGGGGCCGCCCAGGCGCCGGGCCAGGCGCCACACGCCGGCCATGCCCAGCACGCCCACCAGCACGCCCAGCCGGTGGATCGTCTCGATGTCGGGCATCGGCGACAGCCGGCGCAGCACCGCGCCCAGCAGGTCGTAGGTGCCGCCGTACATGAAGTCGAGGCGGTAGCTCAGCGCCGAGCGATCGGTGCCCATGGTCAGGAACCACTCGAGGATCTGGTCGCCGTAGACGAGGTGCCAGGTCTCGTCCCAGGTCACGCCGTAGTCGTCGACGGTCCACAGCGCGATGGTGAGGACCACGGCCATGACGGCGGCCGAGGCCAGGTCGAGCGTGGTCGCCCCGCGGGCGGACAGGTCGGGGCCCCAGGGCGGGGGCGGCGAGCGGCGAGCGGCGCTCATGACCGGCGGCGCTCGGCCAGCACCAGCGTCCAGGGGGCGACCAGCGGCGCGGCGAGGACGTCGAAGCGCTGGCCGACGAAGCCCATGAAGTCGCGCCGGCCCCAGTGGTTGACGTGCTCGGGGTCGTTGCCCCACGCCGCGACGTGCTTGCCCCGCATGACGTTCAGGCCGCGGAACATGGGCTCCCACGGCACCGACAGCAGCAGGTAGCGCCGGGTGAGCTGCTCGAGGATCGGCAGCATCTGCTCGGGCTCGGGGATGTGCTCGAGCACCTCGAGCATCATCACCAGATCGAAGGTGCGGCCGTCGGCGGCCAGCTCCCGGGCGTCGCGCTGCTCGAGATCGGCGCGCGCCCCCAGCCGCCGCTGGGCGTCGTCGATGGCGGGCGCGGAGAAGTCCACCCCGGTGAGCGCCGCGCTCACGCCGGCCCGGCTGACCGCGTCGAGCATGTAGCCCTCGCCGCAGCCCACCTCGAGGATGGTGCGGGGGGCGGCCCGGTGGATGAGATCGATGCACGCCCCCTTGAACCGGCCGATGAGCGCCCGCTGGATCGGGTTGCGGTTCTCGTGCTTCTGCTTGTTGCCGTAGGTGGTGGAGGCCATGAGTGCGCGTCCAGCGGACGGGAGCGGGGCGGGGCCAGTGTAGGCACGGGCCGGCTCGCCGTCGAGACGAGCCCGGCGGCGCATGCGAGGGTCGACGGACCGGCGGCTAGTCGATGTCGTCGAGCACGGGGCCGTCGTCGGCCGCGGCATCCTCGTCTCGATCGTCGTCTCCGTCGGCCGGCTCGCCCGCGGGCTCGGGCGGCTCGGGATCGTCGTCGTCGCGGGCGAGCGCGCTGCCCCCGGCGGATGCGCTGGGGCGAACGGGGCGACTGCGGCCCGCCCGGCTGCGGGGCTCGGGGTCGGGCTCGGTGATCTCGACCTCACCCTCGGGCCAGGGCTCGGGCGAGCCGTCGAGGCGGATGAAGATCTCGTAGCCGGGGTTTTGGATCTTGCTCAGCCGCCGGCGCTTGGCGGCCAGCCGGAACCCGGGGGGGAGCTTGCGCTCGGCTCGGCACGCGGGGTCGAGCACGATGTACGAGGCGGAGCGGGCGAGGGCGAGCGCCTCGGCCTTGGTGGCGGCGGGGCGCCGCGGCGCGGGGTACTCGGGGGGCTTTAGCTCGCCCTCGTCGTCGCGCACCTTGAAGATCGGCACGTGCATGTCGCGGACGCGGTACAGGCCCGAGCCGTAGCTGGCCTGCCGGCGCCGGCACTGCACCACCGCCACCGTGTCTTCGAACGCGTCCTCGCCCTCGGGGGGCTGGGGGGGCAGGGCGGCCACCCACGAGCGCCCGAACTTCTTGCGCTCCACGCTGTGGCGCAGCGCCATGTCGAAGAACATGATGTCGCCGGCCACCGAGTTCCACGCCTTGCTGCGCTGGTGGGCCCACCAGATGTGGGTGATGCCCATCTCCCGGTAGGCGTCCCACAGCTCGCGCGGGGAGTGCATCAGCCCGTAGCTCAGCCCGAACTGGTAGGTCTGGAAGTCGGAGTAGGTGGGCACCCCCGTGCCGAGGTGAGGGTGGATCTCGTGGACGACGAGGCGCGAGCCCTTCGGGATGGTCTCGCTGATCTCGCGCCAGTGCTTCTGGGTGTGCAGGCGCGTCTCCATGGTCTCCTCCTTGCGGGAGGCCACCATCAGCTTCTGCAGGCGCGACAGCATGTTGCGGTGCAGGAAGTACACGTCGCCGCCCCAGACGATCTGGGCGGCGACCACCGCGGCGGTGGCCACCCGCACCCGCGCGCGCCACAGCAGGATCAGCATGGCGGCGGTCCAGGCCGCCATCCAGGGCATCAGCACCTGCAGGTAGCGATCTTGGGGGAGCACCCGGTACCAGGCCAGGATCCCGATGTGGATCCACGCCGCGAGCACCCACAGCGGCCGGGTGCCCCGCCGCAGCAGCAGCAGGCCGGGCAGCAGCATGGTGAGCAGCGAGCCGATCACGGGCCGATCGCCGTGGAAGGTCTTCCAGTCGTGGGGGTCGAACGACCAGGTCACCAGCGCTTCGAAGGTCTTGGCCCAGGTGTGGGACTCGGGGTTCTTCCACAGCGCGAACTGGTAGTCGACGAAGCCCCACTCGAAGAAGTGCTCGGCGTCGGCGACCCAGGGCCGCGGCGTGAAGTACCGGTAGAGGTTGGGGTAGAGCGGATCGCCGTACCAGATCAGGTTCTTGAGCCACAGCGGCGAGGACACGGCCAGGCCCACCCCCACGATGGTGAGGCCCGCGCCGATCCAGCCGTGGCGGCGCAGGAACGGGCCCTCCTCGTCGCGCGCCCGCCACGAGCGGATGCCCGCGCCCACGAGGATCACCACCGCCGCGCCGGGGATGGTGATGGCGGCGGCGGTCTCCTTGGTGAGCAGGATGCCGGCGGACATCATGCCCACCAGCACCGCGTGGCGCACCGCGAAGCGCCGGCGCAGCAGGTCGTGGGTGGCCAGGTAGATCGGGATGGTGAAGGTGGCCGCGATGTGATCGGCGCCGATGCTGAGGTTGGAGTCGTAGAGGAACACCCCGGGGAACAAGAAGCGCGCCACCCAGACCAGCTTGGGATCGGCGTCGGGGACCAGCCGCCGCACCAGGGCGGGGATGCCCACCAAGGTGGTGAAGGCCACCACCACGAACTCGATGTGCCCGCACATCACCAGGCGGTCGAACAGCTCGCTGTCGGGCAGCAGGAACGCCCAGGTGTAGAGATAGCTGGCGAAGTGGGGGCGGGAGGCGAACATCCAGCCCTGCGGGTAGCGGAAGATCCCGCCGTGGGAGGCGTAGCTCTCGGCGATGGCGACGTGCTTCCACTGCGAGTCGAACATCACGTTGTCGGGGACCAGCACCGCCGCGTAGATCATCAGCCACGCGTAGGCCCCGAACACGATGATGGCCACGGCCCAGACCCCGCGGACCTCGAAGGGGGACAGCCGCTGAAGCCGAGGGCCCAGCTGGCGGTACAGCGCCCACAGCCGCCGGTGGCCTACCGCGATCATGCCCAGGGGCAGCCCGTAGAACATGAGATCGCCGTAGAGCTGGAGCATGCCGGTGGCGAAGACCAGCAGCCCGAAGACCAATAGCCCGGTGCAGAAGCTGACCATCAGATGGGCATGCACGCCGCGGACGCGGCCCACGAGCGCGCCGACGAGCACCTCGCCGGTGCCCACGCAGCCGGCGACCATGGCCAGGCACCACACCCAGCACCGCAGGTAGTGCCACGCCAGCCACTGGTCGATGGCGTAGTGATGGTCCACCACCGTCAGGAACAGCGCGCCGGTGGCCAGCAGCGCCACGGTGAGCGCCACGCGGCGCCAGAGGGCCGGGCGGGGGTCGGGCATCATGGTTGGTCGTCTCCTCGGCGCCCGGTCAACGCTGGACCGGGGCGCCCTCGATCTGGTCGATGGCCCACCGGGTGTACGCCTCGGTGGCATCGCAGGTGATGTGGTCCACGTTCTGGAGCTGGTCGCCGTCGAACCCGAGCACCTGGTCCACGACCTGCACCTCGGGGTAGTCCTTCACGACCGTGCGGAGCTGGCGGACGAGGCCGTCGAAGTAGCGCTGCCAGGGCTCCTTGATCCGCAGCCGCTCGTACAGCGGCCCGTTGATCACGGTGACGGCGAAGCCGTGCTCGCGGCCGAGCTGCGCGATGGCCAGCAGCGCCTCGCGGTTGTCCTTGGAGATCCGCGGCCGGCTCTTGTTCACGAAGCGCATGTGCCCGCGCGCATCTCCCTTGACCACGTGGGTGATGGCGCCGCACATCCGCACGAAGCCGTCGTCCATCAGCTCGGGGTCCTCCACGGGCAGGGCCTTGTCCTTGCGGCGGATCTCGGCGAGCTCCTCGTCGTCGTGGGTCCAGCGCAGGTAGGCGTACTCGAGCGTCTTGCGCAGGGAGGTGCGATCGGCATAGAGCCGCGCGTAGCGGTTGAGCAGCAGCTCCTTGCGCTTGTCCTCGTCGAAGTCGTAGCGCTCGGCGGTCTCGTCGTCGAGCACCCAGTCCCGCGGGATCCGCCCCACCAGCGAGCCCTTCAGCCGGCGCCGCCACACGTCGTATACGTGGATCAGCACCACCCGCTCGGGGGGGCCGAAGCGCTCGATGTACTCCTCGAGCATCCACAGATCGTCGTGCAGCCCGAAGTTGCCCAGGGTGCCGAGGTTGATGGCGCGCTTGCCGGTCTCGGCGGTGAGCACGGCGGGGTCGAAGCCCTGCGAGCCCGAGGAATCGCCGAGCACCAGCCAGTCGACGGGCTGGTCGAGCTGCTCGAGCACCCACCACTTGTGGGCGATGTACACGTAGCCCAGGTTGGTGCCGCGGCGGTCCAGCCAGCGGCCCACGCCTCGGTTCACGGCCAGCAGGGTGCCGGCCATGAGCACGACCACCAGCAGCAGCCGCAGCACGGTGGTGCGGGGGACGGTGTGCTCTTCGTAGCCTCGGCGCAGCATGGTGGTGGACCCGGTCCCGACTAGAACTGGAAGTAGATGAACTCGATGCTCTCACCGGTGGCGAAGGCCACGCACGCGGCGATGAGCAGGCCGTAGAGCACCCCGCGCAGCACGAGCGGCAGGCGCAGGGCCACCAGCAGGTCGTCCCAGGCCAGCTGCGCGAGCTGCATGAGGAAGACGGGGGCCCACAGGGCGGCGAGCGTCACCGCGTCGACGCCCAGCTCGACCTCGCTGGGGGTGAACGCGCCGGCGAGGAACGCCTGCAGATCGGCCATGGAGGCGATCCGGAACAGCACCCAGCCGAACACGGTGAGCGGGAACATCAGGCCCATGCGCAGGAGATCGGCCCACCACACGCGGTCGGGCAGCTTGGGGCCCGGGCGGTGGGCGGCGAGGCGGTACACCACCAAGATCACGCCGTGGTAGATGCCCCACAGCACGAAGTTCCACGCCGCCCCGTGCCACAGGCCCCCCAAGGCCATGGTGAGCATGAGGTTGCGGTAGGTGCCCCCGCGGCCCCCGCGGTTGCCGCCCAGCGGGATGTAGAGGTAGTCGCGCAGCCAGCTCGACAGCGACACGTGCCAGCGCAGCCAGAAATCGGAGGGGCTGACCGCGAAGTAGGGCAGCTTGAAGTTGACCATCAGCTCGAAGCCCATGGCCCGCGCAAGCCCCCGCGCGATGTCGGAGTAGCCGGAGAAGTCGCCGTAGATCTGGGCGGTGAACGCAAGCGCCCCCAGCCACAGCTGCGCCCCGGTGTGGGCGGAGGGGTCGTCGAACACGGCGTTGGCCAGCAGCGCGGCGTTGTCGGCCACCACCACTTTCTTGAACAGGCCCCACAGCACCAAGAACAGGCCCGACTCGAGCCCGGGGAGGGTGACGGTGCGGGGCTGGGAGACCTGGGGCAGGAACCGGCTGCTGCGCTCGATGGGCCCCGCGACCAGCTGGGGGAAGAACGCGACGTACACGGCGAAGTGCAGCGGGTTGCGGGCCACCTCGGTGTCCCCCCGGTACACGTCGATGCTGTAGCTCATCGACTGGAACGTGTAGAAGGAGATGCCGACCGGCAGCACGAGGCTGAGCGAGGGCATCGCGGCCTCCCAGCCCATCGACGTGAGCAGCTCGCCCAGGCTGCCCAAGAAGAAGTCGAAGTACTTGAACGCCGCGAGGATCCCCAGGTTGGAGATGCACGACAGCGTCACCCAGCGCTTGGCGGTGCGCGGGTCCTCGGCGTCGGCGATCCGCAAGCCGGCCACGTAGTCGATGGCGGTGGACAGGGCGATGAGCCCCAAGAAGTGCCAGTCCCACCAGCCGTAGAACACGTAGCTGGCCACCAGCAGCACGATGTTCTGCAGCGAAAGCCAGCGCGACGTGGCCAGGTAGGCCGCGAAGGTGATGGCGAAGAACGCCGCGAAGACCCAGGTGTTGAACAGCATGGCGGCGGTTCACCGGCCGCCGGAGCCGCCGTGGACGGCCGCTCCGGCTGGACTTCAGCGCGGGCCCGGCTCCAGCACCGCGCGGCGGTACCAGGCCCAGAACCCGGCGATCCCCTCGTCGACCCGAACCTTCGGCGCGTAGCCCAGCAGGCGCCGGGCCTTGCCGATGTCGGCGTAGGTATAGGCGACGTCGGCGTCCTGCATGGGCGCGTCGGTCAGGCTGGTGGTGCGCCCCGCGGCCTGCTCCATCTTGGTGATGAAGTCGGTGAGCAGCACGGGCTCGGCGCAGCCGAGGTTGATGATCTCGAAGCCCTGCGGTCGGTCGAGCGCGGCGACGATCCCCGCGGCGGTGTCGGTGACGTACGTCCAGTCGCGGTGCATCTGGCCGCCGTTGTACAGCGGCACCTCGCGCCCCTCGAACATGTTGTCGAACAGCTTGTAGGCCATCATGTCGGGCCGCCCGCGGGGGCCGTACACGGTGAACAGGCGCACCGCGGTGAACGGCAGCTGGTGGAGGTGGTGGTAGGCGTGACCGAGCAGCTCCGCCGAGCGCTTGGAGGCGGGGTAGGGGGCCAGCGGCCGGTCGCAGGTGTCGGTCTCGATGAAGGGGATGACCTCGGTGTTGGCGTAGACCGACGAGGTCGACGCCAGCACGAAGCTGCCCAGCCCCGACTGCCGGCCCTGCTCGAGCAGGTTGAGCGTGCCGGTGAGGTTGATGTCGTAGTAGAGGTGGGGGTCGTCGACCGACGCGCGAACCCCGGCCATCGCGGCGAGGTGGGCCACCGCGTCGAACTCGTGCCACTCGAACAGGCGGTACAGCAGCGTGCGGTCGCGGATGTCGCCCTCGACGAACTCGTAGCGGCTCGGAT
>JGI12210J13797_10123109_pt1 | contig 26557 bp, 19 predicted proteins | sample ElkSlonscriptome_3_FD_13797 | JGI IMG/M metagenome (IMG submission 13797) | reverse complement strand
GAGGCGTGCAGCTCCAACACCTCCTGCCACGACGCCGACAATCCGCAGGCGGGCCTCGACCTGGCCTCCGAGGGCATCTACACCCGGATCTGCGAGGGCGCCCACCCCTTGTCGGGCATGCCCTACATCGATTGCGTGGGCTTCGATCCCAACAACAGCTACATCTTCCGCAAGATGGACGGCTCGTACCTCGACGGCGACATCTCGGGCGCCAGCGGCCTGCCCATGCCCCCCACCAAGGACGACATCACCGACTACGATCTCGCGCTCATCGAGGCCTGGATCGAGCAGGGCGCGATGCCCTAGCTCCGGCGAGGTCCGCTCCGGCGAGGCCCGCCTCAGGGATCCGACAGCACCACGGTGACCGAGTCCGATCCCTCGTTGGCCACCACCAGGTCCGGCACGCCGTCGGCGTTCAGGTCGCCCACCGCCACCCCGCTGGGGGCCGTGCCGGTGGCGAACGTGAACGCGAGCCCAAAGGCCCCGCCGTCCCACTCGAAGACCATCACGTCGTTGCTGCCCGCGTTGGTCACCACCGCGTCGAGGTCGCCGTCGCCGTCGAGATCGGCCAGCACCACGTCGGAGGGCGTGGTGCCCACCATCACCGCCGGCACGGCCATGAAGTCGAAGCTCGCCGGCCCGCCCGTGCCCATGCCCACCACCATCGTGTTGGTGGCCACGTCGATCGCGACGATGTCCGACACCGTGTCCTCGTCGATGTCGCCCACCTGCACCTCCACGAAGGTGCCGCCGGGGCCGAAGGGGTTGGTGATCTCGCCGATGAAGCCGACCCCGGTGCCGTCCCCCGCCCACGCGTGGTAGGTGGCCGCCCCCACGCCGATGAGGTCCTCGAAGCCGTCGCCGTTGAGATCGCCGGTGCCGATCACCAGGTCCACGCCGGCCCCCACCGCCGCGATCGTGCCCGCGGTCAGCCCTCCGGCGCCCCCCAGCAGGATCTGCATCGTACCGTCGGTCGCGTTCAGCACCCCCACGTCGAGCTGTGCGCTGTCGTCGAAATCGGCCACCGACAGATCGACCACGCCCGCCCCCGCCGCGGTGAGCACCTGCGCCGCGAAGCCGCCCGCCCCGTTGCCCACCAAGAGCCCCACCGAGTCGGTCGCGGTGTCGAGCACCACCACGTCGGGCGTGCCGTCACCGTCGAAGTCGCCCACCCCCATCTCGGCCGGCATCGCCCCCACCGCGAAGCCCCCCACCGGGGCGCCCAGCGTGCCGTCGCCCGCTCCGGACAGCAGCCCCAGCTCCAGCGAGCCGGCGTCGAGGGTCACCACGTCGAGCGCCCCGCCGTCGAAGTCGGCCACCCCCACGTCGATGGGGCCGAGGCCCGCCGGGTAGTCCACGCCCATCACCAGGCACAGATCGCCCTGCTCGGGCACCCCGTTGCTGCACGCCTGCATCATCATGCCGCCGTCGCTCGACGAGCTGCCCATGCCCTCGTCGGTGCTCCCCGTCCCCATCCCGGTCCCCATCCCGGTCGTGGTGAGGCCCGGCGACTCGTCGCCCGTGCTCGGCTCGCCCTCGTCGCTGGTCGTGGTGCCCAGGGTGGACATGGCCCCCGATCCGGCCGTGTCCGCTCCGGTCGTGCCCGGCCCCGTCGTGCCCGAGGTGGCCGTGCCGTCCGGATCGCCGCTCGAGCCCGCCGTGCCCTCGCTGCCGCCCTCGGGCAGCGGCGGCGCGCTCACGTCCTCGAGCAGGCCGTAGTAGAGCGACAGCTCGTCGTCGATCGCGATGACCGATTGCTGCTCCACGCTGAGCGCTAGCCGGGGCAGCGCCCGCCAGTGGCCCATCTCGTCGCTGTAGTCGTCGAGCCGGATCGCGCCGACCTTGGCTCCATTGGGGTTGTTGGGCAGCACCCGCCGGTACGTGACCTCCACGTCGACCATCACCGGCTCGTCGGGCCGCACCCGATACGTCAGCCCGAAGATCGGCGGCGGCTCGTCGCTGGGGCTGATCTCGATCTCCGTGTCCTCCGACAGCGCCCCCGGCTGGAACACCAGCGTCAGCACGTCGTCGTGGGAGCTGATGAGCCCGCCGTGCGGCCCGATGGTCTTGCGCACCAGCTGGGGCGGATCCGAGTCACCACATGCAGCGCCGAACAATAGCCCGAGCGCAGCGACCGAAGTGAAGCGACGAGACCTCACCGAGCCACGCTAGCACGCATCGAGCGCGGGGCGACCCCCCCCGACTCGACATCGCGCTCGACCTCGCGCCACCACCCACACCCGCCCTACATGCCACCCGTCCGCGCCCCGCTCCCACCGTCGCCCGGGCCCGGCGGCCATGCTACCGTCCGTGGGTGCGGTCTCGTGCATGGTTCCTGGCCGTGTCGCCCTTGGTCGTGGTGCTGGGGTCGAGCGCCTGCAAGGACGCCTCCGACTCCGACGTCGTGCGCGGTGAGATCGGCCCCTCGGGCGGCCTGCTGTCGTCGGCCGACAGCATCCTCACCATCGCCATCCAGCCCGGGGCGCTCGACGAGACCATCGAGCTGGTCATCGAGCGCAGCGGCGAGCCGCCCGACGTGTACGGCCCCGCCTTTCGCGTCGAGCCCAACCTCGCGCTGAACATCCCCTCCACCGTCACCTATCGCTACCCCCTGCCCGACGACACCAGCGAGACGGCCGTCGGCTACGTCGACGCCGACGAGTTCGTCTCGGGCAACGGGCGCTGGCGGCCCCTGCCCGTGGTCCGCCTCGACGCGGCCCAGAAGCTCGTCACCGCCATCGACACCAAGATCAGCCTGTACTACGGGCTGCTCGACGACGACCTCGGCCTGCCCGGCGACGGCACGGCCGACGGCACCGACGACGACACCACGGCCACCCCCACCACCACCACCGCCACCACCACCACTGCCACCGCCACCACCACCACCACCGACACCTCGGCCTCGGCCACCACCGTCGATCCCGACACCAGCGCCGGCACCACCGACACCGGCGAGGAGAGCAGCGGCGAGACCACCGGCACCCCCATGGGCTGCGCGGCCCTGCCCGCCCCGCCCCTGGCCGTGGACGAGTTCATGTTCGCCGGCACGCCGCTGCTCGACTCCGAGGACATGACGTTCACCGCCAACGGCTCGATCATCGCCCGCGATGGCCCCGAGCTGGTGGAGATCAGCCCCGCGGGCGCCGTCACCACCATCCCCACCATGGTGGCCCTGCCCGAGCCCACCTTGGGCACCCGCTGGACCCCGGCCGGCACCGTCGTCACCGCCGGCCAGTTCACCGGCGAGCTGCTCGAGATCCAGCCCGATGGCTCCGTCGCGGTGCTGGTGAACATGCTGGGCATCCCCAACGGGGTGTTCGTGGCGCTCGACGGCACCATCTTCTTCACCGAGTTCACCGGCCAGCGGGCGTCGTGGGTCGATCCCAACGGCGGCATGCTCACCGTGCTCGGCCAGGGCGGCGACGATGCCCCCTCCACCAACGGCATCGTCTACGATCCCGACCGCGACCTGGTCTTCTACGTCTCGTACTACGCCGGCATCATCTACCGCGTCGACGTGACCGACCTCGCCAACCCCGGCGACCCGCAGATGATCGCCACCATCCCGTCCCTGGGCGGGGCCGATGCGGTTGGCCTCGACGGCGTGGCCCTCGACGTCTGCGGCAACCTCTACGTGGTCGACCAGAACCAAGACGCCCCCGGCTCGCTGTACCGGCTGCAGCTCGATGCCGCGGGCGCGCCCACTGGGGCGCCCGAGGTGCTCGTCGAGGCCTTCCCCGCCGGCGTGGCCAACGTGGTGTTCGCCCAGGGTCCCGGCTGGGAGGCGTTCGACACCACCGTGTTCACCATCGGCCTCCCCGGCCGCATCTTCATGGTCGACGTGGGCGTCCCCGGGGCTCCCACGCCGGCCGGGGGCTGAGCCCCCGCTCTTGGAACGACCTCCACCCCGGCCCCCACCGGCGGCGGGCCCGACGACTCATCTCCTCGGGCCTCGACGCGGGCCGGGGGCCAGCCGATCGCGAAGCCGCCGCAGCACCAGCTCGGTCTTCGCGTCGGCCACCCGCCCGTCCACGCAGGCCTCGATCGCCTCGGACAGGCCCACCCAGCGGGTGCGGGCGCCCTCTTCCATGGGCGAGCCGTCGCCCGTGGCCCGCCCCTGCTGCTCGGGGTGGGCCACCTCCACCGCCGTCAGCCAGAACTTCTCGGGCATCGAGCCCGGGCTGGGGAACGAGCCCGCCCCCAGGAACTCCACCTCGGCCGCGGCCACCCGGTAGCCCGCCTCTTCCTCCACCTCGGCCGCGGCGCGCGCCCGGATGCCCGCCTCGCCCCGGTCGTGGGCCTCGATGATGCCCGCGACCACCTCGGTGAACATCAGGTAGGCCTGGTCGTCGGCCACCGGCAGCGTGTCCGGCGAGCGCCCCATGGCCAGCGCCGGGCGCAGCCCGTCGCGCAGCAGCACCCGCACCCCCTCGGCCGCCCGGTGGTACACGGCCACCACGACTGCATCGACCCCCTTGGGCCGCACCAAGAAATCACAGACGTAGGGGGCCGACAACGATCCGTCGGCACGGCGGTTGCGCAAGCGCAGCCGGCGGACCGCCATGAAGCCGCCCTCGATGCCCTCGGTCGACGCTCCATCGAGCTGCAGGCCCACGACCTCGACGTCTTGATCACTCACGCGAACCCTCTCCGAAACGACGAAGGCCGAGCACGGGGCGGATCTCTCCGCCCACCTGCTCGGCCCACGAGGGACGATGGCCTACTTGGCCTTGTACCGAGTCCCGCTGGCACGACCCTTGTAGGTCACCTTGCCCTGCTCGATGAGATAGTTGAGCCGAGTGCGGACCTGGGCCGCCGTGCCGCCGATGCCCTTGCGGATGTCGAGCGCCCGCACGGGCTCCGACTGGGACCTGAGGTAGTCCACGATGGCCGCGTCGAGCGCCTCGCGGCCGGCCCGCGTGCGGGTGTTGTGCCCGCTGGTCGGGGCGTCGGACGGGGCCCCCGTGTCCTCGTCCGCGCCCGTGTCCTCGGCGGGAGCTGCCGCGACCTTGCGGCTGGCGACCTTGCGGCCCCGCTTGGCCGGGGCGGCCTTGGGGGACGAACCCTTGGAGCCGAGCACCAAGGCGACCACCGCGTCGATCTCCATGCCCGCCGCCTGAGCGAGTTGAGCAACGGTCATGTTGCCTACGAGTTCTTCCAATGACGACATTCTTCTTCCGATCCTCTGGTAGGTTTGATCGCTCGCTCGCTCGCGGGGTCTGCAGCCCGCCCTCGCGATGTCACGAGCAACACGCCGGTGGGTTCAATGGCCCAACCTCACGTTGGAATGGCGATTATCACGGCTCGCCGCAGATTCGCAAGAGTCCGCGATCAATTGTTGGCTTTCGGGCAACGACTTGCCGAACTTGAGCCGATGCGGGGGTGAATTGTGCGGGATCCGAAGGAATCCACGACAAAGGGCATGGGCCGATCCCGGAGAGCGGGCCACGGCCACCCGTGCTGGAGGGCCGTTCCAGGGAGGCAGAGGGCATCTGGAGAGTACTTCGGCTGCTAGGTCTTCGCGTACACAACCCCATTCGAGATCTCCCTCGTCACTGCACCGGTTCGACCACTTCCGGCGCCGGGTTCGGCCCTGCGAGCCGCCTCACACCATGTAGCATCGGCTCGACCCATGACGTCTGCATAGACTCATCGGCTCCTACGAGGTTCCTCGCCCATGCACCCCACCATCCCGTCGGTCGAGCAGCTCCAGCCACAGCTTCGCGGCTCCCCCCCCATCCACATCGTGGACCAGGCCCTGAAGCTCCATGGCGACGACGTGGCGATCGCGTTCTCCGGCTCGGAGGACGTGCTGCTCATCGAGTACGCCAAGCAGACCGGGCGACCGTTTCGCGTGTTCTCGCTCGACACCGGTCGACTGCACCCCGAGACCTTGCGCTTCATGCAACGAGTGGAGGAGCACTACGGCATTCGCATCGAGGTGCGCTTCCCCGACACCGCCGCGGTCGAGGGCTTGGTCCGCAACAAGGGCCTGTTCTCGTTCTTCGACGACGGCCACGGCGAGTGCTGTGACATTCGCAAGGTGCAGCCGCTGCGGCGGCAGCTGTCCACCCTCACCGCGTGGATCACCGGCCAGCGCCGCGACCAGAGCCCCGGCACCCGAGCCGCCGTGCCCGTGGTGGAGGTCGACCAGGCCCACATGGGCTCGCACGGCCGCCCCGTGCTCAAGTGGAACCCCCTGGCCGCCCGCACCAGCCCCGAGGTCTGGGACGCCATCCGGGCGTTCGACGTGCCCTACAACCCGCTGCACGAGCGCGGTTTCGTGAGCATCGGCTGCGAGCCCTGCACCCGCGCGGTGCTGCCCGGGCAGCACGAGCGCGAGGGCCGGTGGTGGTGGGAGCAGGCCGAGAACAAGGAGTGCGGGCTGCACGAGATCAACCGGCCCCCCCCCGAGCCGAGCGACGCCTCCGGCTGAGCGGAATCGGGCCGGAGCGCGGAGGGCTCGGGCCGCACGACGCGAGCGGGCCCAGGCCGCGGAGCCTGGGCCCGAATCACCCGCCCGTCGTGGTCGTCGGGTCGCCGGCCGCTACTGGCGGAACAGCACGCTCTCGCGCCCGAACCACCACGTGGCCGCCCACAGCAAGGCCGCGGCCAGCAGCGTGCTGCTGCCCAGGATCGCCACCATCATCGAGTAGTCCATGGTGCCCTTGATGAGCTCCTTGATGGCCAGCGAGATGTTGGCGATCGGGATCGACGCGGTCTTCCAGTCCAGCTCCACCCCGGGGAGCATCGACAAGAACGCGGGCAGCACCACCAGCATGTTGAGCGGGGCGATGTACGACTGGGCCTCCTTGAAGCTCTTGGCGTAGATGCTGATGGCCAGCAGCAGCGACGCGAAGATCGCCGCGGTGGGCACCAGCATCGCCGCGATGAGCACCAGATCGACCGGGCCGATGGCCGACATCACCGCCCCGATGTCGCCGCCGAGCTCGCTGCCCCTGAACGCAAGCCAGCCCCCCAGCCCCACCAGGGTCAGCAGCGCCGCGACCACGCCCGCGATGAACACCACCCCGAACTTGCCCAGCACCACCTGGTAGCGCGGGATGGGCACCAGCAGCAGGGTCTCCAGGGTGCCCCGCTCCTTCTCGCCCGCCGCGAGATCGATGGCCGGGTACATGGCCCCCAGGAAGCAGAAGATGATGAACATGTAGGGCAGCATGCCGCCGATGCGCTCGCCCAGGACCTCGCGCATGGGCGCGGTGCCGCGGGGCACCATCACCACCGGCTCGGCCACGCCCTGCTGGAGGCTCACGTCACGCACCCCCAGCGCGTCCAGCCGGGCCCGCCGCAGATCGCGACCGAGGCCGTCGAGCACCTCCTGGGTGCGCGGCTCGACCTTGGAGGACAGCGGCGCGTTGTTGTAGTGCAGCTCGACCACGTGCTGGCCGCCCTCCTGCTCGGGGGGCACCACCACCAGGGCGAGGTCGATCCGATCGTCGGCCACCGCCGCGGCGATCTCGTCGGGCGAGCCCAGCTCCACCGCCGAGAAGCCCGGGGTCTGCCCGAAGGCCGGCCCCAGCTCGGGCAGCGCCTCGCCGCCGAAGATCGCGTAGTCGAGGGTGGCCGAGGCCGCCTCCTCCTCGGCGTCGATCATGAAGTCGGTGGTGATCTGGATGAGCAAGGGGATGAGCAGCAGCGGCATCGCGATCATGAAGAACAGCGTCCTTCGGTCGCGCGAGACCTCGAGCAGCTCCTTGCGGAACACGGTGAAGGCTCCGCTACGCATCGGTCACCTCCCCCACGATGGTCAGCAGGGCGAGATCGAGCGCCTCGGACCCGCCCGCCTGCTGCATCTCGGCCACCGTGCCGGTGAAGCGCAGCTCCCCCTGGTGGATGATGACCACGTGATCGCACACCCGCGCCACCTCGTGCATGTGGTGGGTGGACAGCAGCACGGTCTTGCCCTGGTCGCGGCAGCGCTCCACCAGCCGCAGGATCGTCTCCGCCGCGGCCACGTCGAGGCCGGTGGTGGGCTCGTCGAACACCACGATGGAGGGGTCGTGCACGAGCGTGCGCGCGATCGAGACCTTCTGCTTCATGCCCGCCGACAGGGTGTCGTTGCGGCGATCGAGGAAGTCGCGCATGCCCATCAACTCCACCAGGTCGTCGATGCGGGCGCGGAGCGCCTCGTCGCCCACCCCGTGCAGCCGCCCGAAGTAGGTGAGCATCTCCCGGGGGGTGAGCCGCCCATAGAGCCCCGTGTTGCCCGACAGAAACCCCAGCGTGCGCCGCACGGCCAGGGGGTCCTTCACGATGTCGGTGCCGTCGAACGAGGCCGTGCCCGAGCTGGGCCGCAGCGCGGTGGACAGCACCCGCAGCAGCGTGGTCTTGCCCGCCCCGTTGGGGCCCAGCAGGCCCACGATCGCGCCGGCCGGCGCGGCGAAGCTGACGTCGCGCACCGCGTGGAACGTGCGCCCGTCCTCTCGAGGATCGCGAGCGGGAACGGGGGCTCGTTTCGAGCGACGGGGCTTGGCCAATGGGAACGACTTGCTCAGCCGTATGACGTCTAGCATCGAGGTCTCCTTGTCGGTCGTTCGGGCGACCCGGCGACGGTACGGCATTCGGCGACGCAATGGTCGAGCACGGGCTCGGAGCACCCTGCACTTCGCTCTGTGGCGAACATCGCCCGTGAGCACGGCGAACCGCGCCGGCCCGCCCCCGCTAGACCGAACCTCGCCATCGAGCGTTGCCACGGCGCACTCGGGTGGCCAGCCGCCGGCCCTCGCGCTTGCGTGGGGCGGACGCCGCTGGAATACTGCACCCCACTTTTTACGTAGCCCACGCCACGGGAGCGAGCGCGCTGTCACCCAAGATCACCCTTCAGCTCCGCTTCGCCGATCGTGCCCCCGAGATCGTGACCCTCGGTCCCGGGCGCACCATGATCGGGCGTGAGTCGGGAGACATCCTCCTCCACGATCCCGAGTCGTCGGCGCTCCACGCCGAGATCGAGTTCACCAAGGGCGCGGTCATCGTGCGCGACCTCGGCAGCCGCAACGGCACGTGGCGCGAGGGCAAGCGGCTGCCCCAGTTCGCCCTGTACCGCGGGCAGACGTTCCGCTGCGGCACCACCGACATCACCCTGGTCGACCTGACCGACAGCGACGCGCCCACGCCCGGCGGCACCGCCTCGGGCAGCGATCGCGTCGACGACGAGGTGAGCGAGTCCAGCGCGACGCTCCCCGCCGCGTCCTCGGCCGCCCCCCGGGGCGTCGCCCCCACGCCCGTCCCGAACGCCCCGCACGCCCCGCACGCCCCGCACGCCCCGAACGCCCCGAACGCCCCGCACGCCCCGCACGCCCCGAACGCCCCGCACGCCCCGAACGGATGGGAGGGCACGCTGGTCGGCCCGCCTCCGCCCGGGTCCGGGCCGGGTGCCGTCATGCCGCCCACGTTCGCGCCGCCCGGCCCCACCGCGTCCACGCCCACCACCCCGGGCTACACCTCCTCCAGCTCCACCGAGCCCGGGGCCGCCGCTCCGGTCGGCATCGTCGACGCCAGCCTGCCCGCTCCGGCCGGCCCCGCGTCGGCCAGCGCCCCCGGGCCCTACCCGGGCGCGCCGCCTCCCGGGGCCGTGGCCCCCGAGCCCTACCCGGGCGCGCCCACCCCGGTCGCCGCCGCCCCGTCGGCCCCCATCGCGCCGGTCGCCAACGCCGTCATCAAGCTCGGCGACGCCCGGCCCCGCAAGCCCGGTCAGCGCCCGCCCTCGTCGCACCCCGACCGAGGCCCGCTGCTCAAGCGCCTGGTCCTCGGCACGCTCGTCGCCGCCGCCCTCGGCGGGATCGTGTTCGGCATCGTCTCGCTGGTGACCGGGCGCCACCAGGCGTTCTTCAAGGAGATGGCCCGCGAGCTGCCCCAGGACACGGTCGGCGTGCTGGCGTTCTCTTCGCCCAAGGCCATGCTCGATCTGCTCGGCGACGAGGTGCCCCCCGAGATCCGCGACGAGGCCACCACGTCCCTGGGCCTCGATCCCTTCTCCGTCGACACCCTCACCGGCTGGGGCATCGATCCCGAGGCCCCCGTGGGCGTGGCGCTGCTCGACGGCGAGGGCATGGTCGCCGTCTCGCTGGGGGTGAGCGACCAAGACACCCTGCGCACGGCCCTGTCGAGCACGGCGGCCGAGGTGATCAAGGCCGACCAAGACCTGCGCTGGATCGAGCGCTCGTTCGGCGAGACCCCGGGCCTGTGGCTCGACGAGCCCCAGACGGTGGCGGCCCTGCTGCCCGCCGAGCGGGTGATCTTCGTGGTGGGCGGCGACGCCGAGGCGGTCGAGCGCCACGCCAAGGCCATCGCCGAGGTCGAGCCCGGGGAGACGCTGGCCGATCGCCCCGGCTTCGGCGAGCTCGCCCGCGAGTCCGGCCGGCTGCTGATGGGCCTGTACGTCGACGGGGCCTCGGGCCGGGCCGCGCTGCCCGGCAAGGGCTCCGAGGCCATGGTCATGCGCCTCGCCCTCGCCGACATCGACGGCATGGGCGTGCTGCTGTCCGACGACGGCCCCCGCGTGCACCTGTCGCTGCAGACGGTGATGCGCGAGGAGGCCAAGGCGGTGACCCTGTTCGAGAGCATCGAGCGCCGCGGCGACATCCTCGCGCACGTGCCCGCCCCCGTGCTCGCCGAGTTCGACGGGGTGTACACCCCCGACCACATCACCGAGTCGCTGGGCGTCACCGCCTCGCTGGGCCTGGGCTTCGCCGCCGCGGCCATGGAGCAGCAGTTCCGCGAGGAGACCAGCCTCGATCTGCGCACCGACGTGCTCGGCAACCTCGACGGCCAGTACGGGGTCGTCCTGCGCTCGCTGCCCGGCAAGCGCGAGCCGGACGGGCCGCGCCCCGAGCCCGGGATCGTGCTCTTCGCCGGCGTGAAGGACGAGGCCGCGGCTTCAGCGACCGCCGAGCGCTTCTTCTCCAAGATGCACGACACGCTGGACCTGGAGCTTCAGCAGGTGTCGGGCGTGACCGTGTACGTGGTCGACGAGCGCCCGCGCATGACCTACTTCGTGCACGAGGGCGTGCTGTTCGGCACGGTGGGCGACGTGGATCTCGCGGAGCTGCTGGCGGACACCCCCTCGTTCCGCGACCAGGCCCGCGTGGCCGCCATCGACCAGGCGGTGAAGCCGGGCGGGGTGGTGGCGGGCTTCGTCGATCTGCGCGCGATCCTCGAGCAGCTGCGCACCACCCTCGACGCCGACGACCAGGAGGATCTGGACCAGTGGGCGCCGGTGACCGCCCCCCTCGAAGCGCTGACCCTGCGGGGCGAGCTGGACTCGCGCACCTTCGTCGTTCGCTGGACCTTGCACACCTCGGGCGAGCACGCGCTGGCCGAGCTGAGCACGGGCCTGATGAAGGTGGTGGGGGCCAAGCTGGCCGAGAAGCTGGCTCGCAAGCGCCGACAAGAGCGCTGCGACGGGCTCATCGAGCACATCCTCGAGCTGATGAAGGCCGAGATCAAGAGCGCCGACTTCGAGCTGTCGCTGAGCGAGCGCCGCTTCGAGCTGATGGAGGAGTGCCGCAAGGACGAGACCACCGACGCCGAGATCGACTGCATGCTCGCCGCCGAGAGCCTCGACGTGCTCACCCGCTGCGAGGACGCCCAGGGCCAGGGCGACGCCGGCGAGCCGCCCGCGGCCGAGGGAGACGGCGGGGTCACCCCCACCACGGTGCTCGAGCAGCCCGAGCCCACGCCGGTGCCCTACGTGGACGACATCTGGCCTCACACCAGCCCCAGCGGCACCGCCGTGGGCCGGCCCGATCCCGCGGTGAACTATGCGGTGCCCCTGGGCGAGTCGCCCCCCATCCGCGGCTCCGAGGGCGCGCTGGTCACGGTGGTGATGTTCGGGGACTTCCAGTGCCCCTACTGCAAGCGGGTGCTCACCACCCTCGACGAGCTGCTGGCCAAGGATCGCGAGGTGCGGCTGGTGTTCCGCCACAACCCGCTGGCCATGCACACCGAGGCCGAGCTGGCCGCGCGGGCGGCCATCGCCGCCGGCGAGCAGGGCAAGTTCTGGGAGATGCACGACAAGCTGTTCGAGCACCAGCACGCGCTGTCGGAGGACGACATGCGCGCCTGGGCCGGCGAGCTGGGGCTGGACCTCACCCGCTTCGATCGCGATTTCCACGACGCGGCCACCGCGGCCCGGGTGAAGGCCGACATGGCGGTGGCCAAGAAGTTCGGCGCCACCGGCACGCCGGCGTTCTTCGTGAACGGGCGCTACCTCGGCGGGGCCCAGCCCCTGCACGCGTTCGACGAGGTGGTGGCGGAGGAGAAGGCCCGCGCCGAGACCTTCGTGACGCGCCGGGGCAACACCCGCAAGCGCCTCTACGAGGACATGACCAGCCACTTCGCGCCCGAGGTGGTGGCCCCGCCCTCCACCCCGGAGCCCACGCCCACCGGCGAGACGCGCTACACGCTCGACACCTCCGAGCTGCCGCGCAAGGGCAGCCCCGGATTCGCGCGGGTGGAGATCGTCGAGTGCGGCGATTTCGACTGCCCGTTCTGCAAGCGCGCCACCGCCACCCTCGACCAGGTGCTCGGCGACTACGAGGGCAAGGTGGCGCTGCACTGGCTGCACAACCCGCTGGGCTTCCACCGGGGGGCCGAGCCGGCCGCGCGGGCGGCCGTGGCCGCCCACCGCCAGGGCAAGTTCTGGGAGATGCACGACCTGCTCATCGCCGATCGCGACAAGCGCAGCGAGGCCGACTTCATCGGCTACGCTCGCGACCTGGGCCTCGACCTCGCGCAGTTCGAGCGCGATCTGAACGACCCCAGCACGACCAGCGAGGTGACCGCGCAGCAGAAGATCTGCACCGACAGCGACGCGAGCGGGACGCCCACCTTCTACATCAACGGGCGGCAGCTCGCGGGCGCGCAGCCCTACGACAAGTTCAAGGAGATCATCGACCAGGAGCTGTCGGGCGGCATCTGACGTGCGCCCGCGCGTGCTTCGGGGCATCCTCGGGGCGACATGTCCTCGCCTCGCTCCTGCTCGCCGTTGCTGCTGGTGCTCGCCGCGTGCGGGGCCACCCGGACCCCGTCCGGCCCCGAGCTGACCGTGCTGCGCCCGGCCGACACCGTGCACTTCGCGGTGATCGGCGACTACGGGCTGGCCTCCCCCGAGGAGCAGCGGGTGGCCGACCTGGTGCTCGGCTGGTCGCCCGAGCTCATCGTGACGCTGGGCGACAACAACTACCCCGACGGCCGCGCGTCCACCCTCGACGACAACGTGGGGCAGTACTACCACGCGTTCATCCACCCTTACGCCGGCCACCACGGTGCGGGGGCCACCGAGAACCGCTTCTTCCCCGCGCTGGGCAACCACGACTGGCGCACCCCCGGGCCCTGGCCCCACCTCGACTACTTCGGGCTGCCCGGCAACGAGCGCTACTACGACCTGGTGTGGGGCCCGGTGCACCTGTTCGCCGTGGACAGCGATCGCCACGAGCCCGACGGCAACACGGCCGATTCCGAGCAGGGCCGCTGGCTGCGGGAGCGCATGAGCGCGTCGACCAGCCCCTGGCAGGTGGTCTACATGCACCACGCGCCCTACTCCTCGGGCGAGCACGGCTCTACGCCGCGCCTGCAGTGGCCCTACGCCGAGTGGGGCGCCGACCTGGTGCTCGCCGGCCACGACCACCACTACGAGCGGCTCGAGCGCGACGGCATCACCTACGTGGTCAACGGGCTGGGCGGCAACCCCCATCGCTACGACATGGGCCGGCCCGTGCCGGGCAGCGTGGTGCGCTTCAACGCGGCCCACGGCGCGATGGCGATCGAGGCCACCGCCGCTCGGCTCGAGCTGCGCTTCGTGACGACCGACGGCCGGGAGATCGACCGGCACGTGCTCGAGCACGCCGCGCCCCCCGAGCCCGCCGCCGCGCCCTGAACCCCCTGGAGCATCGCCCCCGCACCGTGCGAGGCTGCGGGACGTGACCGCCCTGCCGCTCCCGACCGTTCGCGCCATTGCCGCAGCCCTCTTCGCCGCGTGTCTCGCTCCGGCCTGCGACAAGGGCGACGAGCCCGAGGCCAAGCCCGAGGCCAAGACCGGGGACGCCGCCGAGACCAAGGCCGAGACCAAGGCCGAGACCAAGGCCGACGCCAAGGCTTCCCCCGACCCCGCCGCCGAAGCCCCCTGTCCCAAGAGCGCCAAGCTCATCGAGGGGGGCAAGTTCTTCATGGGCAGCGACTCCGAGGCCCCCCTGCTCGCGCGTGCGAGACCAGCGCATCAGGTGGAGGTGGACGCGGTCTGCCTCGACGTCCACGAGATCACGGTGGCCGCGTACAAGACCTGCGTGGGATCGGGCGACTGCAAGCCGGCGTTCCGGGAGACCTGGTGGCCCCAGGGCACGACCGACGAGGCCACCTGGAAGCACGACCGCGAGGTGCACACCCCCATGTGCAACGACGGCCACCCCGATCGGCTCAACCATCCCATCAACTGCATCACGTGGGCCCAGGCCGACGCCTACTGCAAGCACCAGGGCGGCCGGCTGCCCACCGAGGCGGAGTGGGAGTTCGCCGCGCGGGGCTCGGACGGGCGGGTGTACCCCTGGGGCGACCAGCTGCCCGACCCCGAGCGCGCCAACGCCTGCGACCAGCGCTGCAAGCAGTGGCGCGACGAGAACGACCTGCCCGACTACGGCATGATGTTCGAGGCCGACGACGGCTACGCCGGCACCAGCCCGGTGGGCAGCTACCCCAAGGGCCGCACGCAGGGTGGGCTGGAGGACATGGTCGGCAACGTCTACGAGTGGACCGACGACCACTTCTACGACTACACCAAAGAGGTCCAGAAGAACCCGCGAGGGCCCGAGGAGGGGGACTCCCGGGTGATCCGAGGCGGCGCGTTCAACAGCTTCCGGGCCATGTTCGCCGACCCGGCCTTCCGCTACTCGGCGGACGAGTCCGCGCACAACCACGGCATCGGGTTCCGCTGCGCCTTCGAGCCCAAGGGCAGCTGACCCGCTTCGAAGGCCGGCCCCCACCCGGGTGAGCGCGCGCGCTGCGAACCAGATCGGGGGCACGGCGATCGGCTGGGGACCGACGATCTCAACGCGACCCAACGGCGGCTCAGAGGCGATCTTCGAGCGTGGAGCCGGAGGGTACGAGCGCTCGCGCCATGCCGGCCGTAGACTCGTCGATGAGGCCTGCGTTGGTGCGCAGTCCGACTTCATTCGTGGTGGTGGTGGCGGCGCCGGCCGATCCCCTTGGATCGGCCGGCGCCCGTCAGCTCTTCGAAGCGGTCGAGGGCCGATGCCTGCCGGTGCGCAGGGCACTGCACCCCGCGGGTCGCGGGGATCAGGCGGGCACGAGGCGCAGCACCGTAATCTCGTGCGGGGCGCCGACCCGCACCGGCGGGCCCCAGTAGCCGGTGCCCCGGCTGACGTAGATCCACGTGTCGTCGTGGCGAGCGAGCCCGGCCACGTAGGGCTGCGCGAGGTACACCAGCAGGTTCATGGGGAAGTACTGCCCCCCGTGGGTGTGCCCGGAGATCTGCAGGTGATAGCCGGCCTCGGCCGCGGCGTAGATGCTGCGGGGCTGGTGGGCCAGCAGCACCCGCACATCGTGCTCGGGGGCGCCCCGCCGGGCGCCGGCCGGGTCGGAGGCGTGGCCGGCGACCATGCGACCGGCCGAGACGTCGGTGACCCCGGCCACCAAGAGCCGGGCCCCCTCGTGCTCGATGACGCGATGCTCGTTGGTGAGGACGGTGAGCCCCAGCCGCCGCATCTCGTCGCACCACGCCGGGCCGTCCCAGTAGTACTCGTGGTTGCCGGTGACGAAGAAGCTGCCGTGGCGCGCCCGCAGCCGGTGAAGCGAGGCCACCTCGTCGCGCAGGTCGTCGACGTAGCCGTCGATCAGATCGCCGGTCACGGCCACCAGATCGGGCTTCAGCTCGTTGATCCGGTCGACCACGGCCGAGAGGAAGTCACCGTGGATGGTGGGGCCCACGTGGACGTCGGAGATCTGGACGATCCGGAAGCCCTCGGCGGCGGGGGGCAGGCCCTCGATGGGCACGTCGACCTCCACCACCGCGGGGAGCTGCCGGGCCTGGACCACCCCCACCCCGGTGACCACCCCCGCGCCGCCCGCGATGCCCAGGTTGACCGCGCGGCCCAGGAAGGCCCGGCGGGAGGGATCGGCAGCCGGGGTGGAGCGCAGCCGGAGCACGAGCCGGCGCAGCAGCATCAGGACGTCGGCGGTGACGAGCATGACCAGCACGATGGAGGACAGCCCCATCAGCAGGAAGCCCAGCCACTGCACGGGCTCGGGGGTGCCCGCGCCGCTCCGGCGCATGAACACGAAGGTGAGCGGGGGCAGCAGGCCCATCACCGCCACCACGCCCCAGCCCAGGGCCCGGCCCCAGCGGGGCAGCGACCAGCCGCCCAGCAGGCGGCGGCCTAGGTACACGTGCAGCGCGATCCACAGCAGGGGGGCGACCACGAAGAAGAACATCATGCGGGCCCCCATGTCGGTCGCTCCGGCTCGGTCAGGCGCCGCCCGCTCGAAGGGCGGACTCGATGTCGGCCGAGGCTTCGGCCACGATCGCCCGGGGCAGGCGCACCAGGCCGCGGGTGTGCTCGGAGCGGGCGAAGAACTGCTCTTGGCCCTCGTCGTCGAAGCTGCGCAGCACCTCCACCGTGACCGCGCGACCGTCTTGGGCCTCGACCTTCAGATCGAAGGCGTGGGCGAGGTCGACCGGGGTCTGGCCCTCCTGCACGTACTGCGAGGAGCGCAGGCGCAGGGCCTTGTCGACCCACGCGGAGGCATCGACGCTCTCCTCGTCCTCGCCCCGGGGGCTCCAGTAGCGCGCCTCGCTGTCGTCGGGGTTGTGCTGGGTGAAGCTGGCCTGGCGGTCGCCCACCCGCAGGGTGACGTGCTCGACCTTGCGCTCGTCGATCCCGGTGAGATCGCGATCGGGCAGGGTGCGGGTGCCGCCCTCCAGGGTGCGGATGAGCTTGGCGTCCACGAGGTAGATGGCCCCGTCGGCGGGGTCACGCACATAGACGCTGGCGCCTCCGAACACGTTACTGCCCAGCTCGAAGCGCCGCGGCTCCTTGCCCTCGCGGGTGATCTCGAGGGTGGCGGAGGGCTCGGCCAGGCCGAAGCCGGTGAGATCGTCGCCCACCCCCTCGAGCTGCCGCTTGGCCAGGAACGGCGCGATGTCGGCGAGGAAGGCGTCGCCGGCCCGGCCCAGCTTGAACTGCTCGGGCTCGGGGGCGGGCGGCGGGCCCGCCTCGCTCTCGCCGTCGGAGTCGCCCCCGCCCTCGTCACCCGCGGGCGCGGGCTCGGGCTCGGTCTCTTCCTTGGGCTGGGGCTCGCTGTGCCCCCACGCGTAGCGCCCGTGCTCGTCCTCCCGCAGCTCGACGGAGAGGGTGAGCGCGTCGGAGGTGTACACCACCGAGGCGAGCTGCTCGGGCGTGCCCGGCAGGATCACGACCTCGTCGTGCAGGGCCAGCTCGTCTTCGTGGGTCCAGGTCTGGTAGGCCCAGCCGATCGAGCCCAGCAGCAGCAGCGCATAGACGATGACGGAGCGGTTCATGCCGCACCTCCTCGCCGGCGCAGCCGCAGCCGCAGGGCGCCCAGGGCGAACACGCCCAGCGGGACCACCAGCACCGAGAGGTAGAACCACCACTGCTGGCCCTCCTTGGTGTGCTCGATCTTCACGTCTTCCTCGCTCTCGGTGGAGCCCGACAGAGCCTCGGCCCCGATGAGCCAGTTGAGGGTGTCGTCGCCGAGCTTCTGGTTGCCCAGGTTGCCGACCCCCAGGTCGGCGAACATGGAGGCGTCGGCGGTGACCACGGCCCGCCACGGGGTCGCATCGAGGCCGCCCTCGATCGCGGCCATGATGTTGCGGGCCTCCTTGGTCTCGCCCGCGTCGTCTTCGAAGCGGGTGTCGGCGTCGAGGTCGGCCCAGCTGTAGGCCAGCGAGCGGATCACGAACACGAGGCTGTGGCCGTGGCCGTCGACCTCCTCGAGGTACCCGGCGGCGGGGGTGAATACCACCAGCTGCTGGGAGCGATCGGACACGGCCCGGGTGGTGGGGTGCGAGGAGAACCCGTTGGTGACGATGTTGAACGCGTCGCGGCGGTTGCGGGACAGCGGCACGATGTTGCGCTCGGCCGCCAGCACGCCCTCGCCCATGCGCACGCCCAGCTTGGCCATCAGGCCGTCGAGCGGATCGTCGGGCCGGGTCTCGCCCGGGGCCAGCACCACCGGCTCGCGCGCCAGCAGCAGCGCGCCGCCGCCGTCCACGTAGCTCTGCAGCGCGTCGACCTCGGGCTGGAAGAACGGCTTGCGCGGGCCGAGCACCAGCACGAGCGTGGCGTCGTCGGGCACGCGCTCGCCCAGGCCCTCGGACAGCCCCAGCGGCTTGACGGTGAAGCCCAGCTCCTTCATGCGCCCGCGCAGCCCGCGAACGCTGGCGTCGAGCTGCTCCTTCTCCACCGACCAGCTCAGCTCGCCGTGCCCGGTGGTGAAGTAGGCCACCCGCTCGCCCTGGCCCAGCTCGATGAGCATCTTGCCGACCTCGGCGTCGAGCTTCTTGAGGGTGCGCTTGGCGTCGTCGAGGTCGGGGGCGACCCGCAGCCGCCGGGTGACGGGGGTGGGCCGGTCGTCGTCGGCCTCGGGGGGCGCCTCGCCGGGCTGCACCTCGGCCGCCTCGAGCAGGCTCGAGATGTCGCCCTGGGTGATGGCGACGGTGCCGTTGTCCCGCACGGCCAGCGCCTTGGCCAGGGTGGGATCGGCGGCCTGGTCGAGGATCTCGACCGAGAGCTTGGGACCCTCCAGCTCCGCGAAGTAGTGGCGCAGCTCCTGGGCCACCTCGGACGAGGGCGGCATGAAGATCCGCACCACCACCGGCTGCTCGAGCGCCTCCACCAGGGCCTGGGTGGAGGTGCCCGGGGTGGGGGTCTTGAAGTAGGCCAGGTCCCACCGCTCGTTGCGCTTGGTGGCCACGTAGTTGAGCGGGAACACCAGGGCCAGGCCCATGGCCGCCACCAGCCCGTGCATCATGGTCTCGCGCACGCGCCGGGGCGGGATGACCACCGGGGAGCTGCGCAGGCCGTAGTCGACGACCAGCAGCGGCACCGTGCCCAGCAGCCACACCAGCGGCCACAGCGAGCGGGTGACCCCCAGCCAGCGCGCCTCGCCCTGGTCGTCGAGGGCCAGCCCGGCGGTGAAGCGCTCGGTGGTGCCGGCGTAGATCACCATGGCGGCCACGCCGGTCAGCGCCAGCAGCAGGGCCACGCGATGGCCGAGGCGCAGGCCCGGGTCTCGGGCCGCGCGCAGGGCCAGCCCGCGCAGGACCAGGGCGGCGGCCAGGGCCACCGCGCCGACGATGGTGACGACCAGCTGCGCGCCGTCGTTGCCGTGGAGGATCCGCTGGCCCACGAACAGGGCCAGCATGCCCACGAGGTACAGCAGCGTGCCGAGGCTCATCGCCACCTCCGGGCCGCCAGGTAGCGGCTGGCCAGCAGCAGGCTGGCAAAGGCGATGCTCACGTAGAACACGACGCTCTCGGTGGAGACCTTGCCCTCCATGAACCCTCGGAAGTGTCGGTCGAAGAAGCTGAGGTAGGAGATGATGTCCTTGAGGGGCGGGTCGGTGACCTTGGCCATGGCCCACGCCAGCACGAAGAAGACCACCAGCAGGGCCGACACGATGAAGGCCACGATCTGGTTGCGCGACACGGCCGAGCCCAGGGTGCCCAGGCCGGTGGTGGCGGCGGCGACGAGCATGAGGCCCAGGTAGCCGGCGAAGAGGTGGCCGTAGGAGACCTTGCCGTTCACGAACACCAGGGCGGGCATGAACAGGGTGGACAGCACCAGCACCGCCATCACCAGCAGCGCCGAGAGGTACTTGCCGCCCACCAGCTGCCAGCGCGACAGCGGCGCGGAGTCCAGCAGCACCATGGTGCCGGTCTGCTTCTCCTCGGCGAACAGGCGCATGGTGACCGGCAGCGAGGCGATCACGGTGCAGCCGAACGAGAAGAAGAAGAATTGCTCGATGACCTCGCTGCTGTAGCGCGGCGTGTCGCCCATGGCGAACGCGTTGAACAGCATGCCGTCGATGAGCAGGATCACCGCGATGACGACCCAGCCCCAGTAGGAATCGAAGTACGCGGCCAGCTCCCGCCGCGCCACCAGCATCATGCCCCTCATGCCGCCTCGTCGTCCCTTCCGCCCGCGGGGGCCTGGTCGGCCGCCTCGCCGGTCAGCTGCAAGAACACCCGCTCCAGCTCCGAGCGGGCCTCGTCGAGGATCCGCAGCTCGAGCCCGGCCTCGACCAGCGCCCGCACCAGCGCGCCTCGATGGTCGCCGGTGAGGGTGACCCGAAACGCGTGGTCGCCCGGAGCGGCCGCCTCGGCCCCGAGCACCTCGTGGGCCTCGACGATCTCGGCGTCGGAGAGCACGGCTCGGGCGTCGTCGGCCCCCCCGCGCACCACCACCAGCAGCCGATGGTCGCGGCCGCGATCGGCGAGATCCTCCCCCGAGCCCTCGAACACCAGCCGCCCGCGGTGGATCACCAGCACGCGATCGCAGGTCTGCTCGATCTCGGAGAGGATGTGCGAGCTGATGAGCACGGTGGCGTGCTCCTTGAGGCTGCGCACGACCTTCCGCATCTCCACGATCTGGTGCGGGTCGAGCCCGGAGATGGGCTCGTCGAGGATGACCACCTCGGGCCGGTGGATGATGGCCTGGGCGATCCCCACCCGCTTCTTGTAGCCGTGGGACAGCTCGCCGATCACCCGGTCGGCCATGGGCTCGAGGTCGCAGATGTCGAGCACCCCGGGCATGGCCCGGCGCACCTCGGCCCGCGACTGGCCCTTGACCTCGCCGCACCAGGTCAGGAACTCGCGCACCCGCATCTCGCGATACAGCGGCGGCTCCTCGGGGAGGAAGCCGATCTTGCGCCGCAGCGCGTCGGGGTTGGAATTGGCATCGACGCCGCTCACCCGCACCGTGCCCGCGGTGGGCATCAGCAGCCCCGCGAGGATCTTGAGGGCGGTCGACTTGCCCGCGCCATTGAGGCCCAAGAAGCCCACGATCTCCCGGTCTTCGATGGTGAAGGAGAGGTCGTCGAGAGCCGCAAAGTCGCCGTAGTATCGGGTCAGCCCGGTCGCTTCGATCATGGCGAGCCTTTCGGTTCGTTCGCGCTATGCGCGGGCGCGAGCATAAATCCGCCTCGCCGTGATGCAAGGGCTGGCCCCGACCCGAGGGACCCAATGGCCCGCGCGCGGCGTGCGGGAGGACACGGCTCCGTGACCGACGAGGCCTCGCGGGGCACGGGGCACGGGGCACGAGGCACGAGGCACGAGGCACGAGGCACGGGGCGGTCGAACATATCGGGCCGAGCGCATCGCGACGACCACGGCGGTACGGATACGTCGCGACGGGCACGGCGGGCGATCGCGGCGGGCGATCGCGGCGGGCCGGTCAGCTCATGTCGTCGGGAGGCGGCCGCAGACCGAGCTCGGCGGGCGAGGTGGCCGGGATCCCCAGGTGGAGGATCCGCGCGCCGGTGCGCCCCACCGGGTTGGTGCTCTTGCCGATCACCACGCCGCTGTCGGGCGCGTGGTACTCGGTGCGCACGTCGCCGAACGCATCGCGCACGCGCGCGATGACCTGGCCGGCCTCGATCGGGTGGGCCAGTTCCGGGAGCACCTCGAGCAGGCCGCCGCGATCGGTGTACATCCAGTAGGAGCGCTCGCAGAGGATCGGCGGCGGGCCGGGCCGGGCCGGGCGGCGCTTCACGATGCCCAGCTCGGCGAGCACCGAGAGCACGCCGGTCACCGCGGGCCGGATGTACTTGGGCTGGAAGCGGTGCGGATCGGCGATCTCGAGGGTGATGGCGGGGATCCCCAGCTCCATCGCCGCCCCGCGCAGCGTGCCGTCGGAGGCGGGGTTGTGCAGGATGATCTGCGGCTTCTGCAGGTAGGCCATGCGGGCGGTCTTGGGGTGCCGCATGTCGGCCCGCACGTAGAGGCTGTTGATCCGGCCGAAGCTGGCCGTGTGCAGGTCGAGCAGGTAGTCGAAGCGACCGATCACCCGGTCGAGCAGGCGGTGAGCGTAGATCTGCGAGACGTTGCCATTGGGGCGCCCGGGGAAGATGTCGTTGAGGTCGGTGCCGTCGATGTACTCGCGCTGCTGGGCGTGCAGGCCGGGCACGTTGGCGGCCACCACCCCCACCACCGTGCCCCGCAGCGGCTTGCCCTCGAGCGCGGCGAACAGGTGGTGGATGACCGGGATGCCGTTCAGCTCGTTGCCGTGGACGGCGGCGGTCACCCCCACCACGGGGCCGGGCTTGCGGCCGCGGGCCACGAGGATCGGCACCTGCACGCTGTGGCCCAGGCCATCGGAGACCAGATCGATGTGCACGCGGGCGGTCTGCCGCGGCGGGATGGCCTCGAGGTCCAGGTGCGACATGGTGACGGGCTCGGTTCGCGGGCCCTCCGGGCTGACCGCATCTCCCGGGACGACCATGCCGGGCTCGCCCTCGCGCCGCTCCTCGAGCCCGGCCGATCTGCCCGACCCGCCCGACCCGCCCGACCCGCCCGACCCGCCCGATCGGCCGGACCCGCCGGAAGCCTTGGGACCCCTCACGTATAGATCTCGTCGGTCAGGGCCTCGTCGTTGTTGAGCGAGCCGAACAGGCGCCGCCGGAACTTCTTGGCCTTGGTGATGAGCTGCTCGGCCATCTCGTCGATGGCGATCATCGACATGACCGTCTGGAGGTAGCCCTCGATCAGGTCGTCGAGCCCCACCCCCAGGCGGTTGAAGTCGCGCCCGTCCATCAGCATCAGGCGCTCGGTCTGGGTGTTCCAGCTGCCGTCCTCTTGCTTGTACGAGAGGTTGGTGCCCAGCATGCCCCACGAGGCCTTGGTGTCGTCGAGATCGCGGGTGAGGGGGTCACGGGCCCGCCGCGCGTACACGGCCACCGGGCGGAAGCCCTTCCGGCCTCCCACGACCATGCACCGCAGGTCGGCCACGTAGATGTTGCCCTTGCGGTCGGGCACCGTCCCCACGTGGTACAGCCGCGCGTTGCCGGTGGTGGAGCTCCAGCTCGAGTTGCCGATGAGCGCCTGCACGATGAACTGGTCGTAGTGCTGCTCGGAGCTCATGAAGGCATCGAGCTCGCCGGGCGAGGTGATGGTGTAGACCCCCTGGCCCGCGTTGCTGTAGGGGTTCTTCACCACCCCGATCCCGCCCATGCGAGACAGCCACAGCGGCACCTCGCGCATGGAGGCGTCCCAGATCGTCTCGGGCACGTGGATCTTGAGGCGATGCCGCGCGAGCTTGGCGTTGAGCAGGTCGTAGGCCTTGGCGGCCATCAGCTTGTTGCGCCCCCCCGCCAGGCACGCGATGGCCGGGTTGAGGATGGCGGTGCGCGAGACCGGCGGCAGGCGGTTCCACGGCCGATCGGTCACGTAGCGCATGGCGGCGCGGATGGGCACCCACTCGCCCTCGGGGGTGAGGATCTCGAGCACGCGCTGCTCGGTGAAGCGGGCGGTCCGCTCCATGTCCCCGTCGTGGTAGGGCACGAGGTACACGTCCTCGCCGGTGATCTCGGCCATGGAGGCGGCGTAGCCCGAGGCCTCCATCACGTTCTTGTCGTAGAGCACGGCCAGGCCCCCCGACGGCAGCGAGCGCCCCCGCAGCAGGTCGAGGAAGGTGTGCTCCATGAGGATCCGGTAGCCGGCCATCTCGTCCGACTCGGCGATGAGCGGCATCGACTTCTGGCCCGAAGGGCACGAGTTGGTCTCGATGACCACGATCCGCCGCACGGCGTTGGCGCTGCTGGTCACGAACAGGTCGGCGCCCCCCCACCGGAAGTGGTTGGGCACGTACGCCAGCAGCCGGCTGACCTCTTCGGGGTCGGACTCGGGGTGCAGGTGGCAGTAGCGCTCGGCGATCCGCGCGTTGCCGAGGTTGAAGAAGAAGCGGACCAGCGGGTGGATCTGCGCGTTGAGCACGCGCTCGTAGAAGTGCCGCTGGGGGTCGAACTGGCCGGGGTGGACCAGCGTAGTCGGCTTGGTGGGCGCCATGCGTGGAAGGTCTCGGGGGGAGAGTAGCGCACCGATCGGATCAGCCGTCGAGGAAGAAGTCGATCATCAGCTCGGCGGCGGGATCGACGGCATATCGGCCCAGCTCGGTCACGCCCTCCTCGGCGAGCACCTCGTCGTCGATGAAGAAGTTGCCCGTGCACTGGTCCTTGGGCCGCACGAGGATCGCATGGGCCGCGTCGGCCATGATGTCGGGGATGCGCGAGCGCTTCACCATGGGATCGCCGCCGAGCATCTCGATGGCCGCGGTGGCGATGGCGGTGCGCGGCCACAGGGCGTTCACGGCCACCTTGCCGCGGAATTCCTCGGCCATGCCCAGCACGCACATGCTCATGCCGTACTTGGCCATGGTGTAGGCCACGTGGTTGCGGAACCACTTCGGGTTCATGTTGAGCGGCGGGGCGAGGTTGAGCACGTGGGCGTTGTCGGCCTTCCGCAGGTGGGGCAGGCAGGCCTGCGCGCACAGGAAGGTGCCGCGGGTGTTGACCTGGTGCATCAGGTCGAAGCGCTTCATCGGGGTGGCCAGGGTGCCGGTGAGGCTGATGGCCGAGGCGTTGTTGACCAGGATGTCGATGCCCCCGAAGGTCTCGACCGCCTTGGCCACCGCCGCGTGCACCTGCTCCTCGGAGCGCACGTCGACCACCACCGGCAGCGCCTTGCCGCCGGCCGCCTCGATCTCCTCGGCCGCGGTGTAGATGGTGCCCGGGAGCTTGGGGTGGGGCTCGGCGGTCTTGGCCGCGATGACCACGTTGGCCCCGTCGGCGGCAGCCCGCAGGGCGATGGCCTTGCCGATTCCTCGGCTGGCTCCGGAGATGAACAACGTCTTGTCGGCCAGGCTCGTCACCCGCGGACGATAGCCGAAATCGAGTTGGGAGTGGACCGCGAGGCACGCGGCCTGCTAAAGCCCCGATTCCATGCGGTGGCTGGTGCGGGGCGATGTCGACGGGTTCTTCGGGTTGGCGCTCGACAACCTGGTTCAGCTGCTGCTCATCGACGCGCTGTGTCGCTTCGTGCTCGGGTTCTCCGACGAGCTGCTCTACGGCCACGTGCTGCCGGGGGTCGCGGTGTCGCTGCTGGTGGGCAACCTCTACTACGCGCGGCAGGCCAAGCGGCTGGGCGACGCGGAGGGGCGCGACGACGTGTGCGCGCTGCCCTACGGGATCAACACGGTCTCGCTGTTCGCCCACGTGTTCTTGGTGATGCTGCCGGCGAAGCTGGCCGCGGAGGCCGCGGGCGCAGCGGACCCGGCCCGGATCGCGTGGCAGGCGGGGCTGGTGGCGACGATCGGCTCGGGGCTCATCGAGCTGGGCGGCGCGTGGGTGGCCGACGCGATCCGGCGCTACACGCCGCGGGCGGCGCTGCTGGCCACGCTGTCCGGGATCGCGCTGGGGCTCATCTCGCTGGGGTTCCTGTTCCGCACGTTCGCCCACCCGATCGTGGGGCTGACCACGCTGGGGGTGGTCATGCTGACGTACTTCGGGCGGGTGCGCTTTCGCGGGGGGCTGCCGGGCGGGCTGGTGGCGGTGGCGCTGGGGATGCTGATCGCGTGGGTGCAGGGGCTGGCGCCGGTGGGCGAGACGCCGGTGGGCACGGGGTGGCAGGTGCCGGTGCCGGTGATCGGCGACCTGATCGAGGCGTTCGGGGCGGGGCATTTGGCGACGTACGTGTCGATCATCGTGCCGATGGGGCTGTTCAACCTGGTGGGGTCACTGCAGAACATCGAGTCGGCCGAGGCGGCAGGAGACCGGTTCGAGGCGAGGCCGTCGCTGGCGATGAACGGGGCGGGGACGCTGGCGGCGGCGGTGTTCGGGTCGTGCTTTCCTACGACGATCTACATCGGGCACCCGGGGTGGAAGGCGCTGGGGGCCCGGGCGGGGTACTCGGTGCTGAATGGAGTATTCGTGACGGGGATCTGCCTGAGCGGGACGCTGGCGTACATCGTGTGGGCGGTGCCGGTGGAGGCCGGGATGGCGATCGTGCTGTGGATCGGGCTGGTGATCACGGCGCAGGCGTTTCAGGCGACGCCGCGGGAGCATGCGCCGGCGGTGGCGCTGGGGGTGCTGCCGGGGGTGGGGGCGTGGGGGGTGCTGATGGCGAAGAATGGGCTGCGGGCGGCGGGGTACGGGAGCCCGGAGGGGCCGGTGTTCTCGCCGGCGTTGATCGAAGGGTTTGCTCGGTCGGATACGTGGATTCATGGGGGGTTTGCGCTGGAGCAGGGGTTCATCTTTTCTTCGATGATCTTGGCGGCGGTTACGGTGGGGGTGATCGAGCGGCGGTTTACGGTGGCGGCAGGGTGGTGCGGGGTGGCGGCGGGGCTGTCGATGGTGGGGTTGATGCATGGGTATGGGTTCTCGGGGGGGGATACGGTGATGCGGTTGGAGCCGGCTTGGCCTTGGGTGGTGGGGTACTCGGCGATGGCGTTGGTGTTTCTTGGGGCGCGGTGGGTGACGGTGCCGGATGAGCGGGGGGGGCACTGAGGAG
>JGI12210J13797_11285654_pt1 | contig 26577 bp, 18 predicted proteins | sample ElkSlonscriptome_3_FD_13797 | JGI IMG/M metagenome (IMG submission 13797) | reverse complement strand
GTTGGGCACGGCTGGATCTCCTTGGTCAATGCGATCGAGTCGCTACGCCGCAGGCTGCGAAAAAAAATGGCTTCGCTCAGGTGCCTGGTGCACTGTAGCCGGAATGCAACAGTAGTGCAGGAGACCGGGTCGCTACCGGAGCGGACACGTGCGTCCTGCGGACGCTTTCGAGTCGCGAGTGCGGCCGTTCAGTGCCCGCTTTTGCGGCGTATCGTGCCAATACGTGACGCATTTCAACGAATTGAACGGACGCTTGTGCTAATTTCGAGAATCAGGGGATATTGAACTGCAGGGAGCAATTGCGTGGGTCGTTTCAAGCGGAATTATTTTTCGGTATCGCTGCTGGTATTGGCCGGCATTGTTCATGCCCAGGTCCCGCCGGTGGCGCCGGGCTTCCCAACCGCGCACGCGTGCACGCCGGGTCAGCTCCTGTATCGACAGACAGGCCTGGGCCGTGTCGCCAACATCGCCTACCACAACGGGTCCATCTACACCAATAACGTCGGCGGCGGATCTCGGCGCGAGGTGCGTTTTACCGATCTTTCCGATCCGGCCAGCCTTGCTATCGTGCGCGAGGGCGACCTGCCGCTGTTCCACGATCAGGGCACGCATTCGCATACCAAGGTCGGCGACTGGCTGTTCAGCAACTGGGGCGGCGAAATCCGCTTCGATTCGCCCGGCGTCAACGCCGAACAGCCGCACCCCGAGGGCAACATCTGGATCGACCAGAATTCGCCCGACGGCGGCAGCCTGCACCGCATCTACTGGCCCTGGGCGGTGCCGTTCAACTGGATTCAGTACGGCTCGAGTCCGGGGCGCGGGCGAATATGGCGCTTCGATCGGCTGCTGGCCGAATGGGAGCCGCTGGCCGTGGACGGGGTGTCCGGGAACGGCATCCTGCTTGGAAATTTGCTGTTCATCGTCTCCGACGCCTCCAACCTGGGCGTCGTGGCCTACGACATTTCGCCGGTGTTCAACACGCCGCCGGAACCGCCGCGGGTGCTGGACAAGCTCAGTGGGTCGTTCGGCGCCTATATCGGTGCGGTGTGGCAGAACTACCTGGTGCTGGCCGGTGGTGATCCGCGGAATCTGATGCACGTGATCGATTACAGCGACCCGACGGCGCTGCGTCTGGTGAGCACGCTGGACCTGTCCGGCAACCCGGACCTGGATGCCGGCACCAACGTGCCGTACGTCCAGACACAGGATGAGTTTGTATTTACCCGCCGCCACAAGATCAACATGGAAACGCTCTTGCCGGTGCTGGAGCTCGACGAGGTGGGCGACAACCGGCCGACGGGCAGCGTCGGCGGCGAGCTGGACATCAGCCAGTACACGCTGCCGCTGGGCAACCTTTTGATAAGCGGAAGTTACAGCGCCTCCGGGCGCGACGGCTACGGCGTCTGGTGTCATCAGGCAGCGCCCGATACGCGCGGACCGTTCGTCGGCTACCACGTGCCGCGGCCCGGGCAGGCCAATTTTCCTGTTGGGGCGCCGATCAGCCTGGTGATTGCCGAGGAGCTCGAATCCCATACAATCATCAACGGCGAGACCATCATTCTGCGGCCGGTAGACGGTAATCCGGTCGACGCCTGGGTGTCTTTTGCCCACGACGGCGTGCTGACGGTGACGCCCAGGCAGGATCTCGAAGCCGACACCACTTACGAACTGGTCGTTGTTCCGGGCGGCATCAAGGACGTTGCCGGCAACGGCATCGACGGGCTCTCGTTCACGTTTGCGACCGGAGGGTCGGTCGACGGCGGCAATCGCGCGCCTGTCATCGACAGTTTTGTGCGCGTGCCCGCGACGACCGAACCCGGTCAGCAGGTCGTGATATCGGCCGACGCGTTCGATCCCGAGGCCGACCCGCTCGAATATCGATTCGCTTTCGGAGACGGCTCGCCTTTGACCCCCTGGGGCGGCGCCGATTCGGTTCAGCATACGTTCGCCGAGGCCGGACATTTCGAGATCAAGGTCCAGGTGCGCGATCTCAAGCCCGACAACACCCGGTCGGTGACCACCCGAACTGCGGTGCAGACGGTCGCAGCGATACCCGAAGGGCCGCTTCCCACGCATTCGTCCTCGATTGCCGTCGACGTCGCGCGCAGGACGGTATGGGTCGCGAACCCCGACCACGGCAGCGTATCCCGGCTGGACGCCGATTCCGGCGCCCGGTTGGGCGAGACCGATCTGAATGTTCTGGTCGATGGCGGCAAAGGCAGCCGGCCCCTGTCGGTGGCAGTCGGTCCCGACGGGCGCGCCTGGGTGGCGCTTGCCGGCGCCGACCGGATTGCTTTGCTGGATGCCGGCGGCGCACTGCTGGACAGCGTGTCGACCGGCTACGGCAGTTCGCCCCAAGCCGTGGCGGTCAGTCGCGACGGCAGCCGGGTCTATGCGTCGCTCAAGGCGCGCGGCGAGACCGACCGGCGTAACGGGCAGCTTGTGCGTATCGATCCGACAAACTTCGGCATTGTCGGTCGGGTGGAACTGGGGCCGGAGGCCGGCGCTCTGGCCGTTTCAGGCGACGGCGGAACCGTTTACGTCGCCCGATTTCTTTCGGCCAAGGACTATGGCGAGATCTGGCAGGTTGATGGATCGATCTTGGCGCTGACCCGCACGCTGGATATCTGGCGCGATCGCGGCCGCAGCGGGCTGGATGCCGGCGGTTCGGACGGGCCCGGCGTGCCCAACTACATATCGAGCCTGGTGCTCAGCCCGCAGCAGGACTGGCTGTGGTTCGCCGGAATCAAGATGGATACCAATCGCGGCGAGTTCTTCGACCAGGGCACCGGCATGAATCTGCCGCTGACCCACGACAGCACGTTGCGCTCGGTGCTCGGGCGGTTCAATCTCGACCATTCATCGGGTGAACCACGCGAGCCCGGTCGAGACACGGCCGGGGCAGGGCGCGGGCGGATCGATATCGACAATAGTATTCAGCCGTCGGCGCTGGTGTTTTCTCCGCGGGGCGACTACGTGTTTGCCGCGCTGCAGGGTAACGATGCGCTGGCCGCATTCGACGATTTCCAGATACGCGACGGGGGCGGGCGCACCAGCCTGTGGCGAACCGCTACCGGCGGCGCGCCGCAGGGCCTGGCATGGGACGATGCCACCGATTCGATCTGGGTGCGCAATTTCACCTCGCGCGATGCCACGCGTATCGAACTCGATGCGTTTCTTGTCGATGGTCGCGTCGACCTTCCTGCGCAGCATTTCAATACCGCGGGCACCGAGCCGCTTGACCCGGACGTCCTGGCCGGCAAGCGCACCTTTTACCTGGCCGGGAGCGATCCGTTCGGTTTCAACGAAATGAGCTTCGAGGGCTACGTTGCCTGCGCCAGCTGTCATATCGATGGCGGGCACGACGGGCGGACCTGGGACTTCACCCAGCGCGGCGAAGGTTTCCGCAATACCACCGATCTTCGCGGCCGTGCCGGCATGACCCACGGCAATGTGCACTGGTCCGGGAATTTCGACGAGATTCAGGATTTCGTGCTCGACATCTTCAACGAGTTTCTCGGGATGGCGTTCCTTCCGGCCGGCGAGACGCCCAATCCGCCGCTGGGCGAGCCCAACGCCGGACGCGCGGTCGAACTCGACGAGCTCGCCGCCTACGTGGATTCGCTGGGTCGAAACTCGCTTTCACGCAGCCCGTACCGCGCGGCCGACGGCGCCTTGACGGCCGAAGCGCTGCGCGGCCGCAGCCTTTTTTCGGCTCAGGGTTGTCGCGATTGTCACGATCCGCTGAGCGATCATACCGACAGCGTCACCGGGCCGTCGCTGCACGACGCCGGCAGCTTGCGCACCAGCTCGGGCCAGCGCCTGGGTGAACCGCTGGACGGTATCGATACGCCGACGCTTCTCGGGATATGGGAATCGCCGCCGTACTTCCACGACGGCTCGGCCGTGACGCTGGAAGACGTATTCCGGGTCGCAGGCGGTGCGATTCTGGAGGCCGAAAACGGGACGCTGGACGGCGGCGCGTCGATTCCGGGTTTCGCCCAGATCAACCAGGATTCGACGTTTCACGGGCAGATGGTCAACCTGACGCAAGCCGGTGCAAGCGTGACCTGGAGTGGCGTGGACGGCGGTAGCGGCGGCGCCGGCGCCCTCGAATTCCGCTACACCTCCGGGCGAGCGCACGACTTTACGCTGTTGATCAACGGCACCCCGGTTGACGGCGCGACGGTTCAGGGCGAGCGAACGCGCCTGGAGTGGAAGCGGTTACGGTTCGAAGATATCCCGCTCGTCCCCGGGGCCAACAACAGCGTGACCCTGCGGCTGGAAACCGGCGACTGGCCGCGCCCGGCGCTGGACCACATGACGGTGAGTACGGCAGACGATCGCCTGGCCGCCGGTGTTCATCGTCGGGTTCTTTCGCTGGACGCCGCCCAGCGCCGGGATCTTGATGCCTATCTGCTGCAGCTGGACGGTCGCGACGACACGGGTGCGCCGGCGCCGCGCGGGCTGATCTTCCGGGATTCGTTCGACAGCCGGTGATGCGGGGTCAATCCTCGCCCATGCGGCCTTCGATGCTTTCTTCGTCGGGTATGCCGCTGTTGCGGATGTCGGTCGAAAAGGCCTGAATCATCCCGAAGCAGGCCGCGATCAGGAGCAAAGTCATCGGCAAGGCCATGGAGATGGCGGCCTGCTGGATGGCGGCCAGGCCGCCGACGATCAGAAGCGTGGCAGCGACAGCACCCTCGGAGATGGCCCAGAACAGCCGCTGGGATACGGGGGGGTGAGGGTGCCCGCCCGAGGTCACCATATCGTCGACCAGCGATCCGGAGTCCGATGAGGTGACGAAGAAGATGATGATCACCAGCGTGGCGAATACCGTTGTGATGGATCCCAGCGGCAGTTCGCTCAGCAGCAAGTGCAGCGAAACGGCGACATCATCGACCGCTTGCCGGGCGATGCCGATGTCGGTGAATCGTTCCAGATGCAGCGCCGTGCCGCCGAATGCGGCCATCCAGAAAAACGTAACCAGCGAAGGCACCAGCAGGCCGGCCATGATCAGTTCGCGGACCGTGCGGCCCTTCGAGATTCGGGCTACGAAGATGCCAACGAACGGCGACCACGAAATCCACCATCCCCAGTAAAACAGCGTCCAGCGCGCCTGCCAGTCCGAGTCGGTTGCAAAGTCCGTTTCGAGGCTGGTCTCGATCAATGTCTGAACGTAAATACCGAGGCCGCCGACCAGCGTTTCGAGAATATAGGCGGTTGGGCCGACCAGGAAGACGAACAGCAAAAGCACGAATGCGAGCGCGAGATTGAGCGCCGAGAGCCGCCGTATGCCCTGCTGGATACCCGAGACGACCGAAACAGTTGCAACCGCGGTAATCGAGGCGATGATCAGTACCTGGACCAGCGTCGATACCTCGATGCCCAGCGACATCGAAAGCCCGGCGTTGATCTGCATTGCGCCCAGGCCCAGCGAGGTGGCCACGCCCAGCAGCGTCCCCACCGTGCACACGATGTCGGTCACGTGGCCCGGCATGCCGTAGATGCGCTCGCCGATCAGCGGCCACAGTACCGAGCGCGGCGCCAGCGGCAGGCCGATCCGGAAGTGGAAATAGGCGATGGAAAGCGCCAGAACCAGGTAGATGGCCCAGGGGTGCAGCCCCCAGTGGAAGAACGAATAGCGCATCGCGTCGCGCATGGCCGCCGCAGTTTCGGGCTCGGCATAGTGCGGCTCCATGTAATGGTTCAGCGGCTCGGCCACACCCCAGAACACCAGGCCGGTGCCCATGCCGGCGGCAAACAGCATGGCAAACCAGCTCGGCCGGCCGAATTCCGGCTCGTCGTCGTCTTTCCCAAGCTTCAGCCTGCCCGCCGGGCTGACCACGACCGCCAGCGCAAACACCACCAGCGCGCTGGTGATCAGCATGTAATACCAGCCCAGGGTCTCGACGATCCAGCCCTGAATGGCCTCGAAGGTGGCGGCCGCAGTGGCAGTGAAGCCGCCACCGAAGACGCAAAAGAATACGACCACCGCCGCCGAGCCGAAGAATACCGTGGGCTGCATCCGCTTGAACGGGCCCAGCGGTCGCGCGAGATTGTGTTTCGGATCCCGGTTGTCGGTCATCGGTGTCCACCCGGCGGGCCCGGCCGGGCGAGGGAATCAGCTCAGTTCGATGGCGATGGCTGTGGCCTCGCCGCCACCGATGCACAGCGATGCCAATCCGCGCTTGCCGCCGGTGGCCTTGAGCGCATGGATCAGCGTGACCATGATGCGCGCGCCGCTGCAACCGATGGGGTGGCCCAGCGCGCAGGCCCCGCCGTGGATGTTGACCTTGTCGTGCGCCAGACCGTGTTCGTGCATCGCGGCCATCGTGACGGTGGCGAACGCCTCGTTGATTTCGAACAGGTCGACCTCGCCGGCGCTCCAGCCGGCTCGCTCCAGCGCTTTTTTCATCGCGCCCACCGGCGCGGTGGTGAACCATTCGGGTTCCTGGGCGTGCGTGGCGTGAGCCACGATCCGCGCGAGCGGCTGAAGGCCGCGCTGCGACGCGCTTTCGTCGCTCATCAGGACCAGCGCTGCGGCGCCGTCGGAAATCTTCGAGGAACTTGCTGCGGTGATCGTGCCGTCCTTGGCGAAGGCGGGGCGCAGGTTGGGGATCTTGTCGACGCTGATCCGACCCGGCTCTTCGTCAGTGGCGATTTCCAGGTTGCCCTTGCGCGACTTGATTGTGACCGGCACGATTTCATCGGCAAACAGGCCGTCGGCAATCGCCTTGTTGGCGCGCTCGACAGAAGTGCGCGAGAAATCGTCCTGTTGCTCGCGCGAGAAGTGGTATTTGGCCGCGCAATTTTCGCCGAAGCCGCCCATCATCTGGCCGTCGTAGGGGTTCTGCAGCCCGTCGAAGAACATGTGGTCGATCAGCTGGTCGTGACCCATCCGCAGGCCGCGCTTGACGAGGTAGGGCGCGTTGGTCATCGACTCCATGCCGCCGGCAATTACAATTTCGGCCGAGCCTGCGCGAATCAGGTCATGCCCCAGCATCGCGGCCTTCATGCCCGAACCGCAGACCTTGTTGAGCGTGGTGGCGCCGACCGAAAGCGGCAGGTCTGCGCCGATGGACGCCTGGCGCGCGGGCGCCTGGCCGGTCCCGGCCGGCAGCACGCAGCCCATCAGGACTTCCGATACGTCGTTGCCGTCGAGGCCGGAATCGCCGACGGCCGCGCGGATGGCGGCAGCGCCCAGTTCCGTTGATGAGACCGGCGAAAACTGTCCCTGGAACGCGCCGATGGCGGTCCGGCGTGCGGCGGTGATGACGATCGAATCGGCCATGTCGGAACTCCGTGATTCAAAGGCAACATTTTATCGCAGGTCCCGACAGGGCTGGACGGGGATCGGGGCGCAGTGCAAAAAACGAGGCCGGGGCCTGATTTCGAGTCCCGGAGTTTGTCAAAAAAAATCAAGAGACCGGAAACCAAACCGTTTGCCGACCGACAATTTGCCCGGTCGCGGGCGGAAAACTTCGAGAGCGCCGTGATTTACATCTTCTTGAATAAATCAGGCGTTGACCGGCCAGAAATGGACCACGGCGAAGCTGGTGACCACCATCAGAATCAGATTGAGCGGGGCGCCCACGCGCGGGAAATCCGAGAATTTGAGCACGCCGGTGCCGAAGATCATGGTGTTGGTCTGGTAGCCGACCGGTGTCAGGAAGCTGTTGGAGGCGGCGAACATCACCGCGATCGTGAGTGCGATGGGGTTGAGGTCGAGCATCTGGGCCAGTGAAATCGCTACCGGTACCAGAATGACGACCGACGCGTTGTTGCTGAGGATGCTGGTGAGCAGCGCAGTTGCCGCGTATAGCGCCATCACGATATAGACCGGATCCCAATTGACCGCGTAGACGGCCAGCAGTGAACTGAGCCAGGCGGCTGCCCCCGACTTGGTCATTGCTATACCCAGGGGGATAATGCCCGCAAGCAGAAAAATCACGTCCCAGGACACGTCTTCATACATGTCGGTCTTGCCGATGCAGCCAGTCGCGAACATCGCGATAACGCCGGCAATGGCGGTCAGTACGATGGGCATTGGGGTCAGTGCCGCGAGGCCGACGACCGCGGCCACAATGCCGCCTGCGATCACCATGCGCCGCGTATCGAAATCGTCCTTGTATTCGTCCAGCACGACGATGTCGGTATTTCGGTGCAGGCGCGTCAGCGCGGTCTTGGAAATCTCGAGCAGCACAATCTCGCCGACGTGCAGCTTCTCCTGGCTCAGCCGGCGCGAGCGCACGGTCTTGGTATCGAGTCCGATCAGCCTAGCCTGGTAGCGCTTCCAGAAATCGACTGCGCGGGCGGTCCGGCCGTTGAACAGCCCGCGGTTTCGCAGCAGGATGGGCACGAGTTGCCCGTCGCTGCGGGCCTTGCGCGTGTCGCCGAAGTCCGATAGTACATCGACATGGTCTTCCTTGATCAGGTCCATGATCTGGCGCACCGTGGCGCTGGCCATGACGATGTCGCCCGATTCTATCGGCGTCGATCGGGCGCGCTTGATCCAGGTCTGTTCGCCGCGCGTCAGCTTCATGATTTCAGCCCCGGCGTGGGCTTCGAATTTTGCATCCTGCAGCGTCTTGTCGATCAGCGGGCTGTTGTTGGGCACGCTCAATTCGATGATGAAGGATTCCTCTTCTTCCTGCTGCAGTGGTCGGGCGTCGCTGGAGGGCAACAGCCACCGGCCGAGCGTAAGAAAATAAACGACGCCGACGCCGAGCACGATCAAGCCTACGTGGGCGAATTCGAACATGTCGAGTTCGCGCCCGACCCGCGGATCTTCGGCCAGGATGGCCGAGGCGAGGATATTGGTCGACGTGCCGATCAGCGTCAGCGTGCCGCCGAGCATGCCGAAGAAGCTCACCGGAATCAGGACACGCGATGCGCGTAGCTTGCTGCGCCTGGCCATGTCGAGCACCAGGGGGATGGAGATTGCGACGGCGGCGGTATTGTTGATGAATCCGGAAACCACGCCCACCATGATTCCGATGACGATGATCTGTCGCACCTCGGAATTACCCACCAGCGGGAACAGCCGCTTTCCGATCATGTGTATAAGACCTGATCGCTGAATGCCGCCGGACAGGATGAACATGCAAAGAACGGTGACCGTGGCGGTACTGGAGAGCCCGGAAAGACTTTCCGAGACGTTCGGAAAAGCCGCCTTCAGATCGACCCCTCTTTCGAGTAGCCATTCGGAATGGAACAGGATTGGAATAGCCATGACGGTGACGAGAATCGCCAGCGCGGTAACATCTACGGGCAGCTTCTCTGTCGCGAACAGATAAAGCGCGCAGCCGATGATGAAGAAAACCACGGCGATTTCAACAGTCATGCAGTTGACCCGAGCGTCGATTCAGGGGAGAGTGTAGCGGCTTTCCGGAGGCGCGTCCGATTCCCGCGCTGGCGCGGAGCGCCCGCCGGGCGCATTCGGCCGGCGGGTTGCAAGCGCTTCATTTCAGCCGCGCTCGTGGACCAGTTCGCGCCCGATCAGCATCCGCCGGATCTCGTTGGTCCCGGCGCCGATGTCGTAGAGCTTGGCGTCGCGGAGCAGCCGGCCGGTGGGGTATTCGTTGATGTAACCGTTGCCGCCCAGCGCCTGGATTGCTTCCAGCGCCACGCCAACCGCGCTGGTTGAAGAATGCATCAAACAGGCTGCCGCATCGATGCGCGATTTCTCGCCGGCATCGAAGCACTGCGCTGTCTGGTAGGCAAAGCCGCGGGATGACTGCAATGCCGCGTACATATCGCCGATCTTGGCCTGCATCAGCCCGAAATCACCCAGACGGCGGTCGAACTGCTTGCGTTCGCGGACATAAGGCAGCACCTGGTCGAGGCAGGCCTGCATTATGCCGATCGGCCCGCCGGAGAGCACCAGCCGCTCGGAATTCAGGCCCGACATCAGAATCTTTACGCCGTGGTGAACTTCGCCCAGCACGTTGGCTTCCGGGATCTCGCAATTGTCGAAAACCAGTTCGCAGGTATTCGAACCGCGCATGCCCAATTTGTCGAGTTTCTGATGCTTGCTGAAACCCTTGAAGTCCTTTTCGATGATGAAGGCGGTCATGCACTTCGAGCCGGCGTCCTTGCCGGCCGTTCGCATGTAGACCACTGCCACATCGCACTCGGGACCGTTGGTGATCCACATCTTCGAACCGTTAGCGACCCAGACATCGCCTCGCTTTTCGGCGCGGCAGGCCATGGAGCCGACCACGTCGGACCCGGCACCCGGCTCGGACATTGCCAGTGCGCCCTTGAATTCGCCCGAAACCAGCTTTGGCACGAAACGTTGGCGCTGATCCTCGTTGCCGTTGCGATACAGATTGTCGAGGCAAAGATTAGAATGAGCGCCGTAGGAAAGACCTACCGAGGCCGATGCGCGGGAAATTTCCTCCATGGCGACCAGATGTGCCAGGTAGCCCATTTCGGAACCGCCCATAGCTTCGGGAATCGTGATCCCCAACAGGCCCATCTGGCCCAGTTCGGCCCAGAGTTCCTGCGGAAATTCGTTGCTTTCGTCGATGGCCGCGGCGCGCGGCGCGATCGATTCGTCGGCGAAGCGCCGGACGGATTCTCGAAGCAGTTCGATGTCTTCAGATAGTTTCAAGATCGTTGGCCTGTCAGCAGCATTTGGACTAAAGCGGGAAAAGCATTAACCACGAAGTACACGAAGAGCACGAAGAAAAAACATACACCAAGAAAAAACCATACCTTAGGCCTTTTCTGTCCTCGATCCGACGTTCTCGGGATCTTGTATTACCAGGGTTCAATCTTGCCTGGGTTTTACCTTCGTGTTCTTCGTGCCCATCGTGGTTCGATGCCGTTTGCCGCTACTCGATGATGCTACGCGGCATCAATGATTGCCGCGTTCGCGGCCCGGGAAGCGATGCGCTCGGCCCATGAACGGCAGCTTGAGCTTGCCTATGGTCGTGACACGCTCCTCGGCCATGCGGTCGGCGGCCTTCCAGCTCGGGATATTGTCGCGCTCGGCGATCTGAAAGATCTTCGAGACGTTGTAATAGATCGTGCGCATCATGCGCTTGGCGCGTTCGCGGTTGTAGCCCTCGAACTCGATGGAAACGTTCATCAGGCCGCCGGCATTGACAGCGTAGTCGGGGGCGTAGATGATGCCGCGCGCTTCGAGCTCGTCACCGCATTCGTTGGTGGCCAGCTGATTGTTGGCGGCGCCGCAGACGACCTTGAACTTGAATCTCGGGATGGTCTGCTCGTTGACGATTGCGCCCAGTGCGGTGGGGCTGAAAACGTCGGCATCGACCTCGTAAATGTCGTCCAGACTGACAGCTTCGCAGCCCAGTTCCACGCACTGTTTTACCGCTGCGTCATTGATGTCGGTCACGAAGACCTTTGCGCCTTCGTTGCGCAGCAGCTTGACCAGTTCGAAGCCGACGTGGCCGACGCCCTGGACCGCGTAGCTGTAATCGCCGACGTCCTCGTTGCCGAACTTGTGCTGGAGACTGGCGCGAATGCCCTGCAACGTGCCGAATGCAGTGAACGGCGAGGGGTCGCCGGAACCGCCGTGGACCTGGTGTACGCCGACGCAGTTGTCGGTTTCCTGGAAAACGTACTCCATGTCGTTGACGTCGATGCCGACATCCTCGGCCGTGATGTAGCGGCCGTTGAGCGAATCGATGAAACGCCCGAACGAACGAAAAAGCGCCTCGGACTTGTCGGTGCGCGGATCACCGATCAGAACCGATTTCCCGCCGCCCAGGTTCAACCCGGCCACAGCTGCCTTGTAGGTCATGCCGCGCGACAGGCGTAGCACGTCGTCCAGCGCTTCCTGCTCGGTTGCGTAAGGCCACATGCGCAGGCCGCCCAGAGCCGGACCCAGGGTGGTGTTGTGAATAGCGATGATGCCCTTGAGGCCGGCATCCTTGTTGTGGCAGAAAACGACCTGTTCGTGCTCGGTCGTGTGAATGGTTTCAAAAAGATTCATTCAATCCTCCAGGCTTCGTGCTTCTTGCGGCACGAATTGTGAAAACTCATGGAGCCGGCCCCCGAGAACCGGCGGGGATAAATAATCGTGCGTTCGCACTCAAAGAGCAAGCCGCACATTTTAGCGGATTTGGCGCCGCTTGATGCCGGCCGAAAGAATCGATGATCGCAGGGCAACTGTCCCGGGCTCCGGGCGCGGCGGATGAAACTCGGGCTTGCGACGGGGGCCGCATCAAGGTGCTGTGAGCAGCCTGGACATTAGCATGCGGTAATATTTTGATATCCTTTTCCCGGCGCTTGAAGGAGCACAAACGATGGAACTCGATCCGCTTTTGCTGTCCCGGATCCAATTTGCGTTCGTCGTATCATTTCATGCCATCTTTCCGATATTCACGATCGGTCTGGCGGCATATATCGCTGTGTTGGAGGGGCTGAACTTCCGTAACCCGGACCCGGTGCGAGAAAAGCTCAGTCAGTTCTGGATCAAGATTTTCGCGCTGGTTTTCGGGCTCGGGGTCGTTTCCGGCATCGTGATGGCATTTCAGTTCGGCACCAACTGGTCCAATTTTTCTTACGCCGCTTCGAATTTTCTGGGACCGATGCTGAGTTACGAGGTAATGAGCGCGTTTTTTCTCGAAGCGACGTTCCTCGGCGTTCTGCTGTTCGGTCGCGATAAAGTGCCGCGGGGCGTGCATCTGTTTGCGGCCTGCATGGTGGCACTTGGCACCTTCATATCGTCGTTCTGGATACTGTCCGCCAACAGCTGGTTTCACACACCGGCCGGCGTCGAGCTCGTCGACGGCCATTTTCAGGTGACCTCATGGCTTCAGGCCATATTCAACCCATCCTTGCCATACCGTTTTTCGCATATGGCACTGGCGTCTTTCATTACCGGTGGCTTCGTCGTAGCGGCCGTCAGCTCATGGTATCTGCTGCGTGGCCGGAACCCGAGATCCAGCCGTATGGCGCTGAGGATGACGGTGATCATGCTGGCAGTTGCGACCCCGCTCCAGCTCGTAGTCGGCGATCTGCATGGATTGAACACATTTGAGCATCAGCCGATCAAGGTCGCCGCCATGGAAGGGCATTGGGAGACACAGAAGGGCGCGCCTCTGGTGCTGTTCGGGCTTCCCGATGCCACGGCCGAGAAGAACCATTTCGAAATTGCGATTCCCTATCTCGGCAGCCTGATTCTCACCCATAGCCTCGACGGCGAGGTGCACGGACTGAAGTCGGTTGCGGCCGACGACCGGCCACCGGTTGCGATCGTATTCTGGAGTTTTCGAATCATGGTCGCGATAGGGGTCCTGTTTATCGTGCTGTCCTGGGCGTCGCTGGTCCAGATGCTGCGCGGACGCCTGTTCGAATCCCGTCGACTTCTTACGGCGCTGTCGTGGTCGTTCCCGCTGCCGTTCATCGCCGTGATCGCAGGCTGGTTCGTGACTGAACTCGGCCGCCAGCCGTGGGTGGTCTACGGCATGATGAGAGTCTCTGAGGCGCTGACGCCGTCGCTCACCGGCGGCATGGCGCTGGCCACGCTGATCGGCTATGTAGCGGTCTATACCGTCGTATTCGGCGCCGGCGTGTATTACCTGAGACGAGTGATCCTGGACGGCCTGGAGCCCATTGAAACAAACGAGGATCCGGATTCGGCGCGCCCCAAACGACCGCTTTCGGCCCTCAATACCGCTTTCGACGGCGACTTTCTGGCCAAAGGAGGCTAAGCGATGGAAAATATCGATCTGACGCTGATCTGGGTTGTCATCATCGGCGTTGCCGTTTTCATGTACGTGTTGATGGACGGCTTCGATCTCGGGGTGGGGGTTTTGTTTCCATTCGCGCCCGACGACGAATCGCGAGACCTGATGATGAATTCGGTCGCGCCGGTCTGGGACGGCAACGAGACCTGGCTGATTCTGGGCGGGGCGGGGCTCCTGGCGGCTTTTCCGCTGATCTACTCGGTATTTCTGCCGGCGCTCTATATCGGCGTGTTCCTGATGCTGGCGGGCCTGATCTTCCGCGGGATTGCGTTCGAATTCCGTTTCAAGTCAGGCGCATCGAAACACTGGTGGGACAAGTCATTCAGCATCGGATCCACCATCGCTGCTTTCGCCCAGGGCGCGGTCGTCGGGGCCTATATTCAGGGCTTTGATGTCGTTGACATGAAATACGCCGGCGGTGCCTTTGACTGGCTGACCCCGTTTACTGTCATGACCGGACTGGGTGTGGTCACCGGCTATGCGTTGCTGGGCGCGACCTGGACGGTGCTCAAGACCGAGGGCGCGACCCAGGACTGGGCGTTCAAGGCGAGCGAGCGGCTGCTGCTGGGCGTTTTCGGCTTCTTCATTGTCGTGAGTCTGTGGACACCTCTGGCCAAACCATTCGTCTACGACCGATGGGTGGACAATGCCGAGTGGCTGTGGGTGTTTCCTTTGCTGACTGCCGTGGTCAGCGTTGGAGTGTGGCGTAGCATCCGCCGTCGGCAAGAGTTGATGCCGTTCGTCGGATCGATGCTGCTGTTCGGCTTTTTCTATCTTGGGATCCTGATTTCAATGTGGCCGTATGCGGTTCCGCCGGATTACACGTTCTGGGACGCGGCCTCGGCACCCGGCAGTCAACTGTTCCTGCTGATTGGCGTACTGTTTCTGATTCCCGTCATACTGGCGTACACGGCTTTCACGTACTGGGTTTTTCGCGGCAAGGTCAAACCCGGTGCCGGCTACCATTGACCAGCCGCGGCACCGGCATGGCGATGCCTGGCTGAATCGACACGCGCCGAGCTGGCTCGTCCCGGGCATGGTGTCGCTGTCGGCGGTAGACGCCGGTATCGTGGTCGCACAGGCCTGGCTCATCGCGTGCCTGGCCGACGGCATGTTCATCGGGCAACAGCCGTTGACCTCGATGATGCCGCTGATGTGGCTCTTGCTGGGCGTGCTGATTCTGCGAGCGCTGTCCGGTGGTGTTCGCCAGCTTTTGGCCGGACGTGCATCGGCCCGGGTCCGGCGCGAATTGCGCATGCGGCTTCTCGAGCAGTTCCGGACATCGGGCCCGGCCGCGCTGCCGCCGGACGGCGCCGTGATTTCGGCATTCGACGAGCAGGTCGAAGCCCTGGATGCCTTCTACAGCCGCTTTCTCCCCCAAAAAACCAGCGCCACGGTCTTGCCGCTGGTGATTCTCGTCTTTGCGTTCGCCACGGACTGGCTGGCCGGGCTGCTGTTGCTGCTGGCCGCGCCGCTGATACCTTTTTTCATGATTCTTATCGGAATCGGCGCGGAAAAGCTCGCGCGCGAGCAGTTCCGGAGCATGGCCCGGCTGGGCGGCTGGTTTCTGGATCAGGTGCAGGGCGCGGCAACGATTCGACTGTTCGGCGCCGAGTCACGGAAGCGGCAGCAGGTCGGGGCGCGCACGCAGGCGCTTCGCCGGGAAACAATGCGCGTTCTGCGCCTTGCGTTCCTGTCGTCGGCTGTGCTCGAGTTCTTTTCGGCAGTCGCCATTGCCAGCCTGGCCATTTATATCGGGCTGGGCCTTCTTGGCTACCTCACCTTTGGACCTGCACCTGAGCTATCTCTTCAGAGCGGGCTTTTCGTCTTGCTGCTGGCACCCGAGTTCTTCCAGCCACTGCGAGCACTGTCGCAGGGCTGGCACGATCGGGCCGATGCCAGTGCCGCGGCCGGGGAGGTGCGCGAGCTGCTGGCGCTGGCGCCGGCGCGGCCGCGCGCCGAAGATGGATTTGCGCCCGAGCCGCCGCGCCAGTGCAAGGTCGAGCTGCGCGGATTGAGTTTCGCGCACCCCGGCCGGGAATTCTTGCTGCACGCGCAGGACCTGGAGATAGGCGCCGGGGAGAAGATTGTTCTGGTCGGGCCCAGCGGCAGCGGCAAGAGCAGCCTGATCTCGCTACTTGCAGGATTCGCCGAACCTTCTTCGGGCGAAATCCTGCTTGACGGCCGACCACTTGCGCGGTTCGGCGACGCGGCCTTGCGCAACCATGTGGCCTGGCTGGGTCAGCGGCCGGTCCTGTTCGCCGGCACCATTGCGCAGAATATCGCGCTGGGCTGGGACTGCGCGACGCGCGAGCAGATCGAGCGGATCGCCGATCAGGCCGGGGTGAGCGAGTTCGCGCGAAGGCTGCCGGACGGGCTGGATTCGCCGGTGGGCGAGAACGGCTTCGGATTGTCGGGCGGACAGGCTCAGCGCGTGGCGCTTGCAAGAGCGTTGCTGCGTCCTCGCCCGCTGGTGCTCCTCGACGAGCCCACGGCCAACCTGGACGGCGAGTCGGAACGTAACGTGCTGCGGGCGCTCGAAGCGCTCTTGACCCAGCGCAGCGCTACGGTGATCTGCGCCGCACATCGCGCCGCGACGATGGCGTGGGCGGACCGGATTCTCGGCATCGAACACGGAACGCTGGAATGGCTGCGCTGATCCGGCTGCTACGGCCCGGCGGCGCAACCGCGCGCTGGATGTTGATATCGGCCGCCATGGCACTGGCGGCGGTGCTTCTGGGTGTCGTGCTGCTGGCGGCGTCCGGATGGTTGATCACGGCCAGCGCGCTGGCCGGAATCGGTGTTCTCGCCGTTCTGGACATCTTTGCGCCGGGGGCTGTCATCCGAGCCGCGGCGGTCGGGCGAACCGCCGCGCGCTATCTGGAGCGCCTGCTCGGCCACGAGGCGACGTTTCGCCAGCTTGCAGAAATCCGGATCCGCGCGTTCTCCCGTCTGCTGACGATGCCGATTGACCGGCTCGAGGCGCTCGGTCGCGGCGACACGCTGACGCGCCTGACGCGCGACGTGGATGTGCTGGACCACCTGTTTCCGCGCCTGGTGCTGCCCAGCGTCGGCGCGTTGGGCGCAACGCTCGTGGCAATCGCCGTGCTGCTGGCGCTTGCGCCGCCGGCCGGTATCGCGTTGGCCGCGAGTCTCGCCGGGGGCGGAACGCTGGTATTGATCATCGGGACGCGCGTGGCGCGCGGTCCGGGGCGATCGCTGGCGCAGGCGACACCGCGCATGCGCTCGGCGACGGCGGAGTGGCTGCAGGGTCTGGCCGAGTTGATCAGCATCGGACAGGCGGGCGCGCGCGCGCGCGACGTCATGCGCCTTGTCGACGACCAGATTCGGGCCCAGCTTGCCCAGCGACGCATCGAAGCCGTGATGCAAACGGGCATCGCTCTGGCCGGTTACCTTGGTTTCTGGCTCGTTCTTCTTGCCGGAATGGTTCTTTATTCGGAAGGCGTTTTGACCGCGCCGGTGGCCGCCGGGATTGCCCTGGCCAGTCTGGCGCTGGTCGATGCCTGGGTGCCGCTGGCGGCCAGCTGGAGCTTCTTCGAGACGTGTCGCCAGGCGGCAGGGCGGATCGATGCGGTGGGTCGGGACACTGTTCCGACGTCGTCCCGAGAAACCAGCGCTGCACCCGATTTCAGACTGACCGTGCACAATCTTGAATTTCGCTATGCGGGCGCGATCGACCCTGTGATCAGGGGTATCGAGCTTGATATCGAAGAAGGCGACCACGTTCTGATTCAGGGCGCAAGCGGTGCCGGCAAGACAACGCTGGGAAAGCTGCTGGCCGGTATTCTCGACCCCGGCAACGGAACGGTATCGCTCGGAGGCGTCGACCTCGATCGGCTGGACGGCACGTTCGTTCGCGGGCAGGTTGGATTTCTCTCGCAGGCGCCGATGCTTTTCAACGATACGCTCGCTGAGAATCTTCGACTTGGCGCGCCGTCGGCGGGTGACGAAGACCTGCTCCGGGCGCTGGATGTCGCCGGGCTTTCCGGATTCGCAGGCGACCTGCCGAACGGCCTTGAAAGCTGGATTGGCGAGCACGGCCGCAGCGTTTCCGGCGGGGAAGGGCGACGGCTCGCGCTGGCGCGGTTGCTGCTCGCCGATTTTCGGGTATTGATACTCGACGAGCCGATGGCCGGCGTTGACGCCGATACCGCGGCCGACATCTCGTCGCAGCTCGTGCCGCTGCTGGCCGGGCGTACCGTGATCGTACTTTCACATGACCCGCTGGTGTTACGGGACTACGATAAGAGATTCCGCTTCGTGGACGGACGCATCGTGCCGGCCTGACGCGCTTCGGCCCGGGGCGGATTTACCGGCGCATCGACTCGGATTGCCAAGGAACCTCTGATCGAATGCCCGCGGAGCGCGTTTCAGTCAGAAAAGCCGCATATCGTGTGGTGAGAGCCGAGTGACAGTAGCCATAGCTACGGCCGAGGGTCGCAACGCGCGAGATGCGGCTTTTCCGGCGAAACCCTGAAGGGACGGGGCCTTGCGGGCGCTCCGAAGCGTTTGTGCTCGCTTATTTGGAACAACCAAACCGCGCTCTCCCAAGCCACGCCGGAGCATCCCGCAAGACCCCGTCGCGCCCGTGGGCATTCGATCAGAGGTTTCTTAAAGATTCACCTTTACGGAAAACGCCCCGCGCAGATCGCCTTGCTCGAAACCGGTGGCCTGGTCTTCGGGATAAAGACGCTGAATCGTTTCTTTCAGCGGCGGTGCAATGGTGTCGCCGTGGCAGACGATGCACTGCTGGCCGGTTGGAATCGCCTTCATGTAGCGTCCGATTCGTCCGTTTCCGTCGACTTTGACGTCCCACACTTCAAGGCCGGCTGGATTCACGCCGCGTTCCATGCTTTGCTCGAAGCGCCGCAATACCATTTTCTCCCAGTCGTCCGGCGCGTTCGCCGGGTTACGAACGCGCAGCGCTGTTCGTGAGACCTCAAACCGATTGCCCGACACCTGATGCGCGATTTCGGGCGCCCGGGTGTTGCAGATTTCCACGCCGCCAACGGGGCCCTGAGTCGCCATTGCTTCGCGCAGTTCGGCTACGAGGCTGGAACCCAGCTGGGCGCTTTTCTGACGGGCCTGCTCAACCCATTCAGGCGCGGCGGCATCGCCAACTGCAAGGACTGGCGCGATCATCACAGTTGCCGCTAGTAATTTACGGACACTCATTCGAAAGCCGTTCCGGGCCGCTTGCCCAGGGTCGACAGAATTTTTGCCAGCGGACAGAAGCCTGAAAACGCCGCCTGCAGCATGTTTGCGCCGACGAAGACGATCAACCAGAGCCAGTAAATGCTGTGAAGCTGGGACAACGCAACGGAGACCAGTATGAACAGGCCTGCAAATGCAAAAACGAGTCTGTCGATATTCATTCGGGAATTCTCCAGAGAATTTTCGGGGATGGGCTTGAATTTAATATAAGAAAAACCTAATATAATGTCAAGGGGTAATCCACGGTTTCGAATTTGTTTGGCGTTTGATCACTAATGATCCGTTGCAGTGAGCCATAGACAGTGAGTGACGAAAAGTGAGCAAGAGGCAGTCGATTGAATCCTTCTCGGACCGGATCACCGGTCTGGCAACACGCCGCCCGACAGCGGTCAGCGCGATCATGGCAGTCACCCTGATCGTGCTTCTCGCGCTGTCCGTTCTTCCAAGCATCTGGCCCGCAACCTTTGCACCGCTGCATTCCGTGAAGATCGATACCGACCCGGAGAACATGCTGGCCGAAGGCGAGCCGGTGCGCGTATTCCACGACCAGGCCAAAGCGCGCTACGACCTGTATGACATGATCGTGGTCGGAATCATCAACGAAAGCGATCCAGACGGCGTATTCAACACCGGCACCCTGTCGCGCGTCTTCGATCTGACCGAGTTCGCGCGCGAGCTTGAATTCCCCGATCCGCGTAACCCGGATCAGCGTCGCGAGGTGGTCGGGGTAGACGTCATTGCGCCGTCCAACGTCGACGATATTCAGCAGGCCGGCGTCGGCCAGGTCGAATTTTCCTGGCTGATGGCGCAGCCGCCGGAGACCGAGGAAGACGCGCGGCGGATCTTCGAGCGCGCAAAGCGGATTCCCATGCTGGACGGCACCATGGTGGGCACCGACGGGCAAGCGCTGGCGATCTACCTGCCGATTACCGACAAGGCCATCTCGTGGAACGTTCGTCAATCGATACTCGAATTCACCGCCGACTGGCCGGATGCCGATCGGGTTCACATCACGGGCCTTCCGGTCGCCGAGGATACTTTCGGTGTCGAAATGTTCTACCAGATGGCGATTTCGGCGCCGCTGGCGATGCTGGTGATCTTCATTCTGATGTGGCTGTTCTTCCGGAACCTGGTGCTCGTCGTCTCGCCCATGATCGTGGCGCTGGTCACGTCGCTTTCGACCATGGCCTTGCTGGTCATTTCGGGCAACACGATTCACATCATGAGCTCGATGATCCCGATCTTCATCATGCCGATCGCCGTGCTCGATTCGGTGCACATACTGTCGGAGGCGTTCGACCGTTACCAGCAGCATGGCGACCGCCGAAAAACCATCATGGCCGTCATGCGACAGCTTTTCAGGCCGATGCTGTTCACGTCGCTGACCACCACGGCGGGCTTTGCTTCGCTGGCGCTTACGCCGATTCCACCGGTACAGGTCTTCGGGCTCTTCGTCGCGACAGGCGTGATGCTCGCATGGTTCTGGAGCATCCTGTTCATTCCCGCCTATTTCATGTTCATACCCGAACACAAGCTCGCGAAGTTCGGCCACCCCGAGGGCGAGGACCCGGGCGCGGCAACGGCCCTGGGGAGAGTGCTGCAGGCCAACGGTCGTTTTGCGGTCAAGCGCCGCGGCACCGTACTGCTGGGCGCCGTGGCACTGGTCGGGATCGCTGCATGGGGAATCAGCATGATTCGGATCAATGACAACCCGATCAAATGGTTCGAGCCGGATCATCCGATTCGCGTTGCCGATAGGGTCATGAACGAGCACCTGGCCGGTACCTACATGGCCTATCTGGAGCTCAGAGACGTAACGGTGCGCTCGTTGCCGGAGCTGCGTGACGAGCTTGCCGATACGCTCGGCTCGATGGTCGAATCACGCGACGGTGAGCAGGCCGCGGCCTTCGAGGACGCCGCTGCATTTGCCGAATCGGTGGAAGCCGGCGCTGTCGATGAATTCTTCGAGGCCATGCTTTCACGCATAGAAGAGCGCCAGTTCGAAGCCGACGATCCCTTCGCCTGGGACGACGTCTGGCTGGCGGTCGACGAAAAACGGGCCAGGCTCGAGACCTTCAAGCAGCCCGAAGTTCTCGAGTGGCTTGACGCCCTGCAGGCCGACATCCGCAACGACCCCCACGTCGGCAAGGTCAACTCGCTGGCCGACGTCATCAAGGTCGTCCACCGCGAACTGCTGGGTGGCGAGGAAGAACAATTCCGGATCCCTGATCGAAGCGATACGGTGGCCCAGACCATTTTCACTTTCCAGGGCAGCCACAGACCACAGGATCTGTGGCACTTCGTTACCCCGGATTATCGATCGGCGAATCTCTGGTTGCAGCTCAACAGCGGCGACAACATGGACATGGAGGCTGTGCTCGCGCACGTCGACGACTTTATCGCCAACAATGCGCCTCCGGTCGAACTGGAAAAAAGCTGGTTCGGCCTGACCTACATCAATGTCGTGTGGCAGGAGAAGATGGTGACCGGCATGCTGTACGCGTTCATGGGTAGCTTCGTGATCGTGCTCGCAATGATGGTGGTGCTGTTCCGGTCGTTCCTGTGGGGCCTGCTTTCGATGATTCCACTGACCCTGACTGTTGGCCTGATCTACGGCGTGATCGGCCTTGTCGGGAAGGACTACGACATGCCGGTGGCGGTGCTCAGCGCGCTCAGCCTCGGATTGGCCGTTGACTTTGCAATCCATTTCCTGGCCCGGTCGAGACAGTTCTTCGACGAAACCGGTGACTGGGGCGAGACTGCCAGAAAAATGTTCGGCGAGCCGGCGCGTGCGATCAGCCGCAACGTCATCATTCTGGGCGCTGGATTCCTCCCACTGCTGGCAGCGCCATTGGTGCCGTATCAGACGGTCGGTATTTTCATCGCCGCGATAATCTTCACCGCGGGCGTAATTACCTTGATGATTCTGCCGGCGTCGATGAGCTACCTGAACACACAACTTTTCCGTCAAGAAGCCGAGGAGGACTGAGACATGAAAATACTCATTTCGCTGATGCTGTTCGCGTTCGTCAGCGCAGTTCAGGCACAGACGCCGAGCGTCGAAGACATCGTTCACAACGCAAATCTGGTGGCCTACTATCAGGGCAAGGACGGCCGAGCCGAGGTCCAGATGACGATTACCGACAGCCAGGGCAGGGCGCGCGAAAGGCGCATGATCATCCTGCGCCGCGACCAGGCCGATACCGATTCACTGGAAAACCGTGCGTACTGGAGCGAACAGAAATACTACGTCTACTTTCGTCGCCCGGCCGATCTTAACCGGACCGTCTTCATGGTCTGGAAACACCTTGAGTCCGACGACGATCGATGGCTGTATCTGCCGTCCCTGGATCTGGTGCGCCGTATTTCGGCCACCGACAAGCGCAACAGCTTCGTCGGCTCGGATTTCTTCTATGAAGACGTTTCCGGGAGGAACATCGATCTCGACGCGCACGCGCTCAAGGAAACCACAGACGTGTACTACGTGGTCAAGTCGACGCCCGAGAATCCCGACAACGTCGAGTTTGCCTGGTACGAAAGCTATATCCACAAGGAAAGCTTTATCCCGGTGCGGATCGATTTCTTCAGGAAAGACGGGAAAAAGTACCGGCAGGCCGAGGCGCTTGCAGTCGAGAACATCGATGGATTTCCGACGGTGACCCGTTCAAGGATGTCATCGCTGGAGTCCGGTTCGAATACCGTCATGGAATACCTCTCGGTTGACTACGACGTGGGCCTGCCCGACGACATCTTCACCGAGCGCTACCTGCGCCGCGCGCCGCGCGAATACCTGCGTTGACGCGAGCAAGAAAAGCCTGAACCACGAAGTGCACGAAGAACACGAAGGAAAGCCAAATGCACTCAAGAAAAATCGAAACGAGCAATGACGAGGGTCGGCGTTTTGAATCGAATGTTCTTTCTTGGTTTTTTCTCTCCGTGCTCTTCGTACCCTTGGTGGTTCAAGCCTTTCCGGGTTTGCAGGAACAGCAGACGTCCGAAGCGGAGCAACCGAAGCGCGAGACGCCGGCGTTGCCGCCGGGGTTGGAAGACACGCAGTCCGAGGACTCTGAGCAGGGGCCGGCATTGCCGCCGGGCCTGGGCGGAGGCTCGGAAGGGCAGCAGGATGAACCAGCGCTTCCGCCGGGGCTTGGCGCGGAAACCCCGGATCGGAAGCGGCCGGCACAGCATGAAAAAGACGCTTCGGCGCATGCGTTTGCCGACAGCATCACCGGCTTCTGGGACGTCCGTGCCGGCGTTCGTTTGCGCAATGACCCGAACCAGCGCGCGACCTCGCTGGGCGAGACCCGGCTTCAGCTTTCTCGTGATCAGAACGCGGGTGCAGCAGTGTTCCGCGTCACCGCAGACCTGGTCTACGACAGCGTCGCCAGCAGCCACAAGCTCCAGCCGGAGCAGGGGCGCGGCTGGCTCGATCTGCGCGAAGTCTATTTAGGTTCACAGGTAGGAGATTCGCTTGATGCGCGTATCGGGCGCCAAGTGCTCACCTGGGGCGTTGGGGATCTCTTGTTTCTCAACGATCTGTTCCCCAAGGACTGGAATTCTTTCTTCACCGGCCGTGACGTCGAGTACCTGAAAGCGCCCTCCGACGCGCTGCGCGTTGCCTGGTTCGGGCAGTCGTTCAATCTCGACGTGGTTTACACGCCGAAGTTCGACCCCGACCGCTTCATCGATAATCGGCGTTTGTCGTTCTTCGATCCCAGGATCGGTCGAGTGGCCGGCAATGACGTTGCGTTCGCGCCGGTGCGACCCAGCGACTGGTTCAGCGATGATGAATGGGCTATCCGTCTGCATCGCGTCCTGGGTGGCTGGGAACTGGCCGGCTACGGCTACCGTGGCTTCTGGAAAAGCCCCCAGGGTTTCGATTCGACGTCCGGACGTCCCTTGTTTCCACGACTGGCGGCCTGGGGCGGAAGCGTCCGCGGACCGCTGCACAGCGGCATTCTTTCGGCCGAAACCTCCTGGTACCGATCGCGCGACGATGATTCGGGTACCGACCCCTTCGTGCCCAACAGTCAGATCCGCTTTCTGCTCGGCTATGAGCAGGAGGTGGTCTCGAACTTCACCCTCGGCGGCCAGTACTACCTTGAACGCACGCTTGACTACGGTGCGCTTCGGGCAAACCGGCCCGCGGGTTTTGTGGGGCCGGACAAGAATCGGCATCTGTTCACGCTGCGCGCGACGCTGCTGACGCATTCGCAGAACGTCACCTGGTCGCTGTTCACGTTCGCGTCGCCTTCGGACGACGATGCCTATATCCGAGGCCTTTGGGAATGGAAGGTGACCGATGCCTGGGCAATGTCGGCAGGTTTCAACCTGTTCGAGGGGCAGTCCCGGCGGACCTTCTTCGGCCAGTTCGAAACCAACTCCAACACTTACGCGGCGCTGAGATACGGCTTCTGAGACAGCTCGCCGGCCGGGGTGAAAAAAGCGATGAAGAAAAGCCGGTCAGTTCGAATTGTCGCTGATGCGTCGGCGATCAATTGGCGGTTCTGGCTCTGAGCGATTCGGTCAAGTGCGGTTCGATGGCTTTGCGCATCGGCGTGATCAGCTTGAAGGGTGCTGCAATGACATGACCCGATTTTAGCCAGTTGTCGCCGCCGGCAATATCCATGACAACGCCTCCGGCTTCCTGAACCAGCAAAGCGCCTGCAGCGATATCCCATGGTTTCAGCGCCAGCTCCCAGTAACCGTCCAGCCGTCCGCACGCAACGTAGGCGAGGTCGAGCGATGCCGACCCGGCGCGCCGAACGTCTTCGCATTGTTCGAACAGCGAACTGAACATTCCCTGGTAGGCCGGCATCAGTCGGCGGCTGCGGAACGGAAAAGCCGCACCCAGGACTGCAGTCGAAAGCGCGGAGCGTCCGGATACGCGCACCCTGCGATTGTTGAGCGTGGTGCCCTGGCCGCGGCTGGCGGCGAACAGTTCGTCGCGGACCGGGTCGTAAACCACGCCGTGCTCGACGCGACCTTTCACGGAAAGTGCGATCGAGATCGCGTAGTGGGGGATGCCACGCAGATAATTGCTCGTGCCGTCGATCGGATCGATCAGCCAGACGTTTTCGCTCTCGCCGCTGTTCTTGTTCTTGCCGCCAATCGTACCCAACTCCTCGCCCAGAATCTCGTGATCGGGGTAGCGACGGCCGAGTTCGCTGCGGATGACCTCTTCGCACGCCTTGTCGATTTCGCTGGCGTAGTCGCCTCGCGCCTTGCGCTCGACAGGGATCGAATCGACCCGGTCACGGTACTTCATGATCAAGTCGCCGCCTTTGTGCGCGGCTTCGATGGCTGTATTGACGAATGGGTGGGTCAAGGCGGAAACAGTCCTGATTTTTCAGGCTGGAATGGTATCAGATAGAAACATATCCAGCTTCCGGCACGGTCGTGCGATTCGTCGGGCCGGGGATCACTATAATCGCGACCATGAATCCATTCGACAATATCCGGATCGTGCTCGATCATACGTCGCATCCGGGCAATATCGGCGCCGCGGCCCGCGCAATGAAGGTCATGGGACTGTCCCGGCTTCATCTGGTGAATCCCCAGCGTTTCCCGCATTCTCAGGCCACCGCGCTCGCCTCCAGTGCCGACGATCTGCTCGATGCTGCCGTCATTCATCCTGTGTTGACCTCCGCGCTGGAAGGCTGCACGCTGGTCATGGGCACCAGCGCGCGGCGACGGAGTATTGCCCAGGACATCATCGAACCGCGTGAAGCGGCGGCACGCGCGGTGGCCGAACCCGGGCCGGTGGCGGTGGTATTCGGCTGCGAAAAGAGCGGGCTGGACAACGAGGCCCTGGATCGCTGCCATTCGCTCGTGACCGTGCCGACCAGCGATCGATACATGTCGCTGAATCTGGCCCAGGCCGTCCAGGTCGTATGCTACGAGCTGCATCTTGCAGCGCGGGGAGATTCCGTAGCGGTCGATAGCCAGGACCGCTTGCTGGCAACCGCCGATCGAATGGAGGTTTTCTTCGAGCGGATGGAGCGCACGATGAGCGCGATCGGTTTCTCGACGCCGGGGCAGACCGAGACGCTTCATCGGCGCGTGCGCCGGGTGTTCCAGCGCGCGCGGCCCGACGACGATGAACTCAACATGCTCAATGGTATCCTGTCGCGCACGCTCAAACTCGCAGACCCCAGTAAGCATCGGGATTCGAAGCACGATGACCAGCAAGACGCCAAATCCGAACGATAGCAGCGGGAACGACGACCGCTATCGCCGTATCTGGGACGTCGTCGCCGGTATTCCCGGCGGTTGCGTGCTGAACTACGGCGAAGTGGCCCGACTTGCCGGCTTGCCGGGACGCGCGCGTCTGGTCGGACGTGCGCTGGGCCTGGCGCCGAAAAGCATGAAGCTCCCGTGGCACAGGGTGGTCAACGCTCAGGGGCAGATCAGTTTCAAGCCGGGAGGTGCCAAGCACCGCCGGCAGAGAGAGCTGCTGGAGGGCGAGGGCGTTGCTTTCGTTGCCGGGGTTATTGATCTGCAGGCGCACGCGCCGGCGAGGGCTCTGGACCGGATGCTCTGGGGCCCTTAGAAAATCGTCTGAGACCTACTGCGCGAGCGTCTGCCGGCGTCCGGCGGTGCTCGGATTCCTCAG
>JGI12210J13797_11525502_pt1 | contig 26646 bp, 29 predicted proteins | sample ElkSlonscriptome_3_FD_13797 | JGI IMG/M metagenome (IMG submission 13797) | reverse complement strand
GTTGATGTCGACGACAACGCGGCCTCGGACCCGCCCTTCGATGATGTCGTGAGCGACGCGTTCGGCATCGGCCAGCCCGACGGTCGAGGTAATGGCTTCGAGCTTGCCCAAAGGCAGGCACTCGCCGAGCAGTTTCCAGGCCTCCAGCCGCCGCGGCTTGGGACACATGACTGAATCGACGCCAGCGAGGGTCACGCCGCGAAGGATGAACGGCATCACCGTAGACGGCAAATCCGCTCCCTGCGCCAGACCGCAGGCCGCCACCGTGCCGCCATATTTGGTCATCGCCAAGACGTTGGCGAGGGTGGTGCTACCGACGCCATCGACAGCACCGGCCCAACGCTCCTTGCCCAATGGGCGCCCCTTCTCACTCAGCTCCGCGCGCGGGACGATGTCGGCGGCGCCAAGTCCCTTGAGATAGGGTTCGTCGGCTTCGCGGCCAGTCGCCGCCAATACCCGATACCCTAGTGTCGCCAAGATGGACAGGGCGACACTACCGACGCCTCCGGTGGCACCGGTCACCAACACCTCTCCACTCCGCGGCGTCACGCCATGATCCTGGAGCTTCATGACACAGAGCATCGCCGTATATCCGGCGGTGCCGATGGTCATCGCCTGCGCTGGCGTGAATGCCTTGGGCAGAGGCACCAGCCAGTCGCCGCGGACGCGCGCCTTTTCGGCAAGCCCTCCCCAATGCGTCTCGCCGACGCCCCAACCATTGAGTACCACCATGTCGCCGGCCTTGAAGTCGGGATGGGCGCTGTCGCTAACCTTCCCGGCAAAATCGATCCCGGGCACCATCGGCCAGCGCCGAACCACCGGGCCCTTGTTGGTCATCGCCAGCCCATCTTTGTAGTTGATGGTCGAGAAGTGCAGGTCGACGGTGACATCGCCCTCCATCATCTCGGTCTCTTCCAGGTCGGTCAAGGCGCAGCTGAAGGCGTCTTCGTGCTTGTCGAGTTTCCAGCCTTTAAATGTCATGTCGTAACCTTTCGGTTGGGGGATGGGGTCACTATCGCGGGTGGCCGAGACCGCGACTCTGGCAAGGGCGAACAACCGGCCAGATACAACAGCTGAGTTCTCCGAACCTGATCTAATGACCTGGGATGAATGCCGATACCAGAGACTAACGGGGGTGAAATCCAAGGTCAACGCCAAGAGCGCGACTGACCGACCAAGCGATGAGCGAGGTGCGCGTTTTCGCACCGCGGTTCGGACAGACCCGCGGCAGCAACTCGCACAGCGAGCGAGCAGCACGCGGACTTCGCCCGGCTCGATCAAGCGCTTGATGGATAGGGCTGTGTGATGCAGCGCAAGAGCGGCTGCTCAGACGATACCCTCGCGCTTGAGCTGCTGGGTCAGGACCTCGATCTGCACGTCGAGGTCGTCCAGATCGCTGTCGAGCAGCCTCTGCTGCTGCTCGCGAAAAGCGTCTTCGACCCTGATCAGTGCATGGCGGAAATGTTCGTCGAGTTCGGGCGCAACCACCTGGGCGTGGGTCTTGGCATAGCCCTCAACGACGCTCTTGACACCGTCTAGGTAGACGTTGAAGAACTTGTGCGCCCGTCGCAGATTGTTCGGGTCTTCCTTTAGCCGGCCCAGGATGGCGCTGGCCAAGTCTGCAATGCGCCGCAGCCGGGCCTCAAGCTCGGGCTGCTGTATCTCGCGGCTCGCGTGCTCAATGGCGGCGATGGAGCGCTCGGCCTGCGACAGCATCAGGCGATTCTGTTTGCCGAAGCCAGGGATAGGCCGGCCGCGCCGCGGGTCGAAACCATAGGTGAGATAACAGCCGAGTAGCGCCAGCAATGCAAAGACGATGGCGATGGCTGGGTGGTGACCAACCCCGAGCCAAGCGGTGGTGCCGGTCGCGATGGCAACCAATACAGCGCCCAAGGTCTTCCTCGGCCAGCCCGCAACACTCGCTTTGTCGGCGGACGAGTCCCCGCGCCGCACCAGCAGGGCACCCAAGAGAAATAGACCATAGCCTATGCTGTTTCCGAACAACGCGACCAGCTGCCCCTGAGCCAACGAAACCGCGGCGGCGAGGGCGACCGGTAGCGGCAGCAAAAACAGCAGCCATGCGGACCTGGATGACGGCGGCGAGGCGCCGGGCGGCGCTCTGAGTCGTTTGTTCAGCAAGCGCCGCAACAGCAGTATCATCAAGCTGGCGGGGATCAGGACGATGACGGTTAGGAGCAGCAGGCGTTGCATGCGCTGGCGCCCTCAATGCGCAACGACGACGGCATGGCGCGCGATGTCAGCCGTCGCTGGGGATGAACAGGAGACCAGCAGCGCCTGCATGGAGGCGATACCGATGGCGACAAAGATTAGCAGGATGCCGAGCAGTTTACGCAGCTGATCAGGCATGGATGGTATGCTTGGGTTGGGTCATAAAGGCGCTCCGGTTTGCGCGGCTGCGAGTGCGTTGTTAGATCGAATGGTCCACAGACGGGGTGGCGGACGCAAGTGTGCATCCGGTCGAAATCTGCCTGTATGATGGTACGCGCAACAAACAGCGACTTGGCGTTTGCTCTCTGTGCAGCCGGATCGGGTGCAGCCGGATTAGATGCAGCCGGATCTCTCTGGGCAGCAGGATAAGGTTTAGCAGGAAGCTTCGCCTGCACTTCCCGCAAATAACGAGACACTCCACCCTATGGCTGAATCCCTGGAAATGTCACTGCTGGTCGGTGCGGGACTGGTCCTGCTGAGCGTGCTGGTCAGTCCGTTAGCGACCCGTCTGGGAGCGCCGATCCTATTGGTTTTCCTCGGTATCGGCATGCTGGTTGGGCAGGATGGCCCCGGCGGTTTCGAGTACAACGACTTCGAATTGGCTTACGAGGTCGGCAGCGTCGCGCTGGCGGTCATCCTTTTTGCCGGTGGCTTGGGTACCAGTTTAAAGGCGATTCGCGTGAGCTGGGGTCCGGCACTCGCGCTGGCAACGCTCGGTGTCGTGCTGACCGCGACGGTGGTCGGCGCCTCGGTCTGGCTGTACGGGATCCCGCTGCTGGTAGCGCTGTTGCTCGGTTCGGTGATCGGCTCGACCGACGCGGCGGCAACCTTTCTGCTACTGCAAGGTCGGGGCATCAAGCTGCGCGGTCGGGTGATGGAAACCATCGTCGTCGAATCCGGCCTGAACGACCCGATGGCGATCTTTCTCACCATCGTCCTTGTCGCCTTTGTCGATGCCGGCGGCGGCGAGCTGTCCTGGGGCCTGGCGCAGACCTTCGGGCTGCAGATCGGCCTAGGCGCGACCGCCGGCATCCTTGGGGGACTCGCCTTGGCCTGGCTGATTAACCGCCTTGATCTGGCAAACGGACTCTCCGCGGTCATGGCGCTGGCCGGGGCCATGTCGCTATTCGGGGGCACTCAACTGCTGGGTGGCAGCGGTTATCTAGCGGTGTTTCTTTGTGGCGTCGGCCTGATGCACCGAATGCACGGGGCTCGCCGCGACGAACTGGACATGACCCATGCCAGCTTGGCCTGGTTAAGCCAAATCCTGATGTTCTTGATGCTCGGTCTGCTGGTAACGCCGCACGAGTTGGTGAGCGAAGCGGCCAGCGCCGCCGCGGTCGCCTTTGTGCTGATCTTTATCGCCCGGCCGTTGGCGGTCTCGATCACGCTGGCCCCATTCAGCTATAGCTTGCGCGAGCGCGTCTTCATCGGCTGGGTCGGCCTGCGCGGGGCGGTACCAATCTTTCTCGCGATCATCCCAGTGGTCAGCCCCGGGCCAGTTGACGTGAACTTCTTCAACATCGTGTTCATGGTCGTGATCGCCTCGCTGGTGCTGCAAGGCTGGAGCATTCCCTGGCTGGCGCGCAGGCTGGATCTGGAAGCGGGGACTGAGCCCTGATGCGGTCAGACTGGCGCATTGCCTCGCCAACTGTAGCATTAACGACGATATGCTCCCGCAGTAGACCAGCGCGCCAACATGGCCGCCGACGCGGTGGCACACAACATCACCTCGCTGGTTGCGCAGCCCGACAAGATGTCGGCGCTCCAGACGCTCAGCCGTGCTCGTGTCCGTGCGCGACGCTCTCCGCACAGGGGACCGCGGCGGTGAGGGTTCCGCCCAGGTAGCGCTCCAGCGAGGCGCGCACCGTGCCGGTTGCGCCGGTGGCGGTGTTGATGCCGGCCTCCCGGAAGAACTCAATGGCGCGTCCGCCCATGCCGCCGCTCAGCACCACATCGGCGCCTTGCTCCTTGATGAAGGCGGGGATCTGACCTGGTTCATGCGACTCGGTAAAGGGGTTGGCGATGTCTTGGGTCGCTGTGACCCTGCCGTCGCCGATATCGACCAGGATAAAATAGGGCGCATGACCGAAATGCTGTGCGACCTGGCTGTCGAGTCCCTGGCTGGTCTCGGCGGTAATGGCGATTTTCATGCTGATGTTCCATATTGATCGATTGGGTTGATTGATTGGGGTTGCTCAATGGGTTGCCGGGTAACCGATTGCGAAGGTTGGCGCGCATGACGCCAGCGACGCCGCGGCAACGAGCAAGCAAGGGCGGCAAGCGCGGGACTCGCAGAGGCGTTCCGCCGGGCGATAGGCGGTGACCTCGTCGCTCAAGTGTCGCATTCTCGTTCCTTTTCCAACGGAATCGCGCCGATATTCATCAATGAAAAACACACATATGTGCGGTTTAATGCAGGTCGTTTAGGACTGACAATCTGACATCCCTAGGGCGGGGCATTGCCAGGCCGAAAACGTCGCGCCCGATGCATCGGATTCGCCCCGGGCTTGCTTTGTTTCAAACCCTGCGGTCGATCCGCACGCGGGCTGGAGACCTTGTCGCTGCGCTCTGACGAGTTGGAGGCCCTGCGGCTTGCGGACCTTAAAGGCCTCTATCAGGAGCAATGCGCCCGGCGCATGGGCTTCAACCTGCTTCTTTATGATGCGCGTAATCACGGCAGCAGCGATGGCGATACCTTCTCATCCTTGCCGCGCTTTGCCGAGGACCTCGCGATGGCCATCGCTTGGCTGAAACACCATCAACCGCGCCAAGCCACGCACATCGCCGTGCTCGGCCACTCGGTCGGCGATGCGCGCCGCCTTATGGCCAGTTGCCGCGCGCCACAGGCTCGCCTGCTGGAGATCGACGGCGCCGGGCACGACGCCACCGACCAGATCGAACGGCACGTCGGTTCTTTACTGAAATTCCTTGACGAGCAGTGTTCCAGCAGGCGCAATTCGTCTTCAGATATAAGCCTCACCGCGCCGGCAACGGCAGCAGCGAACGCACCAGCCGAGCCCTGAAGGGCTCGGCAATGATCGTACTTTTTCTCCACCGGATCACAACACGATGGCCTCGAATTATGAAACCTTCTTTGATCTCGGCAGCTTCGCTGTCGTTGGCCACTCGGAGCTCAAACCCTTTCCGATCCTCAGCTATCGCGGACTGAAGGCCATGGGCAAGACGGTCTACGCGGTGGACCCCAACACAACGCTCATTGATGGCGCCGCGACCTACCCCGAACTCGCACTGTTACCGGCCCCGGCCGAGGGCCTGATCATCGAGGTACCCAAGACCGAGACCCGGGACTGGATCGCCGCCGCGGCAGCGGCCGGGATCAAGCACGTTTGGGTACACATGGCTCATGACACCCCGGAAGCCATTGCACTGGCCGAAGAGAAAGGCATCAATCTGCGCACGGGCACCTGTGCCGTCATGTATCTCAACCCTGGCTTGTCTTACCACAGTATCCACAAGGCCATCATGAAGCTGACCGGCAAATACTGACCATATCTTTGCGCAGCCATCCGCGATGGGGCCGAGGCCGCTCCACATGCTTGCAGATGAGTCAAGTCTTCTGACGACAAGAAGCTTGCCATCTCCAGAACGAAAACGGTTTTCTGTCTGGGAGTTCCGCTATCCCAACGATCCGGAACCGCCAGCCATCAAGCCGATTTTGGCAAGGCTGCGGCGATGGGGTGAAACGCAGAAGCACTGATACAGGATCAATTGATGCGTCAATCCAGTGTCCTCCTGTTAATCCTTTGGTCGCTCGCTGTCATCGGATGCAGCTCCGGCGTGCCACCGGCCATCCGCGGCGAGATCGCCGAAGGTACGCTGAATCCGGTATCGGTCGAGCAGGTCAAGCACGACGCCGAGTCCTACAGGGGCGAGCTCGTGCGCTGGGGTGGCAGCATCATTGCGGTGCGCAACCTGCCGCGGAGCACGGAGATCGAGGTCCTGTCTCGGCCGCTGGACAAGGATGGCGAACCACGCGCGCTTGCCGACGGCACCGGGCGGTTCATCGGCAGGGTGCCGGGATTCATCGACCCGGCCGAGTATGTCGAGGACCGGCTGCTGACCGTCGTTGGCCTTATCGAAGGGGTTGAAACGCGCGATGTCGGCGAGTACCCATACCGCTATCCGTTGGTTGCCATCAGTAGCCACTATCCGTGGCCAGCACCGGAGCCCGATTCATACCCCTATGCTTATCCCTGGACCTACGGCGGCTATGATTACGGCCCCTGGTATGGGTATGGCGCATGGTATGGTCCTGGGTACGGCCCTTGGCATGGTCCCCGCTTTGGACCCTGGTACGGCCCCTGGTGATACCCGTGGGAAACGGCAGATGCCTTGCCCGGCGCAGCTGCCGGCAGGTTACAATCAAGCCTGCCTAATGCCTACGTTGGCAAAGCCGGAATCCTTGTCGTTGTTATACGGATACTCGATTGCGACAACGAGCGGTCTTCGACGCGTTGGTTGAAACATGCTGGGTCAGGGGCTCACACCCGGTCGATCAGATCCAAAGCTCACCAAGCCAACCACCCCATGCCATACCTTGTCGTCTTTGGATTTTTGCTGCTACTGCTGGCTGGATGCGCCAGTGTCCCCGACAGTTGCCGCAAGCCCATCGGCGAGCCCGGCCTGACGCCCGCCATCGCCGCCGTGCGCGAGGGGGCCATCGGTGAGGCTATCACCTGGGGTGGCAAGCTGGTCGGCAGCCGTAATCTGCGAGACTCGACCGAACTGGAAGTGTTGGCGTTTCCACTGGACGGCTGCGGTCGGCCGCGCACCGACGACGACCCGCTCGGCCGCTTCATCATCCGTCGTCCCGGCTATCTAGAGACCGCGGACCTTCGGCCAGGTCGCGACATCACCGCCAGCGGGCGCATTATCGCCACCGACGAGGGACGTATCGGAGACGCCGAATATCACTTCCCGGTGCTGGAGGATGCGAATCCAAGAATCTGGAACGAGACTCGCGTCGGCGGCTATTCTGGCGTGCGTCCCTGGATCAGTATCGGCGTCGGCGGTGGCCGCGGCTGGGGTGGAGGCGGCGTCGGCGTGGTGTTTTGAGTCGGTCGCGCGGTCATTATTCACAGCTTGCCCCCTCAGCCTTGACCGAGGCCATAGACCCAAGCTGTCTTAAGCATCCATTTCGCATCGGGCCAATCGCCTGGTTCGTGCTGCTGAGCCCTGCCGATCCAGGAAGACAGCATCACCAAAACGATGCTTTGGTTTGTATATTCCCCTGCGCTTCGCGCTATGCTTAGGATTTGGGTTCGGGTTCGACCCAACGGCAGGTCGGTTGACAGCGCGCTGCCGCTCGATCTTCCTGCTGTCCCTGGGAGCCAACCGTGGATATTGCTGAACTGCTCGCCTTTAGTGTCAAGAATAAGGCCTCCGACCTGCACCTGTCCGCGGGTCTACCGCCGATGATCCGAGTCGACGGCGACATGCGCCGCATCAACGTGCCGCCGTTAGAGCACCGCGCGGTACACTCGCTGATTTACGACATCATGAACGATAAGCAGCGCAAGGACTACGAAGAGTTCCTGGAGACGGACTTTTCGTTCGAGATCCCCGGCGTTGCCCGTTTTCGCGTCAACGCCTACAACCAGAAACGGGGCGCCGCGGCGGTCTTCCGGACCATCCCGTCGAAGGTACTGACGCTGGAAGACCTAAACGCGCCGGATTTTTTTAAACAAATCGTCAATGTCCCGCGCGGGCTGGTCTTGGTCACTGGGCCCACCGGTTCCGGCAAGTCCACGACCTTGGCGGCGATGATCGATCACCTCAACGACAACGAGTACGCGCATATCCTCACGATCGAAGATCCGATAGAATTCGTGCACACTAGCAAGAAATGCCTGATTAATCAACGCGAAGTGCACAAGGACACGCTCGGCTTCAGCGAGGCCCTCCGCTCGGCCTTGCGGCAGGACCCGGACATCATCCTGGTGGGCGAGATGCGCGACCTGGAGACCATTCGCCTGGCGCTGACCGCGGCCGAGACTGGCCATTTGGTGTTCGGCACGCTGCATACCAGCTCCGCGGCGAAGACCATCGATCGTATCGTCGACGTCTTCCCGGCCGCCGAGAAAACCATGGTACGTTCAATGTTGTCGGAATCTTTGCGTTCGGTGATTTCGCAGTCTCTGTTGAAAAAGCTCAGCGGCGGGCGCGTCGCCGCGCATGAGATCATGGTCGGTACACCAGCCATCCGCAACCTGATTCGCGAGGACAAGGTGGCACAGATGTACTCGTCGATTCAGACCGGACAGGCACATGGCATGCAAACCTTGGATCAATGCCTGGCGGAACTGGTTAAGAAGGGGCAGATCTCTAAGTCCGATGCGCGCATGAAGGCGCAGAACAAAGAGACCTTCATGTAACGCGAGGGCCGCGCCGCCACCCAGCCCCTTTACCAGAGACCCAGAACCAGACCACTAGTTGGCGCGCATCGGCCCGCGGCGCTCAATGTGCCCAAGGCTCAGATCTTTGAATTCTGACGACAGATGAAGGCAGATCACAATGGATCTCAAAAACCTGCTCAACATGATGACAGATGAAGGGGGCTCAGACCTCTTCATCACCGCTGGCCGGCCGCCAAGCATCAAGATCGATGGCGTGATCAGACCCGTGGGCACTGAAGCACTGACGCCGGAAGAGACTAAGAAGGCGGCCCAGGATTTGATGACCCCCAAGCAGCGCACGGAGTTTGAACAGACCAACGAGTGCCAATTCGCGATCCACGCCCGCAGCGCGGGGCGTTTCCGGGTCAGCGCCTTTGTGCAGCGCAACGCCACCGGCATGGTCTTGCGGCGCATTGAGACACGCATCCCCACCATCGAAGAGTTACATTTACCAGCTGCGCTGCGCGACCTGAGCATGCACAAGCGCGGCATCGTGATCTTTGTCGGCGGTACCGGCACCGGCAAATCCACCTCATTGGCAGCGCTTGTGGGCTACCGCAATCGCATGTCCACCGGCCATATCATCACGGTTGAAGACCCCATTGAGTATGTGCACGAGCACGACGGCTGCATCATCACGCAGCGCGAGGTGGGTGTGGACACCGAATCCTTCGAGGTTGCGCTGCGCAACACGCTCCGGCAGGCACCGGACGTGATCCTGATTGGCGAGATCCGAACCCGCGAGACCATGGGCTATGCCATCGCCTTTGCCGAGACCGGCCACCTGGTATTCGCGACCCTGCACGCGAACAACGCCAATCAAGCGCTCGACAGGATCATCAACTTCTTCCCCGAGGAAGCCCATCGCCAATTGCTGATGGACTTGTCTCTCAATCTGCGGGCGATCGTTGCCCAGCAACTAATACCGCAAAAGAGGGGGCGAGGCCGACGCGCGGTGGTGGAGGTCCTGATCAACACGCCGCTGTGCGGCGACCTGATCCGCAAGGGCGAGGTACATCAACTCAAGGAATTGATGGCTAAATCTGGCGAACAAGGCATGATCACCTTCGATCAGGCATTGTTCGAGTTGGTGCAGCAGAACGAGATCAGCTATGAGGAGGCGGTCAAGCACGCGGACTCGGCCAACGAACTACGACTCATGGTCAAGCTCAAAGGCGACTCGGCGTCGACGCGCGAACTGCAGCAGAACCTGGACAAGATCTCGCTGGTAGAAACCGACGACCGCCCGGAACCCAGCACGACCCTGGTGCAGCAGACGACGATGCCTCCGCCGGAAACCGAGCCACCACCGAAGTCTCGCATTCAGTCCGACAAGGTGCCGTCCGACAAGGTGCCGCGCGACAAAGCACCACAAGACAAAACACCGCGCGACAAGGGACCAAAGCTCAAACTATAGATTGATTCAAACTGTAGATAGATCGCGCCGACTAGATGGCTTGAGGGCGCGAAATGCTTACAGATGAGTCATCCACGCGCTGAAAAGTGATGCGCCCGGCAAGCAAAGTCCATTCCACCCGTCCCGTCATCTCGACCCCAAGGAAGGGGGTGTTGTGGCCACGGCTGAGCAGTGTATTTGGCCCCGGTACCCAGCGGGCCTCGGGGTCGAAGATGCAGACATCGGCACTGGTGCTTGTCTGCAGCCGACCGAGCGGAAGGCCCAAGATGCGGGCGGAGTTACAGGTCAGGCAGGCCAGTACCGCCGCAAGCTCCAGTACACCCTCGCGCACGAGGCGCAGCGCGAGCGGAAGCAAGGTCTCTAATCCGGAGATACCGGATTCGGTCTGCGGGAAGGGGTCCAGCTTGGCGTCTGGCTCGTGGGGCTGATGATCTGAGCAAATCGCCGCGATCTCGCCCGCCGCCAGCGCCGCGCGCAGGGCATCGCGGTCCGCCAGCGTGCGCAGCGGCGGGATCACATGTGCTTGGGCATTAAAGCCGGTCAGGTCGTGCTCGGTCATGAACAACTGGTGCGCACTGACGTCCGCCGTGACCCGAATGCCGCGCGCGCGGGCCTCCGCGAGCATCTCGGTGGCTCGCGCCGTGGACAGGCCACGGAAGTGGATGCGCGCGCCGGTCTGCTCGGCAAGGGCCAGGTCGCGCGCAACAGCGACCGTCTCAGCCGCTTCCGGGATACCCGGCAGCCCTAGACGCGTGCTGAGCAGCCCTTCGTGCACCAGGCCGCCCTCGCTCAGATAGGCGTCGGCCGGGTGCAGGAACGCGGTCAGACCATAGGTAGAGGCATATTCCAGCGCCCGACGCTGCACGCGGGTGTTGCGGATGGGGCGATCGGCGTTGCTCATGACCGGGCAGCCGGCCCGCTGCAATGCCGCCATCTCGCTGATCTGGATGCCCTCCAAGCCTTGCGTGAGTCCGCCAGCGGGCAATACGCGAGCGAAGCCCCGCTCATCGGCGATGCGCCTGATCAACTGCGCCACGGCGGGGGTATCGACCGGCGGCAGCGTGTCCGGAGGACAGCACAAGGTGGTGATACCAGCGGCGGCGGCGGCCCTAGTTTCACTGGCGATGGTGGCCTTCTGCTCCTGCCCCGGCTGGCGCAGGCGCGCGCACAGGTCGACCAGTCCTGGACAGACGATGAGCCCTTCGGCGTCGATGACGCGTTCGGCGGAGAAATCCGCGGGCGCATCACCAAGCGCCAGGATGCGGGGCCCGGCAATGTGCAGATCGGTCATCGCGTCGACGTCATTGGCGGGATCAATGACGCGACCGCCGCGAATGGTCAGGGTCTTGCTTCGCTTCGGCATTCAACATCCATCGATTCGAACGTTTATCATGCGGCCACCCCTCATGTCTGTACGCCTCATACATCGGCCCCCGGCGCGCTGCTGGCCGCTAAGCCTTGCGCGCCCATGCACATCGACATCACCGCCATGCGCACGGCGAGCCCGTTGCTGACCTGCTCCAGAATCACGGAATGTGGGCCATCGGCAACCTTGGAGTCCATCTCGACGCCGCGGTTGATTGGGCCGGGATGCATGACGATGACGTCAGGCTTGGCCCCGCTAAGCCGCTTTTCGGTCAGGCCGAAGAGATAAAAGTATTCGTGTTCACTTGGTAGGAAGCCACCGTCCATGCGCTCGCGCTGGAGACGCAGCAGAATGATCACGTCGGCGTCGCGCAGGCCTTCGCGCAGATCATGAAAAACACGCACGCCAAGCGCCTCCTCGGCGCGGGTCGGAATCAGCGTGCTGGGCGCGACGATGCGCACCTCGCCCGCGCCTAGGGTATTTAGCGCCGCAATCTGCGAACGTGCGACCCGCGAAAGCAACACATCACCAACGATCGCGACCCGCAGCCCCTCGAAACCACCTTTATGACGGCGGATCGTGAACATGTCGAGCATGCCCTGGGTTGGATGCGCGTGCCGGCCATCACCGGCGTTGATAATGCTGACATGGGGCGCCGCATGCTCGGCGATGAAGTGTGCGGCGCCGCTGTCGGCGTGGCGAACGACGAACATGTCCACGTGCATGGCCTCAAGATTGCGCAGCGTATCGAGCAATGTCTCGCCTTTCGCCGTGGCCGAGGTGCCGATGTTGAGATTGAGCACGTCCGCCGACAGCCGTTTGGCCGCCAACTCAAAGGTGGTGCGGGTTCGGGTGCTGTTCTCAAAGAACAGGTTGGCGACGATCTTGCCCCGACACAGCGGGACCTTCTTGACCGCCTGCTGGGCGACGCCGAGAAAGCCCTCTGCACGGTCCAGGATCTCGGTCAGCAATGGCCGGTCGAGTCCATCGATGCTCAGGAAATGCCTCAGATTACCTTGGGCGTCGAGTTGCGGGTTGATGCCGTTGGTGCCGACCATGTCAATCTCGCGTTGGGGTTGGGACCCCGTCGCCACCCTCGCCCTCGCCAGCGGCCTCCTCACCGCCGCCGCGCCGACGCTCGTGCGGCACTCGGCCATGCACCAGCACCAGCGGGTCGGGTCCGGTGAGCTTGATCTGATCGTCTGGGCCGAGCCGCACCGCAAGCCCCACCACGTCCGGGTTGATGGGCAGTTCGCGGCCATCGCGGTCGGCTAGGATGGCGAGCAGCACCGAGGCCGGGCGACCATAGTCAAACAAGACGTTAAGCGCAGCGCGGATGGTGCGCCCGGATTGGAGCACGTCGTCCACCAGGCAGATATGGCGGTCGTCCACGGCGACCGGCAGATGCGACGGGCGCACCTGCGGATGTAGACCGATACGGGTGAAGTCGTCGCGATAAAAGGAGATATCGAGCTGTCCCAGTGGGTCCGGCAGGCCGAGCAGCGCATGCAACCGCTCTGCGATCCAGACGCCGCCGGTGTGGATGCCGATCATCAACGGGCTCTTGATGCCGCGCTCGGCAAACTTAACCCGCACGCGATCGGCCATCGCGATGATTGCCGCGTCGATGGTCGCGGCGTCTCTGAAGTTACCGGTGCTGCTCATTGAGCCAAATTTCCAGTATCAGCTTGGCGGCGTAGGCGTCGACAAGATCGCTATTGCCGGTCTGTCGACGGCTGCCGTCGTGTATGCCGACGGGCGCCCGGGCGCGCTCGGCGGCGGCCAGATCGCGCTCCGCCTCAATGCTGGTCAGGCGCTCGTCGACCAGATGGACTCGAAGATCGAACCGGCCTTCGAGTTGACGCCCGAAGCGGCGCACCCGCTCGGCCCAGTCTTCTTCGGTGTCGTCCATGCGATGGGGCAGGCCGAGCACGACCGCAGCCGGCCGCCAGTCGCGAATGATGGCCTCAATGCGGGTCCAGTCGGGTTTCTGACCACGGTTGCGCACCGTGACCAGCGGCGTGGCGGTGGCAGAGACGGTCTGGCCGACGGCGACACCGATCTTGCTCGTGCCATAGTCGAAACCCAAGAGCGTCGGCAAAGCGATGGTTCCGTTGTTGATCAACTTTGGGCACAACAGGGGTGCTGGAGGATGCCGGCGATCACTCAGGCGTGACCTGCTTCAGCACTGAGCAGGTTCATGTCGACCCCGAGCAGTTGTGCCGCGGCTAGCCAACGCTCGGCCGGGGACATGTTGAACATGATGTCGCAGTCCGCCGGACCGCTGAGCCAAGCGTTGGCGCAGAGTTCCTCCTCCAATTGGCCGCTGCCCCAGCCCGCATAGCCCAAGGCGATGAGCCGTTGCTCTGGGCCACGGCCCTCCGCGATGGCCTCAAGTACGTCGCGCGATGTGGTCACGCGGATGTCCGGGGTGACGCTTAGCGTCGAGTCGAACTCGACGGAACCGGTATGGATCACGAAACCGCGGTCGATCTGAACCGGACCGCCCAAATAGACCTGCGCATTCGCCACGTTCAACGCGGCCGGCTCGATATCGAGTTGATCGAGCACCTCGCCGAGGCGGACCTCCATGGGTCTGTTGATGACGATACCCATGGCCCCCTGGTCCGTATGCTCACAGATATAGGCGACTGTTCGCGAGAAATTCGGGTCTTTCAGGCCCGGCATCGCGATCAAGAAGTGGTTGGTGAGCGAGGTTGCGAAACTCATGCCCCTAGTATCCAGACCGTGATGCCGCTAGGCAAGCGCCGCGCGACCGAGGGGCGCAGAAAACCTGCGCCGGGTCACGGTTTCGAGCCCAAAGCGGGGCTCGCTGGCAGGAACAACAGGGTTCTCGTGCAGCTTGTCGCCTCACCGGGGCTCCTGTCGGATAAAACAAAACGGCCAGGTCAATGATCCCAGCCGAGGCGGTTGTTGCGTTGAAACTGCCAGGTGCGCGTGATATCAAGGACGTCGGTCTCTGAGGCGATGTCCGCCGGGAACTCGGCGAACGGCGCGGCTAACTCAACGATGTGAATTGCCGCCTGGTCAAGCACCTTGTGACCGGACGAGCGCACCACCCGTATGCCCTCCAGGCTTCCGTCCGCGCGCACTGCTACGTGCAGGATCAGATTGCCGGACAACCCCTGCTCCCTAGCCTCCGCCGGATAGTTCAGATTGCCGATGCGCTCCACCTTACGCCGCCAGGCTTCCATATAGGACGCGTAGCGATACTCGCGGGTGCTGGTGCTAATGGCCTTGCGCCGGGCGCGATTCCGAGATGCCTGCGTCTGCGCGTTAATACGCGCCGTCAGACGCGCGATCTCGTCGTTGCGGCTGCCGAGTATATCCGCGGCGGAGGCCATGGGCGGGGTCTTTATGGCAAGCGGGGACTGCTCGGCGCTCAGCACATCGGGTGGCGGCGGTTCCTGCTCGGATTCTGGTACCGGCTCGGGTTCTGGCGCTGGCTCCGGTGCCGGGTCGATCCGCGGTACCGCTTGCGGCTCCGACATTGGCAAGGGTTCCGGTGCTGGTTCGGTCTGGGGCGCGTCCTCCAGAGGCGTTCCGTCGTTGTCGACGAAGGGATCCCGCCGCGGCTCGTCAAGTTCGGGCAAGGGGATCAAGGTCTCGCCAGCGCGGTCCGCCTGGGCCTTGGCCGAGTCCGCGTCGGGCGAGAGCACCATCGGCCCAGTCTGGGTGACCAGCATGACCTCAATGTTACGCGCGTTCGAAGGGCGTGGCTCGGGCATCGCGAAACCCACGCCGAACAACAGCAGCGCGTGCAGCAATGCTGCACCCGCCAGCGCCAGCACAATCGGACGCTTGCCGATGTCAGCACCAGGGCCAAAGCCTCCCAGTGAGACTGCTGTGTAGGTCGCGCCCATCGCCCGGCCCACCACCGAGTTCAACGCCCGGAAGCCTCCTCGGTCGGCGCCGCGCTCAGGGCGATATCAGATTCGTCGTTGAGCAACTCGACGCGTTCGGCCATCCCCGGGGTCATATGAATGGTGCCGGCATTATCGATCAACAGAACGTAGCGGATGCCCATGCGCTCTGCAATTTCCTCCCAACGATCCAGTCCGGCCACCATCAGCGCGGTCGCCGCGGCATCGGCGATCGCGCCAGCACCATCGTAGAGCACTGTCACCGCATGGATATCCTCGACGGGGTATCCCGTGCGGGGATCAAGGACATTGTGATAGGTCTTGCCCTCGTGGATGAAGTTGCGGTGATAGTCGCCGCTGGTAAAGACGCTGGCATCGCCGCTGACTTTAATCGTACCTAGCACGCGGGTGCCGTTGGCACGCCGAATCGGCACGCGCCAGGGCCGACCGTCGCGGTCACCGATAGCACGCACGTTGCCACCTAGGTTGATCAACGCGCTGCGGACGTCACGCGAGCGCAGGTTCTCGACGGCTAGGTCCATAGTAAACCCGACCGCAATGGCATCGAAGTCGAGATTTACCGCCGGGTTGTCGCTCTGCAGCATGATGCCATCCAGATACAGATCGGCCATCTCCGGGGCAGCCGCCACAAGACGCGCGATGTCCTTTGCGGCCGGTGGCGGCCTGCATTCAGGCTCCGCGGTCTGGAAACCCCAGAGTCGCTGCAGGTGCCCGATGGCGGGGTTGAACAGATTGTCGCTCTGCTGCGCCAGCACCTGACTTTGGCGGATCAGCGGCAGCAGCGACGGCGGCGCAGCGAACGGCTCGCCGGTGGCGAGCAACTCGTTGATGCGTACCATCGGGCCGGGCTTCCAGGTATGCACGCTATCGCTGATAAAGCGGACGTCGCGCTCAACCTCCGCCGCTGCCGCTACGGCATCCTGTTTGAGCATACCGACGAGACTCAGATCGACGGCCGACTCAAAGGCGATAAACTGGGTCGTGAATACCGGGGTCTCGGCACCGCGACAACCGAGGAGTTGCAGACTGGCCAGGACCGACAGCAGCGCCAGAACGGACAAACTAGATTGCTTGATAACGCCAAATGCTTGCGGATGAGCCAAATTTTCTGGCGACAACAAGCTTGCCCTCCCAAGGGCCAAGCGCCTAGCGCCAAGGGCCAAGGGCCAAGAACCAGAATTGCATGATCGCGCTGAAAGGCGGCCGTCGGCCCTCGGCGCTTGGCCCAGTCGATGAAACGCACAGGTCAAGCAACAGGGCGCCGTGCTCTCGTCGATCCGCGGCATTGCGCTAGGTATTACCCGCATCAAGGCGCTCCTCAATGGCCCGCATCAGGTCGCCGGCGATGTCGGTGCCGCGGTCGCGATCAATCTCGCGGATGCAGGTCGGGCTAGTGATGTTGATCTCGGTAAGCCAGTCACCGATAATATCAAGCCCCGCGAAGAGCACGCCGCGCTGGCGCAAGCTGGGGGCCACTTGCTCGCTGATCCAACGCTCACGTGACGACAGCAGGCGGACCTCGGCGCGGGCACCGGCGGCCAAGTTGCCGCGGGGGTCGCCGCCTGATGGGATACGCGCCAGCACGTACGGCACCGGTTCGCCGTTGACCAGCAGCACGCGCTTGTCGCCTTGCTCGATTTCCGGGATGTATCGCTGGGCCATACAGAAGCGCTGCCCGTGACCGGTCAGGGTCTCGATGATCACGCCCGTGTTCGGATCGCCTTGGCGAACGCGGAAGATCGAACGCCCCCCCATTCCGTCCAGGGGCTTAAGCACAACATCCGCATGTTGGACGAGGAAACGTCGCAGCACGTCGGCCCGACGCGTAACCGTGAGCGGCGGGCAGCATTGGGGGAAGTAGGCCGCGAAGACCTTCTCGTTGGCATCGCGCAGGGTCCGCGGGTCGTTGACAACCAGACAGCCCGCGTCCCGGGCCAGTTCCAACAGGTAGGTGACGTAGACGTATTCCATATCAAAGGGAGGATCCTTGCGCATCAGCACCGTGTCCAGCGTACGCAGCGGCCGTATCTGCGGCTCGCCGAGACTGAACCAATCGGCGGCATCGTCGCGGACCACGACCTCCCGCATGCTGGCTTGAACAATGCCATCGAGCAGGAACAGATCGCTGGCCTCTAGATAGACGAGCCCCCAACCCCGACACTGCGCGGCCAGCATCATGGCAAATGTGCTGTCCTTCTTGATGTTGATGGACCCGATGGGGTCCATGATGACGCCGACTTCACGCTTCATTTGGAAAGTTTACCCCAGCCCGCCTGGTGTGTCGCCTGCCCCCGATGACCCGCTGACCTCTGTTCGCCGCAAGCCACAATCGCGCTTGAGTTCTATAGGTTAACCCGCCTGAGATCGGGCGCCGCGGCTCCGCCGACGGCAAACGGCTAACCCATTGTTAACGAGAATGATCGCCGGGAGCAGCCTGTCTCCAAAAGGCCAATTTCGCCGTGGTCGACGACTACTCGTCTAGCATCAAGGGTCAAGAAGGGTTTCAAAAAGAAGCCCCGGCGTTCGGGGGAGGACGCCGGGGCAACCATCTCCCGGTCATTCAGACCGCGGAGAGAGCCCGGCGAGTGGGGGAGCTCGCCGGACCCGCGCCGCTAGGCGCTTGTAAGATAAGAGTATAGCCGAAGTTTCAAGTTCCGCAGAAAAAAGCTCGTGTTTGTTTTCCCCCTTTTTCCTTGGTCTTTGGTCGTTGATCCTTGACCCTCGCCTCGGCCCTAAGGAAGCGTGACCTGCACAAACTCCGACGGACGCAGAATTTCGTCCGGCCTGCTATCGAAGACCAGGTCCAGCTCATAGACAGCGCCCTCCGGATCAATGCGCACGGCTTCGACACCTAAGCTGTAGACCTCTGCATCGCGCTCGCGGCCGCGCAGCTTGACCTTGGCCGGCTGGCCGGGTCGGTAACGGCGCAACAGGTCGGCAGTGACCAGCACCCGCGCCAGCATGCGGTCGGTGGGCGCGACCGCCACCAGCGGCGCCTGCTGCAGGGTCTTGTAGATGACGGCACCGTCATGCGCGTTGCGGGCGACGACGATGCCGTCGAAAGGTGCGCGCAGTTCGGTGCGCTCCAGCATCAGCTCGGCGGCTGCCTGCGACGCCTTGGCGGACTCATGATCGGCCAGGGCGGCGGCGTGGTTGAGCTCTGCGTCTTTCAACTCCTCGGCCGCGATCAAGCCGCGGTCGTAAAGCTCCAGGGCGCGCTCCAACTCTCGGTCCGCGTCTTCAACTTCAATAACCCTGCGCGCAATGCGCGCCTGGGCCTCCAGCGCATCCGCCTTGGCCTGGCGTTGGTCCATCCGCAACAAGAGCTCCCCCTTTTTCACGTGTTGTCCTTGGGTCACCAACACCTGCTCGACGACGCCGTTCTCAATCGCGCGCATCTCAACCTTATGCAGCCATTCCAGACGCCCGCTCATTTGCGCCGCGGCTTGCACCGACGCCGTAAACAACAGTAGAAGGGCAACCCTGCCAAGGTAGCGGGCGACGCGACGGTAGAGCACGACTGTCATATCAGAAACGCACCCATTGGGACTTTTTCGCGGCGATCTCGGCTGTAGCCGCGGACCTCGACCGAGTTCTTTAATCATTTGCCTTGCAGTGCCTCCAACTCGGCTCGGGTCAGGGTCCGACACAAGGCCACCTGTTCCTCGTCGCGACGCGCCTTGGTCTGCTGGCTCATCGAAAAACCGAGGTCGGCCTGGGCCTCAAGCTCATACAGGGTACGACTCTCGTCCAGCTTCAGGTCGCGCCAGTCAGCCTCGATCCTGGCCTGCTCCGCAACCACGCTGAGCAATTGCAGCCGAGTTAGCAGTTCCAGCGCCTGTTGGCGCACCTCGCTCGCGATCAGCGCGCGCTCGGCGGGTGAAGCACCCATTGTTAGCTGTTGCACCTGAGGATTGTTCCGCAGTGCTGCCGCCACGACCGCGTCGAGCTCTGGCGGCGGAGACGCGGAAAGGGTCAGGTCCGGCGCGATTAAATCGCGCGGCAGCTGATCCGGTCGGCCCAGTGCCTGCGCCAACAGTGAACGCGTGATGCGCTGAGACGCCTCGCTGGCCGCTCGCTGGCGCAGAATGAGCTGGTAGCCGGCCTCCAACTCGGCGACCTTCAGCGGCGAAAACTGGCCAAGCTCCGCGCGCACCCTGGCGCGGTCAAACTGAATATAAGCCACCGCCAGCGCCTCGCTGTCGCGGCTATAGCTGAGATCGGCCAGCAGTACGTCGAAGAATCGCTGCATGATCGCCAGGCGCTGCGCGCTCTCGGGCGCCAGCAATGCCGACCAGGCGGCATCGCGCGCATCGTCTCGGCCGCGTGAGCCGGTGAAGGCCAGCTCATGGCAGCCAAGGAACAGCGGCTGGCGGCGCGGGAACAGCGCGGTGGCCGAGGGTTCGGCGGCCGCCCCGACACGCGGATGTCCGGTCGCGAAACCCAGCGCCTGTTCCAACGTCAGCGGGTCGGGCACATCATCATCGGCCTCGAGCAACGGGCTGCTGGCGCAGAACATCAGTACCAGCAGTTGCGGCAGGAAGCGCCCTCGCGCACCGGCTCGGGCCTTGGGCTGTCGTCTAGGTTGAGGCGTTCCCTGTTGCGGATTATTCGATGGGGCCATCGTCAGCACTATCCAAATTCCAGAGGGCCGGGCAGTAGCATTTGCACTGGGGATTTTAATCTAGGCTTCGATTGGAGATACACTCGGGCTTGGCCCGGCGACCGGCGCATGAAAGCACCGCGACGGTTCTGATGCAAGCGGTCGCGATCGGCGTTGGACTCAGCAGCAACCGTGCATCTTATTTCGACGGATTGACGCGCTTCGGCCTCGTGTCGGCTGGGCGAGGTGCGGCGAATCACCGAGCCTGATGATCTTCCCGTCGCCCCTTGGACCTGGGACGCGTAGGTGGGCGATGTGAGGGGCGACTCCTTCGCATTGACCTTTAGGTTGGCGCTCGGTGTCCGACTCTTGAATTTCCCCCAACGACGTCATTTGGCCGATCCGGCAAAGGTCGGGAGATAAATCCCGCTTGACATGGCTGATGCGCCCGCTACTGTTCTGGCCGAGCGGTGGTAGCAAGCAAACCCTGCGGCATGCGGTGATTGTGCACTTTTCCTTCATTTTCTGCCCGCGCAGAATTTCAGGCAGTCGAGACTTGGAGAGCGAAAAATGTTTAAGAGTTATAAGGCAATGCTTAAGAACCTGCGTGATGCGCAGGAGCAGATATGGACCCAGACGCTCGGACAAGCGCCGGAGGCCTTCTATCCCAGCGGGCTCAACCAGTGGCAGCAAAAGACCCTGGAGAACGTCAATGCCTGGGCCGGCCATGCGGTTCAGCATTCAATGGAGTTGCAGCGCGAATGGCTGGGGCAGTGGATGGAACGCGCCAGCGGCAAGAATCTTAAGTCCAAGAATGTCGCCGAACTGAACGCCGAAGCGCTGCGCGCAACCCAGCGTTGGCTGGACGGCCAGCACCAGCTATGGGAGCTGTGGATGCGCCTGCTCAAGGACAGCGGCGGCGGCGACGCCATTGCCAACTTCGACGAGGTAGTGAAGACCGTCGAGCTGTCCATGCGCAAGCAGATCGAACTGCTGGATGACTGGTCCGCCATGTCCAAGTTCGAGTCCCTGTCGGTGAAAGAACTGTCCAAACTCAGCGGCCAGATCGCTAAGTTAGTGCAGAAATCGATCGAGACACAGCAGCAGCTATGGGGGCTTTCCCTCAACAACGCGCGCGGCCTGGCTGTCGTGTCGAACGCGGCTGTCGTGCCCGCGAAGCCGAAGGAATCTGCCCCTGCCCAACCGGCCCAATCGGCCCAACCGGCCCAACCGGCTAAGCCGCCCGCCAAGCAAAAGAAGGTGTCATCGAGCAAGTCGAACGAGGAGGACTTGAAGCAGATTTCTGGGATCGGGCCGAGACTAGAAAAAAAGCTCAAAGAAAACGGTGTCACCAACCTCAGGCAGATTGCCGAGTTGACCAAGGCGCAGATCGAAGAGCTGGAAAAGGGCGTCATCCGATTCTCTGGACGTATCGAACGTGAAGCCTGGGTGGAACAAGCCAAGGCCCTGCTCAACTAAGCCTTTGGACTAGGCACCTAGACTAGGCATCGGTTTCCTAAGTGTCGGCGGCATGACCCTGCCCTGGGGTGATACCGCTGTCCCGGGTCCAGGGGCGCCGTCTTTACAAGGTGCCTGAGCCCCGGAGCGCATCGGCTACACTGACCCTGCACTCGGCAGCCACGCGCGGACCTCAAGGCCGCCGCTATCGCTCAGCTGAAACTCCAACGTGCCGCCGTAGGCATCGAGTACGTCGCGGGCGATGGCCAGCCCGAGCCCGCTGCCGGCCTTGCGCTGGTCGAGCCGCAGGCCCCGCTCGCAGAGACGGTGGAGTTGCTCCGGCGCAACGCCTGGGCCATCGTCGGCCACGCTCACCAGGATGCCAGCGGGCGCCGTTACGGTGACTAGGACGTCATGTTTCGCCCATTTGGCGGCATTTTCGAGTAGATTTCCCAGCAGTTCCAGTAGGTCATCCTGCGCCATCGCTACAATGGCCTCGGGCGGCGCGTCGAGCTGCCAGTGGACGCGGGCACCGTCGGGGGTACGCCGCAAGGTATTCAACAGGCGCCGCAGTGCATTGATGATATCGGCGCGGGCCTGCTGGGTCGGCGCGCCGGAGCGCACACGAGCCCGAATCAACTCGCGCTCGACGCGTCGTCGCATGCTCCCCGCCAACTGTTCCAGGTCCGCGGCTAGGGTCGGATTGCCCTGCCTTCGCAAGCGCCCGGCATCCGCCGACAACGCGCTGAGCGGTGTCTTCAAACCGTGCGCTAGGTCGGCGGTCCAGGCGCGGGCGCGCTCCACCGCCTGCTCACGGGCTGCCAACAACGCGTTGACCTCTGCGACCAAGGGCATGACCTCGTCGGGAAAATGGTCCGTTAGACGGTGCTGCTGCCCGGCGCGAATGGCATTAACGCCGCGGCGCACTGCCTCCAAAGGCGCCAGCCCGGCACGGATCTGGACCCAGGTGGCAAGGCCGAGCACCAGTGCAATCAGGCCCAGATAGGGCAGCATATCGGCGGCGAAGGCATTGCGCGCGGCGGTCAGCTCGGCGTAGTCCATGGCCGCAATGATCCGGAGTTCGCGCGGGCGTTTATCACTGTCATCAAGCAGGATGCTGCGTTCACGGACCAACAGGGTCTGACCGCTAGGTCCGGGCAGGACGTGGGCATGCACCGCGCCGGGCGACAGCCGGTCGCGGGGCATCTGCAATAGGCTGTCCCAAAGGGAACGCGAGCGCAGTTTGCCGACTCCGTCGTCGGGCCCAACCCCGGCATCGGCGGCGGACGGATCATCTGCTTGGCATTCGTCTACTTGCCAGTAAAGCCCGCTTAGAGGGCGGTGGAAGCGCGGATCAGATGGGGTTGGATCGATGCTCAGGGCGCCACCGGAGTCGACCTGGACGGCCGCGGCAAGCTGCCTGAGCTGCCCGACCAACTCGGCGCCGATACGCCGCTCGACGTGGCGCTCGAACAGGGCCACCAACCCCACAGCGGCGACCAGCAAGCCGAGCGTGATCGATAGCGCCGCGGCAATCGCGAGCCGCGCACGCAACGACCGGTGGGTCACAAGCCGCCTTGCCGCGGCGCATCGTCCGGCTCGATCAGATAGCCGAAACCGCGGCGGGTCTGTATCAAGTCCGGGCCGAGTTTGCGCCTGACCCGACCGACCAGAACCTCAACGGCATTGGAGTCGCGCTCGAAATCCTGCGCATAGAGCTGCTCGGTCAACTCCAACCGCGGCACGACACGTCCCGCGTGCTGCATCAGATAGGCGATCAGGCGGTACTCCTGCGGCGATAGATGCACCGGCACACCGTCCCGACTAAGCTGCATGCGGCGCGTATCCAGTCTGAGCACACCGACCTTGAGCACTGGAGAGGCCTGACCGGCGGCCCGGCGCACCAAGGCCCGCAACCTGGCCATCAGCTCTTCCATCTGGAAGGGCTTGGGCAAATAATCGTCGGCACCCGCATCAATGCCTTCGACGCGGTCATGCCAGTCGCCGCGGGCTGTCAGGATCAGCACCGGGAAACGCTGTCCGACCGCGCGCCATCGGCGCAGCACCGACAGCCCATCCATCCCCGGCAGGCCCAGGTCCAGGATCACCGCGGCCCAGGTCTCGGTGTCGCCGCGGAACCAGGCCTCTTCGCCGTCGGCGACGCGCTCGACAACGAAGCCAGCGGCGTCTAAGGCGGAGACGATGCCCTCGGCAACGCGGTCGTCGTCTTCGACCAGCAAGATGCGCACTAGTCGTGCTCCCATGTCAGGACGGTAGCGGTGGCGGCGTCCACCAAGACCTCAAGCACGTGCCCATCGGGCGCGATGACCTTCATTTCATAGAACCAACGACCACGCTCGCGTTCGAGCTCGACCTCGACGACGTCGCCTGGGACATCCGCGGCGACCGCGGCCAGGATCTCGGCCACTGGCCGCACCTCACCGCGCTCCAAGGCGGCTCGGGCGCGGTCATGGTCGTGCTCATTAGGCCCGCTGGCGACTGCCGAGGCACCGAGTATTGCGAAGACGGTGATTGAGGCGCTGATGCGCCGATGTTGGCTCATGGTGATTGCCCATGGTGACTAGGGGGTTTGAGCGTTGTTTGGCCTCCCGCGCCGGCCATCGAAAAGCATGCGCCGACCAACCTGACGAAAGGCTGACAGCCAGGTACAGGGTTCAGTCAGCAACCGGTTGCTAATCTGTGCCGCAAGTGACGCGAAGAACCGGGCCGAACCGATGGCCAGAAGGATGCGTGTTACAAACAACCCATTGATCTATAAGTATTGACTCAGTCAGAAAAGGCAACCATGAACACACAGCCATTAGCCTCCGAAGCGCTTTCGGACCAGTCGATCGCCGCCGACAACAATGACCTAGCCCGAGGCCATATCCGAGTCTGGGACCCGCTGGTACGCACCTTTCACTGGGCGCTGGTGGCGGCCTTCGCCACCGCCTATATCGTCGAAGACGATCTGCTCGGCGTGCACGTCTGGGCCGGCTATCTGGTGCTGACGCTGATCGCGGTGCGCGTGGTCTGGGGCTTCGTCGGCACCCGCCACGCGCGCTTCACAGACTTCGTGCGCGGACCGCGGCAGGTACTCGGCTATCTCACCGACGCGATGCGCTTGAAGGCCAAGCGCTATCTCGGCCACAACCCCGCCGGTGGCGCCATGGTGATTGCATTGCTGCTGCTGGTCGGCGCCACCGGCATCAGCGGCATGGCCCTGTACGGCACCCAGGAACTCTCCGGACCGCTTGCGCCGTTGATGAGCGGGTTGCCGAGCTATTACGGCGAGGCCCTGGAGGAGGCGCACGAGGTGCTCGCCAATCTAACGCTGATCTTCATCGTCGCCCACGTCGCAGGCGTGTTGTTTTCCAGCTTTTCCCACGGCGAGAACCTGATCCGCTCCATGTTCACCGGCTTGAAGCCGAAATCATAGAGGAAACCCAGACATGTCCAAAGCGCTACAGATCGTCATTGTAACCGCCGGCCTGACGGTCGCGGCCCCGCTGCCTGCTGCCGCCGCGAACGGAGCCGCGGCCTGGGTCAAGGAGTATCCGCGGTCGGACGGCTCACCTGCGCGCAGTTGCGCTACCTGCCACACCGCGGACCTGACCAAAACCGGCAAACACGCCAAGACCCGCAAGCCCATCGAGCCGCTGGCGCCATCGGTGAACCCCCAACGTTTGACCGACAAAAAAAAGGTGGCGAAGTGGCTGTTGCGCAACTGCCGCTGGACCCTGGGCCGCGAGTGCACAGCTGCCGAAAAGACGGCCTTCATCAGTTACATCAAGAGCCAATAGGGCTCAACTCAAATCGGAGCAAAGATGATGAACCTATCCCTACGCACCCTCAGCCTCGTCACCGCCGCGCTGCTCGCGCTCGGCATGGCTGGACTCGCCATTGGCGATTCAGACGAGGATGACGACGATGATCATGACGAGCGTCGCGGCGGTTGGATCAAGCCCGGAAAAGACGTCCAGCCGGTCAGCAACGCGACCTATGCCGAAGAATGCGGCGCCTGCCACATGGCCTATCAGCCCGGCCTGCTGCCGAGCTCCGCCTGGCAGCAGGTCATGAGCGTCGATGCGTTGGCCGCTCATTACGGCGACGACGCCTCGCTGTCCGATGGGGTACGGTTGGCACTCGCGGACTATCTCAACGCCAACGGCGCCGATCAGGCCAGGCGCTCGCGCTCCCGCGCCTTCTCGGTCGGCGGCGCTGGCACCGGTCCCTTGCCGCGGATTACCGCGACCCGCTATTTCCGCAACGAGCATGACGAGATACCGGCCAGCATGGTGGTCAACAACGCCGAAGTTGGCAGCTTCAGCAATTGCAACGCTTGCCATCAAGGGGCGGTCGAAGGGGTCTACAACGAGCATCAAGTCAAGATCCCTGGCTTCCCGAAGTGGGAGGACTAACGCCTGGCCAGCTGAAGGGTGGGCTGATTGGGTCGGGACGACGAACTTGGCCGGACGGAAGATAAGGAAGAAGGGGGAAAGCGCAGCTCCGCCAGACGGGATTGCATCACCCAACGGCATCATGGCGGAGGGAGTCGGGCTGATCGCCAGACTCAGACTCCGCCATTACCAGGTAGCCCCGAGCGGGACTGCCGACCCGATGCGCCTGCCCGCGTTGCGAACAGGCCCTCAGGCTTTCATTTGCTTGCTTACCAGGAATACCTACCAGGAATACTGGGGCAGCGAGAAAACCATCGTATGCACGGCCAGCGCGATCACCAGCACGGCGGCCAGGATCGGGATCAGCCAGGTAGCGGGATTGACGACCAGCCAGACTTTCCAATCGTCTTCAGGATTCTTCGGGCGAGCAATCTGTTGTTCAGCCATGATAAAGCACTCTTCAGTTAAATTGTCAGGAAGTTTCAGTCGACAGAAAGCGGTTATTTAGAACCAGGGCTTCCAGGCGATGACCAGGATGTGCGCAACCGCGGCGATACCGGCAAATGCGGTGTAGGTCACTTTAAACTGCTCGTGGAACTCTTTGGCTTGCTCGACGGTTAAACCGGACAGACTCATGATGTCACTCCGCTATAGGACTCAATGGTGCCGCAGCGATCCGCCGCGGCAATTAACACCGTGGCGCTTTGCGCCACGAAAAAGGCGTTGTTACTCGGCAGCAGGTGCGGCAGGTGCGGCAGGTGCGGCAGGTGCGGCAGGTGCGGCAGGTGCCTCAACAGCAGCAGGCGCTTCAACGGCTGCGACCCCCTCTTCCGCGCCCCAGGTGTACTG
>JGI12210J13797_10051390_pt1 | contig 26704 bp, 18 predicted proteins | sample ElkSlonscriptome_3_FD_13797 | JGI IMG/M metagenome (IMG submission 13797) | reverse complement strand
CGGTGATGACCAGGTTGCCCGCGGCAGCACCTTCAAGCGTCTCACCTTCCGGGCCCAGCAGCGCCGGGCGGATGCCGGGCAGCGGCCGGGTTGCTGAGCCGGGTTTGAGTTCCGTGGCGCCGGGCAGCGGGCTGATCAGGATGCCGCCGGTTTCAGTCTGCCACCAGGTATCGACGATGGGACAGCGCTCTTCACCGACCACCTCGAAATACCAGTGCCACGCTTCCGGATTGATCGGCTCGCCGACCGAACCGAGAATCCGCAGCGACTCGCGCGAGGTCTTCTCGACAGGCTCGTTGCCCTCGCGCATCAGAGCCCGGATCGCCGTGGGCGCGGTATAAAAAATGTTGACGCGGTGCTTGTCGCAGACTTGCCAGAAGCGGCTGTAATCTGGGTAGTTGGGCACGCCCTCGAACATCAATGAGGTCGCACCGTTGGCCAGCGGTCCGTAAACAATGTAGCTGTGACCGGTGACCCAGCCCACGTCCGCAGTGCACCAGTACACCTCGCCGTCGTGATAGTCGAATACGTATTCGTGCGTATAGCTGGCGTAGACGAGGTAACCGCCCGAGGTGTGCAGCACGCCCTTCGGCTTGCCGGTGGAGCCGGAGGTGTAGAGGATGAACAGCGGGTCCTCAGCCGACATCTCTTCGGGTTCGCAGTCAGCGTCGACCTGTTCGAGTTCATCGTGCAGCCAGCGATCGCGCTGATCGTCCCATGCGACTTCGTCGCCTGTATTCTTGACAACCAACACGCTCTCGACCCTGCTTGCGGCCTCAGGATTCCTGAGCGCAGCATCGACATTCTTCTTCAGCCCGGTGGAGCGGCCGCCGCGCACCCCGGCATCGGCAGTGACCACGATGTTGGAATCACAGTCGATGATGCGCCCGGCCAGTGCGTCGGGCGAGAACCCGCCGAACACCACCGAGTGCACCGCACCGATCCGGGCGCAGGCCAGCATGGCGACCGCGGCTTCCGGGATCATTGGCAGATACAAGGTGACCCGGTCTCCTTTTTTCACGCCCAGCTTCTTCAAGACATTGGCAAACCGGCAGACGCGTTCGTAAAGCTCTCGGTACGTGATCCTGGCGTCGCGTCCCGGGTCGTCGCCTTCCCACACAATGGCGGTCTGGTCGCCGCGCTTTTCCAGATGACGGTCGACGCAGTTGGCGCAAACGTTGAGCGTGCCGTCGTCATACCATCGGATATGCAGGTCATCGAGCGCGAAAGAGACGTCCTTCACTCGGGTATAGGGCTTTATCCAGTCGAGACGCTTGCCGACCTCGCCCCAGAACCCTTCCGGATCCTCATCGGCGCTGCGGGACATTTCCTCGAAACGTGCCGCGTCGACGTGCGCGTCGCGGGCGACCGATTCAAAAACCGGATAGCGCTCCTTCAATTCATGCGGATCGGGCATCGATGACTCCTTTGACTGACTGGTAATTCCGTGCTTTCAGTTTCCACCAGGCACGGCGCGCTTGTAAAGGCCGAATCGGCTGTTCGCGCCTAGACTTTGGTCGCATGGGTTGCCTGTTCGTTTGGTTGGATGGGTTCGGACAGTGTGATAGCCGCGGCGCTGCAACCGAGCCGGCTCCGACGAAACAACGAAACGAAAAAACGACTAAGGTCCTCTGAACAACTCGGCACGGGCGCGACGGCGCCTGTGCGGGAGTCTCCGGCGCAGCTTGGGCGAGTGTGGTTTGGTCAATCCAAATGAGCGAGCCCAAACGAGTCGGAGGCCCCGCACAGGCCCGTCCCGAACGGGTTTTGCCGGAGAGGCCGCATCTCGATCGTTGCGCCGCTCGACCGTAGCTATGGCTACTGTCACTCGCGCCGCACCGACCGATCTGCGGCCTCTCCGACCAAAACGCGCTCCGCGCAGAGTTATTCAGAGGTTCCCTAATCCCCTGTGTCGTATTCGACCAAAGACGAATTGCTCCCGGGGCTCGGGGGGCTGAGGATGGGCGTCGATTCATTGAGTCATCTGACGGGCCGTCAACAGGAGAGCGAGATGCAAACAAAAACAGTCAGGAACGAGAACCTGCTGCAACGCACCATACTCATGCTGGCCGTCTGCGCGTGGTGCTCGGCACCGGTGATGGCCGACGGCGACCGCGTGGCCGAGCTGGAGCGGCGCGTGGCAGAACTTGAGTCCATGGTCGAGGCCCTGCTGGAGCAGAATTCGAACGCCGGCGTGCAAACAAGCGACGCGGCGCGACAGGCGTCGGCCGACGCGGCTGCGACCCGTGAGCAAGTGGCAGAACTCGACCGAAAGCTGGCGCCGATGCTGGCGGTCGCCGAAGACAAAGCCGACACCCCGGAATTCTTCTACGGTGGCTACATCAAGACAGACTTCATTCTCAGCGATTTCAGCGACGGAGACGTTCCCGGCAACAGCATCGGTCGGGACTTTCTGGTGACCAGCACCATTCCGGTCGGCGGCAAGGGTGAAGGCCTGCAGACCGACTTTCACGCGCGCCAGACGCGCTTCAACTTCGGCACCCGCCACCAGGTTGGCGACGCGAAGCTGGGCAGCTTCATCGAGCTGGATTTCCTGGCCACCGCCGGAGGCAATGAACGCGTAAGCAATTCGTTTTCACCGCGGGTCCGCCATGCTTTCGTGACCTACAACAACTGGCTGGTAGGCCAGACGTGGAATACCTTCATGGATGTCGCTACCCTGCCCGAGAGCGTCGATTTCATAGGCCCCTCCGGCAGCACGTCATTCGGGCGCGAGGCCATGATTCGATACTCCCAGGGCGGCTTCGCCGTCGCGCTGGAAAACCCGGACAGTACGGTCACGCCGCTGGGCGGGGGAAGAATCGATACCGACGACAATTCCATTCCGGAACTTGCGGCTCGCTATACCTGGAACGGCGACTGGGGACACCTGCAGATCGGCGGCACGCTGCGACAACTGGAGTTCAAGGACGCCGGGCTGGGCGTGGACGATACCGCCACCGGTTGGGGCCTGAGCCTGTCGGGCAAGGCAATGCTCGGGCGTGACGACATACGCTTCATGATCGTCGGGGGCGAGGGGCTCGGCCGGCAGGTAGCGCTTAACTTCGCCAACGGCGCGGCGATTACCGACACCGGTGATCTGGAGGCCATAGGCACGCTCGGCGGCTTCGTCGCCTACCGCCACTGGTGGAACCAGAAACTGCGCTCCAACGCGGTGCTGTCGTACATGGAAGTCGATAACCCCGTGCGCTTCACCGGAACCGGTGTCAACGCGTCCAACTGGGGCGGCCAGATCAACCTGCTCTACTCGCCGGTGCCGCCGTTTACCTTCGGCATCGAGTATCTGATGGCCGAGCGCGAGCTTGAAAACGGCCTGGACGGTCGCCTTGACCGCGTTCAGTTCATGGCCAAATACGCGTTCTAGTTGGCCATGCGGCTTGCCGCGATGTCTTGCTTGCAGGCTGGTGTACTGTCTGGTCTTTTAGAAAAGACGAAACGACACGCGCGTTACAGGAGCCGGTCTCGCCGGCGAAAAAGATTCTCCCAACTGGGGTCCTACGCCTGAAGCGTCGCGGGATCGACCAGTTCAAGCCGTCTGAACGCGATGCCGGCCTGAGTGCGGTTTCTGACTCCGAGCTTGGCGAAGATTTCGCTCATGTGCGCCTTGACGGTGCGCTCCCGGATCTCCAGCCGGTCTGCGATCTGCTTGTTGAGTCTGCCCTCGGCGACCATCTGCAGCACGCGAAACTGCTGCGGCGTCAGACGGGCCATGCGCTCGGCAAGTTCGGCATCACCACCGTCCATCGATGCCACTGTGCGGTGCAGGTGCGCCGGCACCCAGGTCTTGCAGTCAAGCACCGCGGTCACCGCCTCGGTGAGCACCTCCATTCCGGAGCTCTTCGGGATGAAACCGGCCGCACCGTGATCCAGCGCGCGCCGGATCACCGCAGGATCCTCGTTGGCCGAGATGACCACCACAGCGACTTCCGGAAACTCGCATCGAATGCCGGCCAGTCCGGTCAATCCATTGCTGCCGGGCATGTGCAGGTCGAGCAGCAGCAGGTCGATGTCGCGGCGATGCGCGAGCAGGCCGCGCGTCTGCTCGAGGTCCTCGGCTTCAATCACCGTGGCCGAGTCCACACAAGCGTCCAGCGCAAGCTTCAGAGCATTGCGAAACAGCGGGTGGTCGTCGGCGATCAGGACTCGCGTCATCGAAGCAATTCTTTTGATCTACCTGCATGGTACGACGGATGACGACGCTGTACCAAAGTCCAGCGTCGTTGCCCATGCGTCGGTGCTACATTTCGAGGTCGACTTGAAGCCAGGACTCACCGTGAAACGATCCCGCGCTACCGCCCTTGCCATTTTCGTTGCCGTGCTTGTGAACAGCGGCTGCGCCATCGATGATCCGGCCGCCCGCGCCGTGGCACCTGAATCTCGGCCCGCCACGCACGTCCTGGCGTCGGAGGTTCGCGAAACCGCGCACCGAAACGGCGACGACCTGCTGACAGGCGGACTCGGCCTGGCGGGGCTGCGCGGGCCGGCGCCTCGCATGACCGACCGCGAAATGGACCGAAGCGCGTTGCTGCGCAGACTCGCGATCCACGCCAACTACAAGGGTCTCGCCGACCTGGGCGTCACCGGCGGATTCGCCGCCGACGCGACGCTGCCTGCAGTGCCCGGCCGCGAGTTCCACGCCTTCGCAAGGCTGGTCGCCAACGACCATCCATTTCGCGTGGCGCTGCAGCTGCCGGACGCATTCGACCCGGATCAGGCGTGCCTGGTTGTCGCACCGGCGTCCGGCTCGCGCGGCATTTACGGCGGCCTGCCGGTGGCCGGCCCGTGGGCGCTGCCCCGGGGCTGCGCCGTTGCCTATACCGATAAGGGCGCAGGCACGGACCTCTTCGATCACGCTTCGGAGACCGGCGTTGCACTTGACGGCACACGTGCCGGCCGAGGAACGGCGAAGCTCGGATTCTCACCGGATCCCGTACCGACGCCGCTGGTATCGGTCCCTCACGCCCACTCGGGCGACAACCCCGAAGCGGGCTGGGGCGACCACACCGTTGCCGCGACGCTCGTCGGACTGGACATTCTCGGCCAGGCGTTTCCGGAACACGGTCCTTTCCGGGCCGAAGACACCCGTATCGTGCTCGCCGCGATCTCCAACGGCGGCAGCGCGGCGCTGCGCGCGCTGGAGCGGGCCGAGCCCGGCCTGTTCGACGCCGCAGTCGTCGCCGCACCCAACATCACGGCGCCGGGCGCGAGGCACCTCTACGACTACGCCACCCAGGCCGCGCTGCTTCAACCCTGTGTGCTGGCCGACACGGCAACGCTGATGCAGCTTCCCTTCGGCAACCCGGCGCTGCTGCCTCTCGGGCAACAGCGCTGTCGGACGCTGCACGACGCCGGCCTGATCGACGAACCAACCCCCGGCGCAGCGCGCGCCGCGCTGGCGGCCGGCGGCTTCGAAACCGGGGCGCTCGACCAGGCGGCCGTGAACACGACACTGGACGTCTGGAGATCGGTTGCGGCCATGTACGCCTCGGCGTATCTGAAGCGCACGGTCGATGCCATGCCGTGCGGATTCGGGGTGGCAGCGACCCGGGACGACGCGCCGGCGCCGGCCGGTGAGACGCAGCGCGAACTTTGGTGGGCCGCCTCCAGCGGCGTGGTACCGGGTGCCGGTCTGCAGTGGATCGACGCCTTGGCCGGCCGGAATGCCGAAGACCCGACGTTTCCCGGCCTTCAATGCCTGCGCCGGCTATGGACCGGCGACGACCCTGATGCCGTTGCGCTGCGCGCTGCGGTAGAAGAGACAATCGCCGCCGGCACGCTTCCCGACATCCCGGTACTGATCCTGCACGGCCGCCAGGACGGACTGATACCGGCCGCGTTCAGCGCTCGTCCCTATGTCGAGGCCGCGCGCGAAAACGGCGCGACCCGGCTCGCCTACTGGGAAATCGACGGCGCCCAGCACTTTGACGTCATCGTGCCGTTCCCCGGCGTATCCAATCGCTACAGGCCGCTTTTGCCCTATCTTTGGGACGGGCTGGATCGGGCTTTCGATGTCCTGGACGGAACAACGGAAATTGGAGAAGATCGGGTGATTTCGGCGATGGAATGACCGTGTCAGGTCTGGCATGGAACACCCGGACTGCGGGCATCGCCCAACCCATGAATTGATGCACCAGACTTGCCTGACGCATAACACCGTGAATTCCGCAAAGCGCGAAACGCCTACCGGAACAACCGCGCCTTTTCGCCGTGATGGAAGACGCGCTTGAACTCGGCGCGGCTGACCGGGATATAGCTTTCGTTGCCGCCGATCTGAACCTGGGCGCCTTCGGTGAGCGCGTTGCCCTCGCCGTCGACGCGAACCACCATGGTGGCCTTCTTGCCGGTGTGGCAGATGGTCTTGAGTTCCTTGAGCTCGTCGGCCCAGGCCATCAGGTACTGGCTGCCCGGAAACAATTCGCCGCGAAAATCGGTCCTCAGGCCGAAGCACAGCACCGGCACGGATAGCCGATCGACCACTTCGCTGAGCTGGTAGACCTGGTCGCGCGTGAGGAACTGCGATTCGTCGACCAGCACGCAGGCGATTTCGCCGTCACCGGCCCGGGTGCGGATGATCTCCAGCAGGTCCTCGGCGGGATCGAACACGTCGGCGCTGGCTTCCAGTCCCACCCGCGAGCGGATCACGCCGCGCCCGGCACGGTCGTCCAGCGCGGGGGTGAGCAGCACCGGGCGCATGCCGCGCTCGCGGTAATTATGGGCCGACTGCAGCAGGACCGTGGTCTTGCCGGCGTTCATGGTCGAGTAGTAAAAGTAGAGCTTGGCCATGGGCGGAAAGTATAGGTCACGCCGGGGCATTCAGCGGACCCGGGCCCTGGATACAAGCAAAGGCCAAGGAAAAATCAAGCCAGCTCTCGCGAAGGCGCACAGACGCGAAGGAAAAGCAAGCAGCAGGCCCGATCAAGATCTTCGGTGCGTTCGGCTGCGCTTCACGCACCCTACGAGATCGCCGAGGCCCGCGTAGACCCCATGGATTGCATCGCAAGACGAAACTTCATGTCTTGGGCCGCAACCCATGAAGTCTCGGGGATTGGTCAATTATTGCGCCAAAAAATTCCTTTTGGCGCAATAAGTTGCGATGCAATCCATATCAGGGTGTGTGGAGCCGAAGGTGTAACGCACCATCGGCTTTTTTAGATTCCCTTCGCGCCTTTGCGCCTTCGCGAGAGCTGTCTTGCCTTTGTTTCTTTCGGCCAGCGGCCCCAGGGGCCGGGCAATCCTTGCCCGGCAGCGAGATCAGCGGGATCGACCGGCTGCGAGTAGAATGCGCCGCCTATGTCCGGTCTCAATCCCCAGCAGCGCGCAGCCGTCACGCACATGGATTCGCCCCTGCTGGTGCTGGCAGGCGCCGGTTCCGGCAAGACCCGGGTGATCACCGAAAAGATCGCCTGGATGATCGACAAAGGCCACTTCCGGGCCAGCCAGATCGCGGCAATAACCTTTACCAACAAGGCCGCCCGCGAAATGCGCAAGCGCGTGAGCAAGCGGATCAAGCGCAAGGCCGCGGAGGGCCTGACCGTAAGCACTTTTCACAGTCTGGGCTGGGCGGTCCTCAAGGACGACCCGGAAGCGGCGGGGCTGAAGCGCGGCATCAGCATTCTGGATCAGCATACCGCCTCGGATCTGGTGCGCGAACTGCTGCCGGGTTCGGTCAAAAGCGACCAGGTCTACATCGCCCAGGCGTCGATCGGCCGACTCAAGGATGCAGGAATCGATCCCGGGCGTGCGCTTTCAAGCGCCGAAAGCGAAGGCGAGGCCCAGCTGGCAAGCATCTATTCGGCCTATCAGCAGCGCCTGACCGAGCTCAACGCGGTGGACTTCGACGATCTGATTTCGCTGCCGGCAAAGATGCTGGAAGAACCCGAACTGAGAACCCGCTGGCGCGCCCGGATGCGCTATTTCATGGTTGATGAGTACCAGGACACGTCGGCTGCCCAGTACCGGCTGCTCAGGCGCCTTTCGGGTGAATCCGGCACGTTCACCGCGGTCGGCGACGACGACCAGTCGATCTACGGCTGGCGCGGCGCGCGACCCGAGAATCTCGATCAGCTGGGCATCGACTACCCACGGCTGAAAGTGATCAAACTGGAGCAGAACTATCGATCCGTAGGCACGATCCTGAAAGCCGCCAACGCGGTGATCGCGGTCAACCCTCACACCCACGAGAAACGTCTGTGGAGCGAACACGGCCCCGGCGACCGGATCTCGGTGCGCGAATTCGCCGACGAGATGGAAGAAGCCGACGGCATCGCGCGCTCGCTGATGGACTCGCACGGCGCCTCGTCGATGCGTTGGGGGCAGGCTGCGGTGCTGTACCGCTCCAATTTCCAGGCGCGCGAAATCGAGAAGGCGCTGCGCGAGTACGGCATCCCGTACCGCGTCTCCGGCGGGCCGAGCTGGTTCGACGCCCGCGAGATTCGCGACGGTCTGAGCTACCTGAAATTGCTGTTCAATCCGGAGGACAACCCGGCTTTCATGCGCGTTGCCAATACGCCAAAGCGCGGCATAGGCTCAAGCTCGATGGCGCGCCTTATGGATTTCGCCCGCGCCGCCGGGCAGAGCCTGTTCGAGGCCGCAACCGACAGCCAGTTCCAGCGCGAGCTGCCCGAGCGCGCCGCGCGCGGCCTGCGCGGTTTTACCAACATGCTGATCGAATTCAACGATCGCGCCCAGCGCGGCGACCCACAAGAGGCCGGCGCGCTTTATCGGGAACTGCTTGACCACATCGACTATGGCGAGTGGCTGGACGAGCAGGCCGACAAGCCCGAGCAGGCGCGCCGCCGGCGCAAGAGCCTGAACGACCTGGTCGGCTGGGTGGAACGGCTGGCGAAGAACACCAACTCGCCGGATGAACTCATTGCGCGCATAACACTGGCCGCAGGCCCCGACGACGAGCGCGATACAGACGCCGACGAAGTCAGGCTGATGACGCTTCACGCGGCCAAGGGCCTGGAGTTTCCGCGCGTCTGGCTGGCCGGCCTCGAGGACGGACTGCTGCCGCACATGCGCAGCATCGAGGAAGGCCGCATCGAGGAAGAGCGAAGACTGATGTACGTGGGTCTGACCCGCGCCGAGCGCCGGCTGAGCATTTCCCTTTGCAAGACCCGCCGTCAGTTCGGAGAAACAAGCAAGCGCGAACCCAGCCGCTTTCTCGCCGAGCTGCCGATGGAACTGCTGGACTGGCCAGGCAAGGACGGCTCCAAGCCGCCAACCGCCGACGAAGCGCGAGGCAACCTGGCCGCGTTGAAGGCGATGCTGGAGGGATAAAGCGGCCGGAGGAGTAACCTGACGGACGTGCCGTTCATTGACTATTGCCCGAGAGGATGCGCGGACCCTTGTTCACTTCTCCCGCGGGTGTTGGGCTTTCGGCCGCTGTTCATCTTCAGGCCGACGCTCGTCCGGGCAATCGTCGTCGAGAATGTCCATCGCCGGGGTATCGAGGTCGTCGAACTGGTCGTTCCTGACCGCCCAGAAAAAAGCCCAGACCGCAAGACTCAGGAGCACCAGGGACAGCGGAATCAGGATATAGATGATCTTCATGCGGCCTCTGCAGCAGCCCGCGACATCTCTCGAGATCCGAGCGGCGTGCGGATTCGGGTTCGGCTCAGACGGCGGGCGTTGAGGACCACGGCGATCGAACTGGCCGACATGCCAATGGCCGCGGCCCAAGGCGGCACCAGGCCGGCGGCCGCCAGCGGCAGCGCCGCGAGATTGTAGCCCAGCGCCCAGACCAGGTTCTGTCGGATGACCCTGCTCACCCTGGGTGCACTGCAAAACAGCGCACGGACCGTATTCAGATCCTGCCCGGTCGCCACCAGGTCGGCCTGGGTTTGGGCAATCGCTGCACCCTCGGCCAGGGCGATCGATATATCGGCGCCGGCCAGCACAGGGGCGTCGTTGATGCCATCACCGACCATCGCCACCTTTGCGCCCCCGGCCTGGAGGCGCTCGACCATCGAAAGCTTGTCTTCCGGTCGCATCGCGGCGTGGTGCTCGACGATGCCCAGGATCCGAGCCACCGAAGTCACATTGGCTTCGCGATCGCCGGAAGCCAGCACGACACGAATGCCGGCGTCGACAAGGCTGGCGACCAGCGGCTTCGCACCTGACCGGAGCCTGGCCTCGACGCGGAGCCAGGCAGGCTCACTATCATTATTACTATCACTATCACTATCACTATTACTATTACTATCGCTATTACTATCAGGCGCTCCGTCGACTTCGGCCATCAGCGCCAGCCAGATGCCGTCACCCGGCTCCGACCATCGCCTGCCTGCAGGTTTGCAGGCCTGCTCACATACCCACTGGGCACTGCCCAGCCAGTATCTCCGGCCGTCGATCTTTCCCGACACGCCGGCCCCGGTCTCGTTGCGGGCCTGCTCGACCACTCGGCCGCGATCGAACGGTGCGAATGCGCGCGCGATCGGATGATTGCTGACGCGCTCGAGCGCGCCGGCCACTTCAAGGATGTCTTCTCGCCCCATGCCCGATCCGGGGCGCACGTCGACCAGTCGCGCGCCCGGCTCGGTCAGCGTTCCGGTCTTGTCCAGCACGACGTGGGTAATGCGCGGCAAGGCCTCGAGTGCATCCGGATTGGCTGTCAGCACGCCTTCCAGCGCGAGGCCCCGGGTCGCCGACGCCAGGGCGGTAGGCGTACCCAGGGCCAGCGCACAGGGGCAGGCAACCACCAGCATTGCCAGTATCACCGGGATCACGTTTTCCGGCTCGGTGTGCCACCAGTAGATCGCGGCAAGTGCGGTCGCGACCAGGATCAGCGCGATGAACCACGCCGCGGCGGTATCGGCAAGACGGGCCAGTCGTGGTCGACGCCGGCGCGCCTCGCTGAGCAGTTCGACGATGCCGGAGAGCACCGTGCCGCTGCCAAGCTTTTCGATCCGCAATTGCAAGGACCCGCCGGTCACGAGGCTGCCCGCGAGTACCGCCTCGCCGGACCCGCGGTGGCGCGGCTCTGATTCGCCCGAGAGCAGCGATTCATCCACCGACCCGCCACCTTCGATCACGACACCGTCCGCGGGAATCACCTCGCCGTCGGCCACGATGACCGTGTCACCGACCTGCAGCTCCACCAGACCGACCGCCTCGCTGCCGCTGGTCGTCAGTCGTCGGGCCTGACTCGGCAGCGCGCGCGCCAGCGCGCTGTGCACGGCACCGGACTGCTGGCGCGCAAGCATGACCGCATAGCGCCCCAACAGCAGGAAGAACACGAACATCACGACCGAATCGAAATAAACTTCGCCTTCGCCGAATAATGTGATCAGCACGCTGGAAAAAAGCGCAAGCAGCATCGCCGCGGCCACCGGCACGTCCAGCCCCAGGTGGCGCTGACGCAGGTGATTCATCGCTGAACGATAGAAGGGCTGTCCCGCATACAGGGCAACCGGCACCGCGACCAGCATGCTGATCAGCCTGAAAAAATGCTCGGTCTCAGCGTCCATGCCGCCGACAGTGCCGGTCGATCCGCCGGCAATGTAGTTGGCCAGCGCGTAGCTCATGACCTGCATCATGCCCAGCGCGGCGACGATCAGGTAGCGCAGCATCCGCCGACGCTCGTTCCGGTCGCGATCCAGTCCCGCATCCGGCGTATCCAGGTGGGGCGGATACCCGAGACGTTCGAGCGCGGCGGCCAGCACCGACAGCGGCGTACTGTCAGGGTCAAACGCCAGGCGAAGGCGTCCGTCCGCTACATCCAGCCGGGTCTCGGAAACGCCGGCAAACTGTCCGAGGTAGCGGTGAATCAACCACGCGCAGGCCGCGCAATGGACGTTCTCCAGCACCAGCACGATCTGACGTCGACCGCCGGCGCCGGTTGCGGCGTGAAAATCCAGCACCGCGTCTCGGTCCCAGGCCGAATAGCGTCCGGGATCAACCTCGGCTGCGTCCGGCCGATCCGGCAGCGCGTCTCTGAAGTCGTAATAACGATCGAGCCCCGAGCTGTTGATCAACGTGGCCACCGCGCGACAACCGGCACAGCACATCGCCCGCGGCTGGCCGCCGATGTCGACCGAAAGGTCGGTCCCGGGCGGCACGGGTTCGCCGCAGTGGAAGCAGGGAATGGCGTCGGGAGATTTCAAGGGTTGGCGTCAATCTCGGCGGGTGGGGTTTCCGTCTTCCGGTTTTTGGTAATCAAGAGACTTGACAGACCTTGGCATCGAGCCGGCGGTCTGTCGGATGCGCATTTCCTGATTGCGTTTTTCCGTAAACTCGAAACCAGCCACCGGAAACCATCGTTTTCAGAGCCGCTCCGGCCTGAGTTTCGCCTCCAGAATTTCGCCGTCTTTACGGAAGCCTGAAGAAATCCACCAGCTCTGCTCCAGGTCCGAGACGATCAATCGTCCCCGGGCCGGGATTTCGCCGGCCGAAGCTGCGTATTCGCCGGACAAGGTGCGCTTGAGCACGACCTGGCGATCACGGCTTGAATCGGTGGGATGCTGAACGAGCAAAATGAGTTGTTGCGCCGACAATTCGGCCGCTTCAAGTCGCAGCAGCCACTCGCCATTTTCCGCCAGAAGCGTCCCGGCCAGGCCAAGTGCCTCGGCGCGGTCGGCGCGAACGTGGGTGTCGACCAGGGCCTTGCCGAGTTTCGCGTAATCGCCTGTCATCATGTGCGGCGGATTGCTGAGCGCAAACGTCAGCGTGATCGTGGCCGAAACCACGCCCCAGCTCAGTATCGCGAGGATGAACCACGGCCAGAACTGGCGGTACCAGGGGGTGTTGTCTCGTTGTTCCATAGGTTTTCGTCGTTTCGTCGTTTCGTCGTTTCGTCGTTTCGTCGTTTCGTCGTCGGTAAGTTAGCGTTCGCCGAAGCTCGGTTGGCAGTAGCGCGGCCCTGATTGATTCCGTTCTCGAATTGCCGAAAACCGGAAATCCCAACCCGGAAACCGATGGATTCGAGAATCCATCATCTCGTGCCTGGCGGCACGTAGAAGCGGGTTTCGGTCCGCGACAATGGCTCGCCGGTCGCTTTGTTGGACAGGAAAATTTCGAGTTCGTGCATGCCCGGACCGATTGCGTCCAGCGGCACGGCGAGCGTCATCGCCCGGTTGCTGACTTCGTCCGGCGGCACCTCAAAGCCCTGGGTCGGCGAAACCACGCTCAGCCCATCGATGCCCGATGCGCTCACCGAAAGCAGAACGGGTTGCTCGGTACGATTGGTAATCTTCAGCTGGAAAGGATTCTCGATCCGGTCGCCGGCCATGCGATACAGCGCCGTTCGGTCCCGCAGCACGTCGAAATCGACCATCTCGCGCCCGGTCAGCACCAGCGCAAACAGCGTCATCAGCCCCAGCAGCACGCCTAGGTAGATGAAGATTCTCGGCCTGAGAATGCGCGACTTCCTACCGATCATGGCATTTTCGGTGGAATATCGGATCAGGCCGCGCGGATAGCCCATCTTGTCCATGACTTCGTCGCAGACATCTATGCAAGCGGCGCACGCAATGCACTCAATCTGCAGGCCGTCGCGGATGTCGATGCCGGTCGGACAGACCTGGACGCAGCCCTGGCAGGCGATGCAATCACCCAGACCGAGCGCGTCCTTGTCGGCATCCCGCTTGCGCTTGCCCCGGGGCTCGCCGCGCTCGGCATCGTAGGAAATGACCAGCGTATCGTCATCGAACATCGCCGACTGGAATCGCGCATAAGGGCACATGTACTTGCAGACCTGTTCACGCAGATAGCCGGCATTGCCGTAGGTCGCGAATCCGTAGAAAAACGTCCAGAACGCCTCCCATCCCCCGGCCTGCAACGAAAACAGGGCCGGGACGAGTTCGCGAATGGGCGTGAAGAAGCCGACGAAAGTGATTCCGGTCCAGAGCGAGAACGTGATGTACAGAAATTGCTTCAGTCCCTTCTTGCGGAATTTCTCGGCCGTCCAGGGCCCCTGGTCGAGGCGCATGCGCTTGTTGCGGGGACCCTCGGAAAAGCGTTCCATCCAAAGAAAGACTTCGGTCCAGACCGTTTGAGGGCAGGCATAACCGCACCACAGCCGGCCGGCCAGAGCCGTGAAGAAGAACAATGAAATCGCCGCGATCGCCAGCAGCAGCGCCAGCATCACGAAATCCTGCGGCCAGAACACAAGCCCGAAGACGTGGAACTTGCGCGCCGGCAGGTCGAAAAGTACGATCTGCTGACCGTCCAGATTGATCCACGGCAGCAGATAGAAAAGCCCCAGCAGGAGCCATGCGGCCAGCACGCGCAGGCGCGAGTAGCGCCCTTCCGTCTCGCGCGGATACACCTTGGGCGCCTTGACGTAGAGTTTGATTTCCTGCTCGCCGGCAGGTTGTGTTGCTTCGTTCATGTTCGCTTCAGTCGTGAAAGTGGACGCCGCGGATCACCGTGGAAACATGCTGATGCAATCAGGAGTATTGCATTAGTAAACCATGGATCGACGCGGACGAATGCTTGTCGTTTTCGAAAAGCCTGACACGAAGGACACAAGGGACACGAACGGTGGACCTGCAAAGGAAAAGCTCATTGCGCGCCGGCAAGTTCTATTGTGCCCTCAGAAAAATTTCACAAACTCTTGTTCATGTCCTTCGTTGCATTCTTCGAGATCTTCGCGCAACGGCTTTGGGTTCTTTTTTGACGGGCTCATATCGCTTACGTTCAAACCTGAGTTTTCGTTGTGCGCTCGCGAACCGAGTCGAATCGCGAGTTAGGGCGCAGCAGCAACCAGGTGAACGTGCAGGCCGAGGCGAAGCCCGCCCAGAAGCCCATGAAGGCGATGGTGTAGCCGGCCTGGCGGCTGATCTCGACGTCAGGGAAGCTGATCGCAGCAAGCTCGATCGGGTCGACGAATGCGAACAGCACCATGGTCGCCACACCCGCAGTAAAAAACGACGGCCACAGAATCGCGCCCAGGCGCTGGACCAGCGGACGCGGCGGATGGTCGGCCGGCACGGTCACGGCGCCTGGTCGGCAGTCTGCGTAGTCGATCCGGAATCATCCGAGTGGAGGCTCAGGATATAGGCGGCCGCCAGCCGAGCTCGCGTTTCGCCGATCAGCGGCTTTTGCGCAGGCATCACGCCGTTGCGTCCGTTGCGGATGGTCGCGCGGAGCGAATCCATTTCGCCCCCATAGGTGTATACCCCATTGGTCAGGTTCGGCGCCCCGAGCAGCGGGTTGCCTTTGCCTTCGGGGCCGTGACAGGCTACGCAGAACTGCATGTAATTCTGCCGTCCCGCCGCGGCCATGGTTTCGTCGACGGGCTTTCCGGCCAGTTTCTGAACGTAGACTGCGGTGCGCGTCACGCCGTCTTCGCCCAGCGCGTCGCCCCAGCCCGGCATGGCCGCCTGGCGGCCCTGCACCACGCTATGCTCGATCTGCGCCGGATTGTCGCCCCAGATCCAGTGATCGTCGACCAGGTTCGGATAGCCCTCGGCCCCGCGAGCGTCGGAACCGTGGCAGGTAGAGCAGTTGTGAGCGTAGAGATTGCGGCCCATTTCCACCGCCTGACCGTCGTCGGCCAGCTCGACAAGGCTGAGATCATCGAAATGACCGAAACGCTCTTCGAAGGCGGCCCGGGCGCGGGCCATTTCCTGCTCGTACTGCTCCGACTGCGACCAGCCCAGCACCCCATCGTAGCGCCCCAGGCCCGGATAAAGCACAAGATAGACGATCGAAAAGACGATGGTGATCCAGAACAGCCCCAGCCACCAGCGCGGCAACGGGTTATTCAACTCGCGCAGATCTTCGTCCCAGACGTGTCCGGTGGTCTCGGACCCGTCATCTTCCCTGGTCGACGGAATGCGGATTCGACTGGTCCAGAGCAGAAACCAGATCGTGGCGGCCAGCGTGCCGACCGTGATGATGATGATGTACCAGTGCCAGAAACTGCTCATGATTGATTCTCCCCATCCTCGGAACGACCGCTCAAGCTTTCGAGATCCTTTCGCTCTTCAGCTCGATCCTCCAGCGGCTGTCGGGCCTGCTCGTCGAAGTCCTCGCGACGCTTGATGATGAATACATAGACCACGACTGCAAGGAATCCAAGCAGGGCCAGCAACGTGACGATGCCGCCGGTCATTGGTCATCTCCTGAAACGGCCGGGCCACCTCCGGAAATGCTGGTGACCTGATCCTGGCCGGTCCATTCGGTGCCCAGGCCCTGCAGGTAAGCGATCAGCGCCTCGAGTTCAGTCACGCCGACCAGTTCATCGAAGGCCGCCTCGATCTGCTCATCGGTATACGGGTCGCCGATGCGTTTCAGCGCGCGCATGTGCCGCTGCACCTGTTCCGGATCGACCAGATCATCGGCCAGCCAAGGGTAGGCCGGCATGTTGGAATCGGGCACAACGGCGCGCGGATCCATCATGTGAAGTCGGTGCCAGTCGTCTGAATACTTGCCGCCAACGCGTGCCAGATCTGGCCCCGTGCGCTTCGAGCCCCACTGGAACGGCCGGTCGTAGACGAATTCACCGGCCACCGAATAATGACCATAGCGCTCGGTCTCGTCACGGAACGGCCGGATCATCTGGCTGTGACAGCCATAGCAGCCTTCCCGAATATAGATATCGCGCCCGGCCAGGCGGGTCGCGCTGTAGACATCAACGCCCTCGGCCGGCTCCACCATGGTGGCCCGGAACATCAGCGGAACAATCTGTGCCAGGCCACCGAGGCTGATCACCACGATGATCAGCACCGCCATCAGCCCGACATTTTTCTCGATTGCTTCATGTGCCATATCGATATCTCCTTCAGGCCGGCTGCGGAATGGCGATGTCGCGCGCCCGGTTCGGCGCGCTTTGCCAGGTCTTGTAGACGTTCCAGATCATGAAGAACATCCCGCTCAGGAACACGATGCCGCCGAGCAGCCTGAGCGCGTAATACGGCTCGGTGCGCTTGAGCACTTCGATGAACGTGTAGGTCAGCGTACCGTCGTCGTTGAACGTGCGCCACATCAGGCCCTGCATCAGGCCGGCGGCCCACATTGCGGTGATGTAAAGGACAGTGCCGATGGTTGAGGTCCAGAAATGCCATTCAATGGCCTTGATGGAGTACATTTTCTCCACGCCCCAAAGGCGCGGGAACAGCGTATAGAGGCTGCCGATGGAGATCATCGCCACCCAGCCAAGGGCACCGGAATGCACGTGACCGATCGTCCAGTCGGTGTAATGGGACAGGGCATTGACAGTCTTGATCGACATCATCGGGCCCTCGAACGTGGACATGCCGTAGAACGAAAGCGCGACGATCATGAAGCGCAGAATCGGATCGGTTCTGAGCTTGTGCCAGGCCCCGGATAGCGTCATGATGCCGTTGATCATGCCGCCCCAGCTCGGCGCCAGCAGGATCAGGGAGAACACCATGCCCAGCGTCTGCGCCCAATCCGGCAACGCGGTGTAATGCAAATGATGCGGTCCGGCCCACATGTAGATCGCGATCAGCGACCAAAAATGAACGATGGACAATCTGTAGGAATAAATCGGCCGGTTGGCCTGGCGCGGCACGAAGTAATACATCATGCCGAGGAATCCGGCGGTAAGGAAAAAGCCGACCGCATTGTGTCCGTACCACCATTGCACCATCGCATCGACGGCACCCGAATACACCGGATACGACTTCCACATGCCGGCCGGGATCGAAATGTTGTTGACGATATGCAGCACCGCGATCGTCAGAATGAAGGCGCCGTAAAACCAGTTGGCTACGTAGATGTGCTTGATCCGGCGCTTGACAATGGTGCCGAAGAACACTATCGCGTAGGCGACCCAGACCAGCGCCACGAGCAACGCCAGCGGCCATTCGAGCTCGGCGTATTCCTTGCCCATTGTTTTGCCCAGCGGCAGGCTGATCGCCGCCCCGACGATGACCAACTGCCAGCCCCAGAACGTGAATGCCGACAGGGTGTCGGAAAAAAGTCGCGCCTGACAGGTTCTCTGGACCACGTAGTAGCTGGTGGCGAACAGCGCCGATCCGCCGAAGGCGAAGATCACCGCATTCGTGTGCAACGGCCGAATGCGGCCATAGCTGAGCCACTCGATGCCATAGGTCAGGTCGGGCCAGATCAGCTGGGCGGCGATGATGACGCCGACGAGCATACCCACGATGCCCCATACCACCGTCATCACGGCAAACTGGCGCACGACCCGATCATTGTAGGTCTGATTCTGATTCATTGGATTGTTGTCCCGGTGGCTGTCGGATTGCGGGCGTATTCTCATTGACCCCTCCAAATAAACAATTGATACGGATCAAACATTGACACGCCGGTCCTGGAAACGTCTCGACGCAGGCTGCAGGTTCCCGCGTGAGGCTCAGGTTATTATCGCCCAATGATAGGAAATCAGGGCGACAAGGGGCTGACGCCACGGGCCTGGCTACTGGCCGAAACCGTCCGGAGGATGGACGAAGCCCACGGCGAATTCGAGCTCGACAATCAGGCCACGCAAATGGCGGCGCGCATGCCGGTCCCGCCCGAGGACCGCATTCTGGAGCGCGCGCGCCACCTGCAGGCGTCGAACAGGCTTCTCGGCGACATCGAGCACTTGCTGTCGGCCGCACGCTGGCTCACGGTTGTCTTGATGGCGCTCGGCTTCCTGGCCGGCATAGCAGCGGCGTCCGGCCTGCGGTCGGGCGGTTCGACCATCGCACTGTCGCATGCCTTGCTGGTGCTGTTGGGCGTCCCGATCTTGCTGCTGCTTGCCTGGGCGTTGATCAGCCTGTTCGGTAACAAAGGTGGCGCGGCCGGCTTGCCCGGAAGAATTGTCTGGTGGCTTATGGTGCTTTTCACCAGACGCTTCGGTCTGGCCGCACATCGCCGGCACCTGGCCGCTTCGGTCGGCGAGCTCGGACGCGTGCGCGGCCACACGCTGATGGCGTTGGCCACCCATGCATTCTGGCTGACTTTCTTTCTGGGGTGCATCACGTGGCTCTCGCTGCGCTTCCTCGGGCTGCGCTTCGATTTCAGCTGGGAGACGACGCTGCTTTCCGGACGCTGGCTGGAGGATCTGATCATGGCGGTCGGCTGGCTCCCGGCCTGGCTGTTCGGACTCGCCCTGCCGAGTGCGGAACAGGCGCAGGCCGTACTCTCGGACCAGTCACCGGCCTCCGACCGCGGTCTCTGGGCAGGCTATCTGATCAGCGCCCTGGTCCTGTATGGTTTGATCCCACGCGCATTGCTGGCCGCGTGGTTTCTCGTTTCGTGGCGCCGAGCCCGGCTTGACCTCGACCTGTCACGGCCCGGCTACCTCAGGCTCTTGCCCGCACTCAGCGGGCCGAGCCAGTCGATCGGGACGCGCGGCGAGCCGCCGTCGAAGGCTGATTTAAAACGCCGTTCAAAATCGGTCGAAGGGGGAACCGGCGGCGCGGTGCTGGTTGGCGTCGAACTCGACCACGACGCAACCCGCTGGCCGCCTGAAGTACCGGATTGCCGGGTACTCGGGCGCGCCGACAACAGGCGCCAGCGAGGTGAGATCATGCAGGCGCTGGAACTGCTGGAGCCTCGACCCGGGAAAATTGTTGCGCTGTGCTCGCTGGCGCGCAGCCCGGATCGCGGAACAATGGCGTTTCTGGGCGAGCTGGCCGAGTTCGCACCGCTGGAAATTCGCCTGGCAGACGAGTCACGGCTTGAAGACCTGGGCATTGAGGCCTCGCCCCGCCTGAAGGATTGGCGCGAAACGGCGCATCGTTTCGGTCTTCCTCGACCGGAAACGGAAGACCCATCGCCGCCGGAGCGAACGGGACCGCCGCCGTGACCTGCCGGCTGCTTCGCGTCGCTGCGATTGCCGTGGTGTTCCTGGCTTTTCCGGACGTGCAGGCTACCGAATTGAACCGCTTCGAGCGCCTGTCCGACGGGTTTGTGCTGAGCCAGAACAGTGTTCAGGCTTTCGCCCAGGACCGCTCCGGATACCTCTGGTTCGGAACCCAGGCTGGTGTGGAAAAATTTGACGGCTATCGATTCGAGTCCTACGGGTCCGATCCGGACGATCCGCAGACGCTTTCGGGCCGCGTCGCGAGGCAGCTGCTGGTCTCCAGGAGTGGACAGATCTGGGTGGGCACCAACCGCGGCCTGAACCGGATAGACCCGGATACCGGTCGAGTGACCCGGATCGGCCTGCGCCTCTCCAACGGAGAGATCGCCTGGCCCCCCGTACACTACGGCGGTCTGGTCGAGGGTGTCGACGGCGACATTTTCGCGGCCTCCAGCGCCGGCGTCATGCGCTGGAGCAACGGCGGCGACGTCGCGCGGCCCATCCACGTTTCGGGCCCGACCCGACCTCTTGGCCGGCGTGCGCTGAGGTTCGACCGGGCCGGGCGGCTCTGGCTGGCCGCCCGCAACGGCTTGTGGCAGTACGCGCCTGAAGCCAACGCGTTCCGCCGGGTACTCGACTCGCGCCGCACCGGCACCAATTCGAGGCTTGCAGAAGACATGCTCGCGGTAGGGCCGGGCGACAGCATCAGTTATGTCAATGCCAACGGCGTCTTCGTTGTCGATCCGGGTGCCAGCCAGCCGATCCGTCACTTCAGGCCGAGCGAATTTGGATTCCCGAGTGATCGCACCGATGCAGTGGCCGTCGATTCGGGCAACAACTTCTGGCTGCGGCTACAGGACGAAATTGTCCGGATCCCGGCCACCCGACCGCAGGAATGGCAGCGATTCTCCCAACCCGCTTTCTTCGGTCCGTCGTCGAGTACTGACCATGCCCGTCTCCAGCTGGTCGAGACGCCCGACGGCAGCATGTGGCTTGCAGGCCGCTTCGGCCTGGCCCGATATGATTCGAACAGCGATCGCCTGATCAATTTTCGCCATGACCCCGGCGATCCACGATCATTGCCGCAAACGCTGGGCGAAATCGGCTACAGGATCTTCCTCGACGACTTCGGCGTGCTGTGGGTCGGCGCGAACCTCGGCGGGCTCGCCAGGCTTACGCCGCAAAGTGATCGATTCACACACCTGCAGGATAGCAAGCCGTCGTTGATCAGCCGCAACATCGTGCGCGCGGTGGCCGAGCACCAGATCGACAGCAGAGAAGTCGTCTGGGTCGCCAACCAAAACGCCGGCGTATCGGTCTGGCGCCGCAACGCCCCGGGCGATTACGAAATCATTCACCACTACCCCGGCAGTGACGAAGACAAAGCCTCGCTTGGCGTCGTTCGGGCGATAAAGATCCAGCCGGCAAGCCCCTATGTATGGCTGGCCGGCAGGCACGCACTGGCACGAGTCGACAAACCCGGGGCACCGGTCGATCTGGTTGCGCTGGAGCCCGACTCCCCGGCCATGAGCCCCGGGCTCAGAGCCCTGCACTTTCTCGATCCCGAAACGCTTCTCGCCGGGGGTGGCCGCCGGGTCTGGCTGCTCGATGTCCCCGATGCCGGAGATCCGAAAATCCTGAAGCGATTCAACATGCCCGCAGGCATAAACGTGTTCGACTTGCTCCCCCTTGACGATGGAGCTGTATTGGCAGCTGGAATGAACGGCATGGCCGAATTCGATCCGGAAAGCGGCGAAATAAGGGTCCATTACCCCGCAGGCAAATCGGAACCCGCGCCCGGCAACGATGTTTTTCATCTGGCCCGCGACCACTCTGGCCGAATCTGGGGCGGCACTCGAGGTGCGGGTCTGCTGCGAATCGATTTCGACGTCACCGGCGGACCGGAATTCAAGTTCTACACCCGGGCCGACGGACTTCCTGACGACACGATTTATGCCGTTCTGCCGGATTCCACCGGTTCGCTCTGGCTCAGCAGCAATCGCGGTGTCATTCGCTTCGATCCGGACGGCGACCGGATTCGCCGGTACACGCCTGATGACGGCCTGCAGGCCTGGGAGTTCAACCACACCGTGGCCCATATCGGTGCCGAAGGCCGGTATTACTTTGGCGGAATCAACGGCTGGAACGTATTCCGGCCTGACGCCGTTCGCGACCTGCGGCGGCCGCCAAGAGTCCACCTTGAAGCGTTTTCGGTCAACGACACTCCGCTGAAAGTGAGCGACAGCCATACACCGCTGACGCTTGAGCACGACCAGAACCGGACCGTGATCGATTTTGTCGGGCTGCAGTTCACAGACCCCGACCGGATTCGCTACGCGTATCGGATGGCCGGACTGGACGACACCTGGACCGAGGCAGGAAGCAGCCGGCAGGCGCGCTACGCCAGCCTTGCACCGGGCCACTACCAGTTTGCAGTCAAGGCAGCCAATCTCGACGGCGTCTGGTCGTCGCCCAAGCAGCTGCTGGAATTTGAAGTCAGCCAACCGCCGTGGCTTAGGCCGTGGGCCTGGCTGCTGTATTTCGCCTGCGCAGGGCTTTTTGTAATCGGCCTGCTGCGCTTCCAGGCACGCAAGCGGCTGCAGCTGCAGCGCCTGGTTAACCAACGCACGGCACAGCTGCGAGAGCAAAAGGAACTGGTCGGCCAGCAGGCGCACGAGCTCGAACAGGCACTGGAGGCACGCACGCAGCTGTTCGCCAACGTGTCTCACGAATTTCGAACGCCCCTGACGCTTATCCAGGCCTCGATCGACACGCTGGAACGGACTCCTGATCCCGAGGCGGCGGCGATGGGACGTAAATATCTCGACAGGCTGCTACGCATGGTCGAGCAGCTGCTGGACCTGTCCAGACTGAGACTGGCGAAATCTACCGAATCGAGTTCGATCTGGAGGCTCGACCCGGTGGTAAAGCAGATTGCCGCGGCCTTCCGTTCTGCCGCCGAGCGCCAGGGCATTCATTTCCATGACCAGGTAAACGGCGTCTGGCACACACGGTGCTCACAGAACCTGGTCGAGAAGATATTGCTCAACCTGATCAGCAATGCGGTGAAATTCACGCCGCCCGGCGGCGATATCAAGCTATCGCTGCAGCCAGCCGGCGAAAATGTCATCATTTGCGTCGAAGACTCGGGTCCGGGCATCTCCGAATCCGATCAGGCCATGATCTTCGAGCGCTTCTACCGAGTTCGGACCGCCGACACCCATCACGTTGCCGGCGCCGGGATCGGACTTGCACTGGTCGCTGAAGCGGTTCGCGCGTGCAACGGAAATGTGCAGGTCACGAGCCGCCTCGGTCACGGAACGAGTTTCCGGGTCACGCTTCCAGCGCAACGCCCGGCTTCGGAGGACGTCGTTCGCCGGCCTCAATTCAATCAGGACGGAAAATGGCTCGATCTCATCGCGCCGCAAGCCGACCGGAACGAACTGGACGAACCAGAGCCGGATCCGGCGACGGCACCAGCTCATAACGCGCGCCGCGGCGTTGTGCTGGTGGTCGAAGACAACGCCGACCTGCGCAAGTATCTCGCGCGATCGCTGACCCCGCAATGGCACGTCGTGCAGGCAGTCGACGGCAATCGCGGCTATCAGCGAGCCCGCGAATCATCACCCGACGTGATCGTGACCGACCTGATGATGCCCAACGCCGACGGCTTCGAAATGCTGGCGAGGCTGCGCCAGGACGTCGAAACAAGCCATGTCCCGGTAATGTTTCTCACAGCGCGGCAGGATCACGAAACCCGCCTGAAGGCCTTCACGCTCTCGGCCGACGCTTTCCTTTCCAAACCATTCGACCCCGCGGAATTGAAGGCCCGTCTCGAGCAGATAATGATCCAGCGTGAAAGGATTCAAGCGCATCTCAGGGCTCAATTCAATCGACCGACAGGATTCGGCGCGTCGCGCAACTTTTCCGAAACAGACGTCGAGAAACGAATCGCTGCCGACCTTGCACCTCGCGACCGGCAAGTGATGGAAAAACTTGGCGAATGGCTGGCAAGCAATAGCGCCAATCCGAACGCAAGCGTCAATGCAATGGCCGATGCAGCCAACCTTACGCCTCGCACCCTTCAGCGGAAACTCAAGTCGCTCACCGACCGAACGCCGACGACCTATCTGCGCGAATACCGGCTTGCACGCGCATGCAGCCTGCTGGCATCCACCGACGACAGCGTGACCGACATCGGACTTGCTTGCGGCTTTGCCAGTCCCCAGCAGTTCAGCCGGGCGTTTCGCGACAATCTCGGCACGCCGCCGGAAAAATGGCGCCGCGAGCGCAGACTCGACAGCTCTTGAGTTCAGTCAAGCTATTGCGGGCTATTGTCGCGCCAGGTCACGCGATTGTCGCTCGACGTCAAGCTGAAAGCCGATCCCTTGCGTAAGCTTTGTCCACGAATGCGTTGTGGAACTCAACGCCACGCTCCCGGCAGGTCCACCGCGCATTCGATCCGATTCAGCTGCACGGTCAATCACCATGCTGAATTGGGGGACAGAGTCGGCGCTTCTTCGGAAGCGCCGGCTTTTTTCATTACCGACGCAATCAGAAGTATGCTCTGACGACTTGCCCCTGCTGCGGAATCGGTCGGCCTCGGCCGCGCCGTCGCGACGAACCCGTCCACCGAGAGACAGGATTGATTCCGACGGAATTCCCGGGCTTCAAATAGACCTGTCTCCAGACCGGACCTCGAATAACTCTGGCGTCCGCTGCGGTATGATCCGAGCGTGAATTCTCGAGCTGACAAGCCTTTGAAGCTGAGCGTCGTCGGTCATACGAATGTCGGAAAGACGTCGTTGATGCGAACCCTGATGCGCGACGTATCGTTCGGCAGTGTGGCACCTGGATCTGCAACCACGCGGCAGGTCGAAGGTGCAGGATTGCTCGCGCACGGACAGACTGTCGTCGAGCTGTTCGACACGCCTGGTCTCGAAGACGCCAGTGGACTGATCGAGCAGATCGACACGAATGTCACGGAACGCCACGCGGGGCCGGAGCGCATCGGAGAATTTCTCGGTTCGAATGCCGCTGCCGGACGCTTCGAGCAGGAAGCGCGGGTGCTGAAGCAGATGCTGGAAAGTGATGCCGCGCTTTACGTTATCGATGCACGCGAACCGGTACTCGGCAAGTACCAGGACGAACTCGCTGTTCTCGCACTTTGCGCGCGCCCGATTCTTCCGGTATTGAATTTTGTCGCCAACCGGCACAGCCGGGTAAGCGAATGGCGCGATGCGCTTTCGCGCGTCGGACTCCACGCGGTCGGCGAATTCGATACGGTTGTATTCGCACTGGAAGCCGAGGCGAGCATGTGGCGGCGACTGGCAACCCTGACCGACGCCCACGCTACCGGTCTTGAAAAACTTATCGCCGATCGCGAAACCCAGGCGAGATGGCAGCGTTCTTCGGCCCGGGGAATGATCGCCGAATTGCTTGTCGACGCCGCAGCCGCGCGCCGGACGGCCGATCGCGACGACGATGACGAAATCGAGAGCGCGCACCGTTCCCTTCGCGACGCCATCGCACAGCGCGAACAGCGCTTCGTCGAACACCTCCTGGATCTGTGTCGATTCACGGAAGCAGATTTCAGAAATGTTCCTCTGCCCATAGAAGGCGGCCGCTGGCGAACGACACCTTTCGATGCGGCGATGTTGGGCGTGCTGGGTCGACGAGCAGGAGGTGGCCTGGCCGCCGGCGCGGCGGCGGGCGCGGCGGTAGACGTTGCCACGGGCGGACTGTCGCTGGGTGCAGGAACAGTAATCGGTGCAATCGCCGCCGGCGGCGCTGCCGGCGCATGGCAATTGCGCCGTGATATCGCGGACCGGCTTCGCGGACGAATCGGCGTAATGGCCGACGATGCAACGCTGACAATGCTCGCCGCGCGGGCCTTCGCGCTGCTTGACGCACTGGGTCAGCGCGGTCACGCAGCACAGGATCCGGTCGAAATCGCTCGCAGGTTGCCGGCGCCCTGGCCCGACCGGGGGTTACCTGGCCCGCTGATCAAGGCGCGCCTGAATCCCGGCGTCTCCTCGCTGAACCGCGGTGAAGGAGCCGATGCCGAAACCCGGCAGTCGCTGGCAGTCGAGTTGGGACGCGTGCTTGGAAATTCCGACGACGAGCGCAAGGGCTGAGCGATCAGATTACGGGATAAATTGGATCAACGTCCGTCACGAAGTATCCAGTCGGGCAGCCACCGGTCGGCTTGGCGAATGTCGCGACGCAGTTGCATCGCACCGGGCAGCATGCGCTCCACCTCACCCCAGAATCGTGCCGAGTGATCGTGGTGTTGCAGGTGCGCCAGTTCGTGGACGAAGACATAGTCCACCAGCTCTGACGGCAAAAACATCAGTCGGACATTCAAGGAAATATTGCCGCTGGCCGAACAGCTGCCCCAGCGGGAGGTCTGGTTGCGCCAGGATACCCGACCATGAATGAGTCCGTGACCGACCGCCAGAGATTCAAAGCGCGGCATCAGCAGTGCCTGTGCGCGCTGCTTGAGCGCGGCCAGCAGTAATGTCCGGACCGCTTGTGCATGACGGTCGGGAAGACCAATTACCAAGTGTTGCGCGTCCCAGCGGAAATGAGGTCTGCGGCTGCTCGAATAACGCACTGAGGCAACCTGTCCGAGACTCCGAAGGTCGAGTTCAGCCGGAAACGGGCCGGTTTGCGGCCCGTCCCGGCGACCCGCATTGATTCGCATCCGGGTCTGCTCCACCCAGCCGCGATTGGCCTCGACGAAGTCCCTGATTGTGCGCCTGCGCGCACCCGGCGGCGCCACGACTTCCAGCGATGCGTCCCGGAGGACTTTCAGACGGATTCGGCGCGCGCGCGGGTGAATACGGAGGCGAAACGGAAGCGATGACATTGGCCAATTGTAGTCCACGCGTCAGTCCGGGCCGCGCGCCCGCCGCGCCGAACCCGGGACTCGACTCAGCGGGCAACCGGTTTGGG
>JGI12210J13797_10410077_pt1 | contig 26714 bp, 16 predicted proteins | sample ElkSlonscriptome_3_FD_13797 | JGI IMG/M metagenome (IMG submission 13797) | reverse complement strand
TTCTCGTCGTTCGAAAAGTCGCCTTCGTCTGCATATGCAGACAGGAAGTCTGTCGAGTGCTTCAGGAGGGGAATGGAAAATTCGCGGTAGGGAAGGGGTCTCGGGTGCGTTCCATTTGAGTATCCAACTCGGCGGAGAGTTGGTCTTTAATATTCAGATAGGAAGGTTCGAAAGCCCGGTTGCAGGCTTCCATTGGGTCAAGATAGAGATCGTATAATTCTTCGTGACCGATGTCACGATTATAGAATCCGAATGACTCCATGAGTGCCGTTGGAGGGCCATCTTGCTTCATCTTTGGCCCGGCGGGTTCGTGTCTGCGGATATACTTGTAACGTTCCGTTCGGACGGAGCGGAGAGCTTCGAGCGGCCCGTGGTAGGTCTGCTCTGCAAAGATGTGGGTGTGGAGAAAATCGACGTTTCCCGCAGCGAGAGGAAGGAGACTGCTCCCCTCGAGTGGATGATTCGGTTCCTTGCCGAGTAATTCGCACAGGGTAGGGTAGAGATCCAGGTGGGTTACCATGGGCTCGATCACTTTCCCGCCGAAAAAGGGGGTATTCATGCAGCGGGGTCCACGGATCATCAGCATTACTTGGGTGCCCTGGTCGCGGAGAGTTTTCTTGCCACCGGGAAATTCGGTTCCGTGATCCGATGTAACGATAACAAGGGTGTCGTCTTCCCGGCCATTGTGTTTCAGAGCGTAGAAGACCCGTCCCATATATTCGTCCATAATTCGAACCCCTTCACGATAGGACTCCATGTCTTTGCGAATTTCGGGGAGGTCGGGTAGCCATGGCATGGGAGCCGTGTAACGCCAATCCAGTTTCTCGGGGTCGTAAAAGCGTGTCTTGGAAAAGCGATCGCTCTTCCCGTGAAGGTTCAATTCCGCCCGGGGTAAATTATCCCTGTGAGGTTCGTCGATTCCGATTGAGAGAAAGAATGGCTTTTCCTGATCGTAGGTCGCGAGAAAGGCTTCGACCTTATCGATCGTCTCGGGGTAGCACTCGCCGTCTTGCTTGCGGGCGGGGGCTTCCCGTTCGAGCACTCGGGCATACCCGATCTCAGGAAAGTGCTCCTTGTGGCTCGCCTCGTGCTGGACCCCGGCAAGGACGGTTTCATAGCCCCAGTGATTGAGCTGATTGACCAAATGCTTCCCATAATCATCACATTTCCACCCCTGACCACCCGGAAGCCCAAACATGCCGATTTGATGCGGGTATTGACCAGTCAACATAGCCGAGCGACTCGGCCCGCAGGTGGGAGCGGCGCAGAAGGCTTTGCGAAAGAGAACGGATTCCTGAGCAAACTGCATAAGATGAGGGTTCTCGAAAGGAAAGCCATACGGCTGGACGTAGCGCCCGGCATCATGGGCATGGAGGAGGACGATGTTCATAGCCGATAAATTTAGGGAATTCTTTTCTCTATTGTCGGAGAAAGCAAGAAGAGGCAATGAAATCGTGAAACTCCTAAGATTCTTTTTGCTCTTTTTCAGTTGTTCAATCTTCCATTGGCTCGGGAGCGATTCATACGACGAGCGTCGGCGGCCGTTTGGAAGCGCTCTTCAGGCACTCTTTTATGTTTTGGCACTCCACCGTCGACTGGATTGTATGTCGGATCTGCTATGCTTATCGACTTTGCTTTACAGGTAATTATCTGCACCTCTTACTCTTGTATTTTTGTGCGTGCGCGTAGAGACATAGGTGATGTCTTCCATTGAAAAACGTATCGAAGGGGCGGGGGCTTTTGTTGAAAGTATGCTCTCGCAGTTAACGCAAGAGGAGAAGGTCTCGCTTTGCCACGCGGCTACTAAATTCAGTAATGCCCCGGTGAAACGCTTGGGCATCCCCGCGATGGAGATGTCGGACGGGCCGCACGGAGTGCGCCAGGAGATCAGTAGGGACAGTTGGGAGCCAGCGGGTTGGGATGACGATCACAGCACCTATTTGCCAACAGGGACGGCACAGGCGGCGACCTGGAACCGTCAGGTCATGCGCGATAGCGGTCGCGTGCTCGGAACCGAAGCGCGCGAGCGGAAGAAAGATGTCATTCTCGGCCCCGGCTTTAATATCATCCGCACACCGCTTTGCGGGCGTACCTTCGAATACTACAGCGAAGACCCTTATCTCATCGCCGCGCTCGCGGTGCCAGCGGTGCGTTCCATTCAGGAGCAGGATACGGCCGCTTGTGTGAAGCATTTTGCTGCCAATAGCCAAGAGATGAATCGTGACTCGACGGACGTAGAGATGGACGAGCGCACCTTGCGCGAGATCTATCTGCCCGGATTTGAGGCGACGGTCAAAGAGGGCGGTGTGCTCACGGTGATGGGCGCCTATAATAAGTTCCGCGGACAGTGGTGCTGCCATAACGATTATCTGGTAAACGAGATTCTGAAAGGGGAGTGGGGCTTCCAAGGGCTCTATGTGAGCGATTGGGCAGGCGTTCATAATACTGAGGAAGCGGTCAACAACGGCATGGATATCGAGATGGGCACGAACAAAGCTTATGACGATTATTACCTCGCCGAGGCCTTCCTCGAAGGACTGAAAAGCGGAAAGTATTCCAAAACGGTGCTCGACGACAAGGCACGCCGTATCTTGCGCGTGCTCTATCTCGCCGGTGCCTTTGATCCGGATCGCCAACCGGGGGCACGGAATACGTCGGAGCATCAGGCGGTCGCCCGCAACGCAGCCCGCGAAGCGATGGTACTTTTGAAAAACGACGATGGTGTCCTCCCGTTGAAGCGCGACTCGATTAAGAAGCTGGCGGTGATCGGCAAAAATGCGGTGACCAAGCATTCCAGTGGCGGCAACAGCTCCGCCGTGAAGTGCCTCTACGAAGTGACACCACTGGAAGGGATCCAAGCCTATCTTGGCGATTCGGTCGAGATCGTTTACGCGGATGGCTACAGTGGCGGTGAGGAAGGCTTGAATGCGATCAGCACCGAGTATTTGGCGACCGTGGACGAAGGCTCCGGCGTGAAGGGCTGGACTTTGTCCTACTACGCCAACCAGAAATTTGAAGGACCAATTGTGGTGGAGGAATACACGGAAGCGCCCGCCTTCGAGCACGATACCTTTAGTTCGCCGGAAGGGGTGGACCGCAACCTGCATTCCGCCGTCTTCCGTGCTGAACTCAAAGTTCCGGAAACTGGCGACTACGTACTCGGGTTCGTAACGGATGGGGATGTCACCCTGATGGTGGATGGTGTCATGCTGATCAATACCGACGGCTTGATGCAGAAAGAAAAACGAACGCTGAAACGTCAGTTTAAAGCGGGGCAGACCCATGTGATCGAGCTGTCCTACAAGTGCCGTGATACCATGAACACACTGCATTTCGGTTGGATTCCCGCCTGGGCGAGTGCCGATGCACAGTCCTCCGAACAGGACAAAGCGCTTGCGCTCGCCAAGGAGGCTGACGCCGTGATTTTCTGTGGCGGACTTACCCACAAGGAAGACCTCGAGGGCAAGGATCGCCAGCACCTCACCTTGCCCGATCATCAAGACGCGCTGATCGAAGCGCTCCTCGAAGTAAACCCCAACACAGTGGTGACATTGGTCGGCGGTGCGCCCGTTACCATGCCATGGGCGGTTCGTGCCAAGGCGATTCTCTGGATGTGGTATTCAGGAATGGAAGGCGGCCACGCGGCGGCCGAGCTTCTTTTCGGCGAATACAGCCCATCGGGCAAATTGCCCATGACCTTCCCGAATTCCCTTGAAGAATGCCCAGCGCATAAGCTTGGCACTTATGAAGTCGATAAGAGTGTCTATTCCGAAGGCTTGCAAGTTGGCTACCGCTATTACACCACGCAGGGGATCGAACCGCTCTTCGCTTTCGGGCACGGTCTTTCCTACACGAGATTTAAATACGACAATGCTAAAGCCGAACTGGGCTCCGGCGACATGCCAGTCTCAGTTACGGTGGACCTCCGCAACACCGGGGAGGTCGTCGCTAAGGAAGTGGTGCAGCTTTATGTTGAGGACGCCAACGCTTCGGTTTTTCGCCCGAAGATGGAGTTAAAAGGCTTTGAAAAGGTCGAGCTCGCACCAGGTGAAGTGAAGACGATTTTATTCCAGCTCAAGCCGCGTGACCTTGCGTTCTACGATCCCGAGTCCAAAGGATGGAAAGTCGAGCCAGGCGAGTTTATCGCCCACCTCGGTTCGAGCTCCAATGATATCCGCGAGCGTTGCTGCTTCGTACTCGAATAAGTCGTGGCCAATGGTGGCGGCCACTATCCTCAGATTCGCTTTGTGGGTTTTCGTATCGCCAACCCGCTTAAATTCACGGTCTTGAAGCAGCCGTAGTAGTTTTGGCTGGATTTCCAGTGGTACCCCGCCGATTTCCATCGTTCGGAAAGGGGTTAAAGTGAATAAGACAGGCTAGGTGAGATTTAGCCGAGTATCCGGCGGGTGGCTGCTGTCGCCGATGTTTGTCGGTCAGTAGGGTGAGTTCGCTAGTATCTGTTCGTAGGAGGTGGCTATCGTGATGTCGTCGACAACCCCTTGGGTGGAGGTGCCCCAGCCCCAGCGATAGCCGAAACCGACTCGGTCGAACTGGATGTTCTGGTCAAAAGCGCTGAAGATCGCTTGTCCCGGCCCGGGCTCTGTTTCCGGTAAATCCGTATACGAGAAGACATGGATGTCGTCATTGCCCGGCTTTAGGTCGATCCGAATTAGAAACTGCCGGAAGTCATCGAGGGAGCCGCCAACGCCAAGAGCGTTGTCACTGTCGGTCGTGTCGATTGAGTCGAAGTCGATGGAGTAGCCCTCGTAACTTTTGGATTTGATGATCAGCCTGTCGGTGGAAGCGTCGCGCAACCGCAGTGGGAAGAAGTCCCATTGCCAGCTTTTGTAGGCTGCATGAACACGAAGCCAAAGGGTAGTGCCATCTTCATCGTCACCGAGGGTCTCGGTCAGCAGGCGATAGTTCCAGTGATGGATTCCGTCGAGATTGGCGTAATTACCCGATGCCACCGGAAGATAATTCCGAGGCAGACTTGAGATGTGATGAGGGGCATCGCCGGAGAACGAAGCTTGGTCTAACCAGGCACCGCTCCAGCCGAAGCCTCCGTTTCGGCCGCTCACAGGCTGTCCATTGGTGTAATCGAAGCCCTCATGAGCAATGGTTACATCTTGCATTCCCGCGATCGGAGCCATTTGCAAAAGATCATCATAGGTCGCGGCCATGCGGATCTCATCGACGATTCCCTTTGTCACGTGACCCCATGCCCATGCGTATCCCACGCCAAGACCGTCGAAGTAAATGTCGCGGTTGTAAACGGAAAGAAGCGCTTCGGAGATTGCGGGTTCGCTCGCGGGCAGCTCTGGGTAGCTGAAAAGATGCAATTCATCGTCGCCGTTTTTGAAATCGATCCGTAAGAGAAAAGCGCGGTAATCATCGACGGCTGCACCGATTTGCAGGTCGATTGCATTTCCCGTGCTGCTAAGAGAGTCTAAATCCACCGAATAAGGGGAATTGGTGTCGGAAAACAGGGTGAATACGTCGTAGATCGAATCCTGTAGCCGGAGCGGGAAAAACTCCCATTGCCAGTTCTTGTAGCCGGCGTAGACGGCCAGCCAGACGGTTTTACCATTCTCGTCGTCTCCCAAACGGTTTTTCAGCGCTCGATAGGCCCAACTATGGATGCCGTCCAGCTTGAGGTAGTGACCGGTCTCGTAAGGGAAGTAGGTCACCGCGTTGTTCGAGATATGATGGGGAAGATCTCCCGAGAAGCTGCCTTGATAAAGCCACTCTGAACCCCATCCATAGCTGCCGTTGTGTCCTCCCGAAGAATCCGTCAAGACCGAGTTTACGGTATAGTCAAAGCTTTCGTAGGCAGGTTCGATCTCGCTGACTTGCACCGTTTGCTCGAGGAGCCCGGCATAATCGGAGGCGACGCGTAAATCGTCCACGATGCCGACCGTTGCGCTGCCCCATCCCCATCTGTAGCCGAACCCAATTTCGTCGAATTGAAGATCCGTATTAGATATCGAGACCAGTGCATCGGCAATGTTCGGTTCAGTTCCGGGTAGCGTCGGAAAAGAGAAGAGATGGATATCTTCGTTCCCGGTGTGGAAATCGATCCTTGCCACAAAATGGCGGTTGTCATCGTTCGGGCTGCCCACACCCAAAGAAATGTCTCCGGCGGTGGTTCCCACATCATCCAAATCCACTACGTAGGTAGTGTTGCTGGGAGATTTGATGGTAAATACATCCGTTCCGTTATCCCGCAGGCGTAGAGGGAAAAAGGTCCACTTGTCGTCTTTATAGGCAGCCTGCACAGAAATCCAGATCGTGGTTCCGTCCTCGTTGTCGCCGTAGGCACTTGTGCTTCGGCTGAGCCAACTATGGGTGCCGTCCAGCAACGCATAGGTTTCATCATTCGCAGGAAAATGGCTTTGTGCGACATCGCTCGCGTGATGGGGAGCGTCACCACTGAACGAGGCGATGTGTGTCCACGGACTGGTCCAACCGTGTCCTCCGAATTTTGTGTCGATTGTTTCACCAGCTGGATAGTCAAATGGTTCGTGAATGAGTAGGGAAGAGGTCGGAGGGGCGACTTCTTCGTAGCTGGCATACTCATCCCCCATCCGAAACTCGTCGAAATAGAAAACCCGGGGCGAGGTTCCTCCCCAGTTGCCGTCTCCCTTGTAATTTCCCATTTTAAAGTATGGACCGTTGCCCGGGCCGTAGTCCATGTAAGTGGGGCCGTTGTAGTCCATCCTCAGCACTCCGTTGACCCATATTTTCATAAAGCCTTCGACTGGATCGTGCGTCCATTTGACGTGCATCACCAGGTCATTCCAAGCACCTTTTACGTAGTCTCCGAGGGGAAAGTAGGCATGGGTGGCCGATTGCACGGCATCCTGGTACTTTAGGTCCATCTGGAGTCGGTCTTCATTATTATTGATGTTTATGTTAGTCGGGGCCTGTCCGGTTTTCGACCATTGGGGCTGGTTGTTATGGTAGTCATGCCACTGGGTAACGATGTCAAAGCGTCCGTCCGCGCCAAAGTCACTAGGAATGTAAATGCTCCATCCATACCAGTGTTCTCCGCCGACGTCTGCGCGGACGTGGTATTGCTGCTTTACTTCGGATCGAACGTCGCCGTGCGCCAAATACGAGCGCAGCGAGTAATCGCCGGCGCGGGCGAAATCGCTCACAATGGAAACCTCCGCAGTTCCACCATTGGCGGCATCGGGCCAGACCTCTCTCCAAACCTCCTGAGAAAGGTCGCCGCTCTCAAAATCAACATAATACTGAGGGGGGACGGCATGCGCTTTGGCGCCTATGAAGAAAACGCATGCAATGACTAAAATACGGGAGTGGGGGTTCTTCGTTGTCATTTCAGACCTTTTTGTGGGTTGGGGAGTTGTGCCATGTATAACCGATTGCGGACGACTCAATCGCGCAAAAGATGCAAGTGTTGAGGATGACCGTTGTCGGGAAACAGGGTGTTTAATCGACGAAACTAAGGTTTCGCCTAGGTCGCCGAAATCGCAACAGGCCAAAGAGTTTACAAGTAAACTTTTTGGCGTGCTCCTTGAACCCTAACCGATGGAAATCTTTTCGGTGCCGTCTCGTCGAAAAGAATCGAAGCTTTGACGGGTGGAGGCTCAAAAAGGCATCGGCCATTATTTGAATATTCCCCGTGACGATGTCGTTGCATGATTCATCGTTGGAAAGTAGATCGGGTCAATACCCGGAAAGAAGGCTTTCGTCATTGAGAGCCGGGTGCCACTTGCTCGAAGGTCGAATCTTTGCCAATAGCCATACGAAACGAATCGAAATACAACTGTGCTCGTGATTCTTCGCCGCGCCAATTCCCCGATCCTTTGTAGAGACCAAACTTGAAGTAGGGGCCTAGATTTTTGTCATTATACCACGTGGTTCCTTCGTACGCGACAACCTCCTTGCCGTTTTTGTAGAGCTTCATCCAGCCACCGTCCCCCGGTGCCTGCCAATTGACTTCAAATATCCAATCGGTCCACTTTCCTTTGTCAGGGTCTATGGATCCGAGTTTGAAGATTTCGCTGGCGGTGCTGTGGCCTTCTCCTTGATGGCGTAGTTTGAATCCCCATTCTCCATTCGAGATATAGAGGTGAGTGGGTGCGCCGCCATCTTTCGGATATTCACGTCCAGAGCCGTAATCATGCCACTGCGTAACGATCGTAAACTGGGTTTTAGAATCAAAGTTCTCCGGAACGAATATGCTCCATCCGTAGCGAGCAATCCCATAGGCTGGAGAACGGGGCCCCGTCAGCTCCGTGCGCTCATGAGATTTTTTCAACATTGCATGGTATGCGTATGTTCCTTCGCGCACCGGACCTTCGTCTTTGGAGACAATTTTCTGCTGTTGTCCTTCTCGCGAGGAGGCTTGGGAAAGGTCTCCGGTTTCGAAGTCCATGAGACCGAACAGGCCGTAATTTTTATCCGACATCTCCAGTCTCTGCAAGTTGACGTCTTGAAGAACGATATTACACAAATTAGAGGTCGGGCTGTAGATCCACACGCGAGCCCACTTTGCCTCGTTGGGAGCCAGAGCTGTAAGCGTGCCGGGCTCACCCGAACGCAACCAAATTCGCTTTTGAGCTACGGTAACATCATTATAGCGGCTCATGTTGGCCGGCTTTTCTTTGCAAAAGACAATGTAGAGGAACAGGCCATGATCGCCGACTACTCGAGCAATTGCTTGGTAGGTAGCACCAGGTTCCACTTTAGCCCATCTTGATATCCCGACTCCCTGATTCTTTGAGTTATCGATAATGTGAATGCTGTCTTCCGACTTTTCTACGTTGGTTTCGGGAGGTCGCGGCTGTGGAAACGCTTCCCATTCTTCTGCAAGAACGTTTTTAGCGGTAAACGGATTTTCCTGGGTCCCTGTGCCAGTCGCTTTAGAAGGGTCCGATTTGATGTCCTCTCCAACGGGGTTCTCTGTGAGGGAAATTTTCTTCACGTTCACATCCGTCATACCTGCAGAGGGGCTATACAGCCAGACCCACAGGTGCGTAGCGTTTAGGGGGGCGGTTTGCGTCAACTTCGTCACTTTGGAAGTGTTTTCACCGCCACCTCTGCACCATTCACGCTTTTGTTGGACAGTCACCGCGCCTAATTTTTTCATCTGATTAGGGATTTCTGATACGAATGACAGATACGAGAAAAGACCTCCATCCCCTTCAACTTCGGTCGCTAGCGTATAGGTTGTTCCGGGAATCGCGGGTATGAATTGGCCCAGTCCCAGCCCCTTCGTTGGGCTAGCATCCATAATTCTTACACCGCCATTTGGAAGCGTCTGAAGTCCCTCGCCGCTAGGGAAAGGGCGCCATCCTTCCGGTATTCCGCTTTGGTTAGCTTCTGAGAAATCAGGGTTGCGAACGGTGCCTGTAGTCGTTCCGCAGATCAATAGCAGAAAAAGTGCACTCAACAAGAGGCGGAAGTAGAACGATGATCGTTTTGGTTTCATAGAGCCCAGAGAAAGCAAAGAATGCGGGAGAGTTAAAAGCCTTCAAAGGTTTACGCGTAAATTATTCGCTAGATTCTTTTTGAGTCCGGGTTTGCTAAAGTTTATCCATTCTCTTTCCCCGCAAATTTTGTAAATAACTGATCTTCTTGCTGTTTCATGTGACAATTATCCGATGGTCATTTCTTTTCTAATTTCGCGAAAGGCAGCGAAGAGTAATCGCAATGGATTTGCGTTGATAGTCGCTCTTTCGTTACTGAGCTTTCTAATTCTTCTGCTGGTAAGTTTGTCTGTTCTCGTCCGGATAGAGGCTGGGGCCGCCGAACAAGCTTTGAATCAACAGAAGGCGAGGGCAAACGCGTTATGCGGGGTGCAGGTAGCATTGGGACAGTTGCAACGGTATGCGGGGCTCGACCAGCGGGCGACAGCGAGGGCTGATATTGACCCGGGAAACGCCGTAAACCCTCGTTGGACCGGGGTATGGAATACAGCATCGGATGATCCGGCGAATCCTTCCCATGCTGCCCCTCCGAGTCACGCCCGCCCCCTGGTTTGGCTCGTGAGTGGAAGCGAGACAAACGGTACGACCCTTGAGCCAGACCAAGTGATTCCTGATCCATCTGCGAACGAGGACGTAGTTTGGATGGTTCATACGGTGGAGGATTCTCCCATTCCGACAGAAGAGCAGGTCAAGGTAAGAGTTTCTCGGATCAACGACGGGAGCGTGCAGCTAGGTGCCTATGCCTACTGGGTGAATGATCTGGGTTCCGAGGCCCCGCTGGCAGTGGAGAATCCCTTGCCGGAGCCAGCTGCCGGTTCCGACAATCAGTGGCGGCAAATTACAAGCGCCCCTGCTTTCGGGCTAAACCTGATACCAGCCTTAGGAGGCCTTTGGAGCCAGGCCGAGGACGAAGGTGAGTTGGCAAGGCTTTACGTGTTTCTCGAGAACCTCATCAATTTGGACCAGCTGCGGGCGAACCCCTTTCTTGCGATCACGACCGAACAGGTCACCGACTTGGTCGGCCAAGTCGGCGTCATGCCCAATTGGGGAGTTCTGGCCGACACCCTGCGTGGGGGTCTTCGCAGGGATCTGACCCGGGGGCTTGATCCAGATCTTTCGTTGACTGGAACGGCGCAGGCAGAGATCGGCACAGGGGTTGATGTGCTGGAAATGCCGGAGCCGGGTCCGGTGGGAAGTATCGCGCAGCAAAACACTTGGACTCCGCTTGAGGAACCGCCTCCTCCAACTTGGGACGTGGTGCGGTCTTTTCTGAAGAATCGAGCCAATGCCTCCCAGACCATAGAGCCAACATTTGCTCCTTTTACCGTCTGGAGCCATTCGGATATAGCGACCTCGTCGAGTCATGCTGTCATGCCCATCATTACGCTGTTCGAATTGCGTTTTGGAGTCGATATCGCCGGGTCAAATTATAACTACCTGCTTCAACCCACATTAATCCTTTGTAATCCCTATAACGTGAATCTGAGCGAGGCGGATTATTCGATCATTTACGACCCAAGAGGTGCGGATGCTCCAGGGGCCGAGTTCAAGGTCTTTAATAATTCGAAGACTCCTCTTCTGACGCTGCCGGAACTCAATTTTGAGGAGCATCTTGGTAGCTCGACTCTGGCCTTCAATATTACCGATTCGTTTGGGCCGGGTCAGGTGAAGATCTATTCGTTACCGTCTGATCGTGATTTTAAGCCGACGGACGGAGGAATCGTCGATCTTTCCCCTGGATTTAGTGCGGGATTGATGCGTATGGATTCGGGAATTCCCATCGCCCCGGCGTTGACCGCCGAGGATTCCGTAGCGAGAATAGAAATCCACGATGTTGAGTCGTATCATCCGATACTTGGGATCGCTGGGGGGCACAGCGATGTCGCTTCGTTTGCAATTCCTTCGATTGTCGTCCGCAACTTGGAAATGGAATCCAAACAAATGGACATTAAAACGGAAACATTTCCACCCTACGAAAAACAATCGAAACCGTATGCGTGGATGGCGAATGCCACTTCAGCCTCTCATTCGCTCATCACTTTTCGGCACTCTCTCAATGACGCGACCAACGACTATCTTTTCTCAGGAAACCAACCAGGCCAACACAAGGTTCCCTCGGATCATCCAGCTTACACGCCGTGGGGCGGAACGGCCGCCGAGTTGAACACAGGGATCCGGATGCTTGTGGATAGCAACCCGAGAGCACTCATCGGTCAGCGCCTCGGGGGATGGGACAACCCTGCAAACTATTATTTCGAGAGCTTCCGAGATGGTGATTACACACTTCCCGTGGCGGTCGATTTTGTTCACGGTTTTTGGGGAGGTAGTCAGGAGGACGATGGAAACGGCGCGAGCCGGGTGATACTCTTCGACGTCTTGCGCGATGGCGAAGAACTTCTATCTCTAGGCCAACTGAGCCATGTTAATTGGGGAACGGGATCCAAGCATCCTGCTTATCCGCTGGCCAATAGCTACGCATCGATTTTCTATCCGTCCGACGGAAAGGACTTCGGTTTCGCCTTGAATGAGGCATTGTTGGATCGTTTCTTTTTTTCCAGCCTGCCGTCAAACTTGGATGAGCCACCCGCAATACTGCCGAACACACGCCTGCGATTGTATCTCGGCGGTTCTGGTGGCGATCTTTCCTTCCTTGAGGGTCCAGAGAGCTACGAGCGAGCGGCCGCTCACCTGTTAATAGAGGGTGCTTTTAACGTCAACTCGACTTCAGTCGAGGCGTGGTCGGCTTGGCTCGGCAGCGTTTCCGAAATGGACTACGGATACACGGATTCGGCGGGCGGCTTTCGAACCGACAGGAATGTCCGCCCATATCCGCGGCTCCGGCATGTTCACGAACAGAATCCATCCATTGATAGAGACCGACTTTATGAATGGAGCGGCTACCGCTCCGTGGAAGTGGAGCAAATCCGCTTGCTCGCGGAAAAAATTGTCGAAGGGATCAAAGAAAGGGGTCGCCCTTCGCGGAGTATCGCGGAGTTTCTTAATCGGGAGCTTGCGGCCCCTGCGACTTCGCAGCGGAACCAGAAAGGCATCGCTCAAGCGGCGATCGACAGTGTTTTTAATCAAGACGATCCGGACGAAAATGGTGCCGGAAAACAAGCCTTGAAAGACCTTCCCGGGCTCATCGCGTCCACAGCCAGTCCCTATGATCCGGATGCGGCACGAGTGGTTAGCGACGACCTTGTGAACGCCGATAATCCTCACGCGGCAAGGGGGCGTCTACGGACGACCGCCGCTCCCGGCTTTTTGTTACAAAGCGACATCTTTACTCCATTATTGGCCAGTATGAGCGTTCGGTCGGACACGTTTCTTATACGGGGCTACGGTGATTACCGTGATCGAGCCACGGGTGAAACCATCGCCCGAGTTTGGTGCGAGGCGTATGTTCAGCGCCTGCCTGATTTTCTTGGAGGCGAGTCGGCCGAGACGCAACTCGATGAACTTACCACGATGGAAAGCCGGACGATGGGACGACGGTTCCGTGTCACGGGATTTAGGTGGCTGCCGGAGGAAGAAATCTAGTTTGCAATGAAAATACTCTTACTATTCTTGATCGCCCCGGGCGTGTTTCTGCTGGCCGACGCTGAATCGGAAACCCATGTTAATGTGGATATAACGCTAATGTGCTGGGATCGAGAAATCGACGTAGTTTATCCCGGTCACGATGCTGAAATGCCGATTACAGTCCCAAAGCAAGTGCGTTCGCTTCGATTTAATTACGAAGGACCTTCTCAGTTTCTTTTGAGTGAGGTGGAAGAGATCATTGGAAACGAGGAAGTGGAACTGACAAAGCTGGCCTCCGTCGAAATCCCGTCGGGTAGCAAGCAGTCTTTGGTGATCCTCCTAAAGAATCCAGCGACAGACTCCGGAGGCTTCCCTTATCGGAGTGTGATCGTGGACGACAGCTTCGAAATTTTCCCGGTTCAGTCCATCCGATTCATTAATTTCACGAAACACGAGCTGGCGGGACGGCTTGGAGTGGAAGATTTTAGATTACCAAGCGAAGGGGAATCTGTTATTTTTGCTACCGGCAGCGGTCCTCCGAAATACCTGGTACCTTTTCGACTCGCTAGAAAAGTGGAGGGTGCGAACAAGTGGCGGCCAGTCCGCTCCACTATCTTTTCGTTGCCGCCCAGAACGCGAATCCTTGTCTTGCTGCTGGAGAATCGGTTACAGCCATTGGAACTTCGCTTCTTCCAGTTATATGATTATCTGGGACCAGCGGGCCAAGCCACTACTGAGGCTTCGGATAATTAACGGGTGATTCCAATATTCGAACTCAGGTAGTCAGATTTACCTCTCCTGAAAGATCTTCGACCCTCTCGAGTAGCGTTTGACCCTCATGCCACTCGTTTTCGATTAGAACGATCTTTGGGTTGTCGGGTAGCCCGAATTCATTGCGTTGCAGCTGGGCGGCGACAAGATCAACCGCTGCCGCCCCAACGCTCGATTCGTTTTGGTTGATGCCGGTAAAAAGTTCAGCATGGTCTGCGGTCTCGGATCTAGAGAGGCAGACATAACCAATATCCTCTGGCACTTTTAACCCGAGACGCCGGGGCAGCCAATCCGTAAATTCTCGATTCGGACTGATTATGACCTCTGGGCGATTTCGACATACCCATTGCTTGAGTTGATCTTCGATCCGTTCGTCAGGACCCACGTACAAGACATCTAACCGATCCTCGTGATCGATGAAGTGTTGCCACGCCAGGTAGGAGGCTAGCCATGCGTGGTTGACGCGCTTATCGGTGTCCGCAGGCGTTACGAAGCCGACGCGACGAAACTCTCGTTCCCTGCATTTCGATAGCGCGAGAGTCATAGCCTCAGCAAGGTTGGCGGCCGCCCGATGCAGTTTTGTAGAGTTGAAGCTGAACCCGACTGTGGCTGAAGCGAAATACCGCCACTCCAGATCTAGTGGCCTCTGCATTTTTTGAACGGGAGCTACGAGTATCCCGTAGATGCCCCGGGCACGCAATATTTCGGTTAGTCGCTTGCCAGTCATTCCGGCGGCGCATGCCCAGACAGGTTCGATTCGATAACCGAGTTGCTCTCCACGTTGAACAGCTCCCTGGAAATAGAGATAGGCTGCTCGATGTTCCTTCCACCCGTTTTCTGACTCAAAGCTGGTGATCCAGGCCAAGGTCGAGTTCAGGGCGGGAGCTCGGGTCGCTCGTAAATTAGCCATGAGAGTTTGCACCATAGGGTTCGGGCGGTAATTCATTCGCTCGGCTATCTGGAGGATGTGATCCCTGCGCTTCTTCGATACGCGATGACTCGAACGTAGTGCCAGCGAAACCGTCATCTTTGAAACGCCCGCTTCCGCAGCAATTTCACTCATGGTCGGTGTTTTAGAGGGCTTTTTCATGGAGATTTTTACCGGGGGAACGAAGTCTACCGCGAGTTTTACAAGCAGGAGTATGTTGCGGAAAAGACGGTAATAAGAGAGAGTTTACTTGTAAACAACCGATTGAATTAAGAACTGGAAAGATCTGCACCCTTTTATCTTCCGGAAATAACAATCCGTAGTGTCGGCTGGCGGGAAAGTTCGTATCGGCTTGCCCTCTACTCCTTCTCGTATAGGAGAGGGGACTTCGAAGACGGCAGTTTACCTCGGAAGCTACGGAATGAAGTTGAGTCCGAGACCGCGAACTGTAATTCTGTGGAGGGATTGTTTCTGAACGATATCGCTCGAACCGGCAATCTTTCGCTCTCCATAAGAGGTCACCCGATCTCGTTGATGGACGCGGGATCGGTTTCTGAGCGTCGATCCGGTAAGCGGTTTTTCTCTCGTCGTAATTTTTGAACTTTCAGACGGTAAGCTACCATAAGAAAGGCTCCGATGCCAGCGACGAAGGAGGCGAGAGCAAGAATCTGGATTCGGGCGGCAATATCGTTCGGCAAAAGGGCCAGCAAAGCGACAAATCCACCCATTGCCAGGGAAGAGATCCCCAAAAGTTTGAGCTGGATGCCATCGTTTTCTTCACCGATTTCCTGGGCAAAATTGATCGGACGGTGCATGCGTTTGAAAAATCCGTCGATCCGAATGCGTTCCGATTTGCTGGCAAATCGCCACATCGGCAATCCAATGACAAGGCCTACAATCCCAAAGGCGTAGAGCCAGATCATGCGATCTTGGATCGACCAACTGGCGTCGTTGAAGGAAGAATCGTAGGTAAAATAAATCGATGGTATCAGTGCGATTCCGATAATTACGAAGTAGCTTCCCCAATAAATGCGCTTAATCCACATTCCGAGCAGGATGGGAAGTCCTAGAGGAATCCCGATGACCGCACTGATCATAAGGAATGCATCGAAGAGTTCGAGTTCCTGCTGGCGGCTAAACAAAACTGCCACTGAAATAATAGCCACACCCAGAGCAAGCGTGGCTATTTGACACCAGAGCAAGCCTTGTTTCGACGACATTTCGGGCAATCTGAATTTGCTCCGTATCCATGGTATGATATTTTTTACGATAACTCCCGTCATGCCGTTTAGGCTTGTGTCTAAGCTGCTCATCGTAGCGGCGAACATCGCGGCGAGCATCAGGCCCATGAGGCCGTTGGGCAATAGTTTCTCGGCGATAAACGAGTAGCTGCTCGTCGCGGGTTCTTTGAGATCCAGACCTTGAATTTCCGCTTCAAATAAGAAGCGGGCCACCATGGGGGGAACAAACCAAATGATACTTCCCAAGAGCATCAGCAAGGCTGCGAGCATTGAGGCTTTACGGGCCGACGATCCGTCTTTGACCGAGAGAAAGCGCCCGGCAGACCCTAAGTTAATGAAACCGGAGATCTGGACGAAGAAGATCACGATGATCCACTTGAGCGTGAACTTGTCCTGGTGAAATTCACCGGGTTCTTTCACGAATTTGAAATCGTCGGCGAATCGAGGATCCGAGAAGTAATTGAAGAACGTTTCGAATCCTCCAACGGCTTTGAGGGAAAGGAAAAAGACAAGCAGGGTCATCCCGAAAAGAAGCACTCCCTGGATGAAGTCGGTTACCATTACGCCCCACCGCCCGCCCATTGTCGAATAAGCAATGGCGACGCCTCCGAGGATGAAAATCAGAAGAATGACGGGTAGACCCAATATCGAGGCGGCGAAGATCGAGAGTGCGTAGAGCTGTATGCCAGCTGCCAGCGGCGATAGAACTACGCCGATAACTGCGGAAAACTGTTCGACCGGAACCCCAAAGCGATCGTGGAGAACGTCGGCCCAAGTTTGTGCTCGGGTCTGGCGGAACCAAGGTCCGATAATCATACACACCAGATAGCCGACCGTGTTCGCGCCGTAAATAACTAGGAAGGTAGGGCCCGCGCTGTAGGCCGCCGAGGCGTTTCCCGTAAAGGTAAAAGCACTGATACCGCCGACGAACATGCTCGATCCTACAACCCACCAAGTCCCTTTGGCTCCTCCACGGACATAGTCGCTCACTGAGGTATTCATTCTGGAGACCAGAAATCCCAGTGCCACCAGGAAGGCGAAGTAGATCAGGATGGTAGTATATTCGACGGTCATGAGGTTTCCAAGTTTCGGAAACTAATGGTCTACAGAATTGCGGCGAACTTTTAAAAAGTGGTGCGAGTTTACCAGTAAACACCGGTTTAGCTTTAACGGGGGAGCGAATCGTCTACTCTTATTTCATGAGTAGTTCTATTGGAAAAGGGTTTCGCAGGATCTGTGCGATAGTTATCTGGGCGGTCTGCTCGATTTCGTCGGCGGACCCGCCGCGCCCGAACATTCTGTTTATAGGAGTCGATGATTTGAAACCGCTTCTGGGGGCGTACGGAGTGGAGGGAATTCGAACACCCAACATTGATGCCCTCGGCGAAAAAGGCTTCCTTTTCCTGAACAACCACTGCCAGCAAGCTGTCTGTTCTCCTTCTAGGGCTAGCCTCCTTACGGGAAAGAGACCCGATTACATAAGGATGTGGGACCTAAATACGATGCTTCGTTCTGCAAAACCTGACATTTTGACACTGCCTCAACATTTCAAAAACAATGGCTATAAGACTGCGGCTGTGGGGAAAATTTTTGACGTGCGATCCGTCGATAAAGATCATGATGCCCGTTCATGGACTATTCCTTACCGCAAAATTGAAGCGAGCACCCCGATCGGAGGAGGTTGGGTATACGAGACCGAGCGTGTATCCACGGAAGCCCCAGTTGTCGAGGACTCTGCCACGATGGACGGACAGGTCCTGGCAGAATCGATGGATCTTCTGGACGAGATGGCCGCTGGAGGGAGTCCGTTTTTTCTTGCGGTCGGATTTCATAAACCTCACCTGCCTTTTGTGGCTCCGAAGAAATACTGGGATCTTTATGATCGCGAGACGATTGATCTAGCGGCTTTCAGAGAGCACTCAGAAGGAACGCCGGAGTTTGCCTTCCAGCCAGGGTGGGAAATTCGGAGTCTCTACACCGACATACCGGAGGACTACTCGGTACCGATTTCGGAAGAGAAACAGCGCGAACTCATCCATGGCTACTACGCTTGTGTGTCATTCATCGACGCACAAGTCGGTCGATTGCTGTCCCATCTCGAAGAGCTTGGTGTCGGGGACGAAACAATTGTCGTTCTGTGGGGCGATCATGGATGGCATCTGGGCGATCATGGTATGTGGTGTAAACATACGAATTTTGAGCAGGCGACACGTTCCCCGCTAATTTTCGCCGGGCCAGATGTCCCCGTAGGAAATACGAATGCGCCGACAGAATTCATCGATATCTTCCCGACGCTCTGCACTTTGGCAGGGTTAGATGTGCCCGATCATTTGGATGGAGACGACCTTGTCTCCCTAATGAACGGAAATCCGCATTCGGGCGAAGAGTTTGCGGTCAGCCAATATCCGAGGCGTTCCACGATGATGGGGTATGCTTTTCGAAACGAACGCTTCCGGTATGTCATCTGGATGGGGGAGAGCTACCGAACCTACGAACCTTTCTCTTGGGATCTGGTGGTGGCCGAAGAATTGTACGACTATGCAGAAGATCCTCTTGAGACGGTCAATCTGGTCGCGAGTCCGGAGTACTCCGAGGTGCGCCGGACGATGTCTGACACGGCGGTAGGCTTTTTCTCGGATCAATACGACAAGTTCCAATCCGAGTGACCTGCGAAACAATAGGGCGTGATATGCGAGAGGCGCATTTCGATCTGTTTACGCGTAAAATCACAAATGAGTAGTAGAACCGGATAAATTATTTTCTGATGTTTTTAAACAAATCTTTGAAGCAATAGTCCGGATAAATTGATAAACATACTTCGGGCTAGAAGGCTTCCTTAAATCCTAAACCCCATAAATCCTAATACCTATATGAATACGAAAAAAAACCTCATTATCGTCTTGGCAGCGAACGTCATCCTCGGATCTTTAGGAGCGGCCACGCTCGTCTACGAGGGCGCCGGAGCCAGCAATGCCTCCGGCACCTATTGGGGCGGATCGTCAAATTGGAGCGGAAGCACCCCGGGCGATATTCCGGATTCCTCGGCTGACACGGCCGAGTTTAATAATGATTTTGTAAACTTTGATAAGCAGACCGTCTTTTTGGCTACAAGCTCCGGAGTCGATAATTCCTACACGATCGGAAATTTGGAATGGCGAGCTACGACGAACAATTCCCAGAGGGACAAAACCGTCGCCAACCTGGTAGGGGGAACCGGCTCTCTCACCTTTGACGCTGGAGGTGGCAGCTCAACCTTCGACGGATTCGTTGCCACGATTCCGGTCTTCACGATGGATGTTGCGATATCTTTGAGTAATGACCTGAGCTTCGACGTTGGAAGCACGGGTTCACCCACCGGTGAGAACATCTTTTTCAACAAGACGATCACGGGTACGGGAGGGTTACAATTTGCCTCTTCGATGGTGCATGGAGTTCTTTTGAATGCGTCGAATACATTCACTGGTAGCACCTTGATTGAGGGAGGGCGTTTGACGGTCGCTTCGGGTGGGACGCTAGGCCAGAGTCTCACTTCGATGACTGGCGGAACGCTGACCTTGCAGGGCAGCAACACGGTCTACGACTCGCAGGGTCTTGACCTAAGCACGGGTTCTTCAGTGGTCCTGAACTTCGCCGGAACCGAGACAATATCTTCATTGGTCCTTGATAATGTTGCGCAAGGAGCAGGGGTCTATGATTCTTCGACCAACCCCGGCTTCTTTTCAGGAACGGGCTCTCTGCAAGTCATCCCCGAACCCGCTGCTTTCAGCATATTCTTGGCTTTGATTGCGATTCTTCCGTTTTTCTCCCGCAATTACAGTCGCCATGATCGTGACTAGGCCGGATGGTATTAAAGCACTTTCTCTCCTAAGCATCCATGATCCGACCTCCGCCTTGGCTACTCGCCGGGTCCTTCGGGTAAGTTCCCCGGCTTTCCATCGCTACTATGCATAGGCTAAGACTGCCTTCGTTCGTCTCGGTGGCTCGGTCTCCCTCGCCATACCATACTTTGGGTGACCTTGCGTATTTGCGCTTGGATCGCGGCAAGGCCGACGCGATCAGCAAAGACGTTGGTAAACCGGGTTCGTCCACTCCGGTGCTTCGATCTCTGCGTGCGCCAAGACGGTTGAAAAGCTGGCGTAAATGGCGAGAAGGACGAAATGATAAACGGATTGGGTGAACATTTGAATTGTTGTTACTTAATTATTTTCGCCACTCAAGCGAGCGAGTTGCTTAGCATTTTGAAAAAATTGAGGTGGGCTATTACAGACCGATATCATTTGCGTTGAGTATGGTCGGCAAATGGTAGGTGTGTGGATAGAACGGAGGTTTTTAGAAGGATCAAGCGTTCCACAAGATACTGGTCACGCCGCGGGGGTAGTAGCGGCTGCCGACGGCTTTACCATTCAGCATCTGATCGCTCCAGGCATAGCTGCGGTTCTCCGGGGCGACTAGCCATGAGCGGTGGGCAGCGTCGGCTCGGTCGTCGGGGACGAAGCCTAGAATGGCCTCGGAAATATACTGACAAAGATAGATTTTACTCAGCCATGAGTTGTCGCTGGTTGAGCTGAGTTTCCAGCCGCCGTTGGCGAAACGGCCACCGCCATTTTCCATCACCTTCGTATGGTGGTTTCGAAGGCTACCGAGGAGAGCGCCGAATTCACCAGTCTCGTCGAGGGCTTCTTTGAGTCCACACATGTAAGGAAAGATGAGGCCTTCGATTGCAGGAATTATGAGACTATCGACCCCTTCAAAAAGGACGGCGGGTAAGGTGCCGTCGTCTCGTTTCGACTGTGCGAGGGTAGTTTGAGCCCGTAACGCTTGTTTTGTGCAACGCTCGATAGCACTGGTTTCGCGAAGTCTGCTAAAGATTGGACGTAGGCAAACATAGGCTGCCCACGTTTTTACGGCGAGGTAGAGATTATTTCGTGCCTGGCCAAGGGAAAGGTCGAGACTGTCGTAGGTGGTGATCTCACTGCCACCAGCGCAACGGGAGCTGTCGCAGCCCATTATCCCGTTACGCCTATCTTCCATGGGGTGGTCGCGGTTGATGAGGCTGTCAAGGCAGCGACGGAATGTAGAGGCCTTTTCGTAGAGCCATGACTCGTTGTCAGTGGTCTGGATATAGGCACTGGCGCACAGAACCCAATTGACAAGCTCTTCGTGTGTCATTTGAGAGAAGCACCCTTTAAGACCTGACTTTTCGTAGGCGGAGTATCCGGGGCGCGAAAATGAATTGGCAATACCCATATCGTGGGTAAAGGCGATGCCGCCGGGGTATTCGGTCTCGTCTTCGGGTAGCCGTACGGCGTCCTCGTAAGCGTAGCGTTCAATAAATTGATTAAGTTCGTCGCGTACGGTCCAAGGATTCTGCCTCAATTCGAAAAACAGTTGATCGACTGTCAAGTCGAAGGTGTTCATCATGCGGTATTCACCCTCATTTACTACCCAAACGGGTTTTTCGATATCGACGTCATAAAAAAGCTGGGTTGCGCCATAGTAGCTTCGGATAGCCTGAGCGAGCATAAAGCTTCGGTCGTCGCTGAGATCCTTGGACAGCAGCGTGTCATCGGCATGCAGAGAGGCTTCTTTGGCAAATTCAAAAGAGTTCCATGCGGCGTCTCCGACCGCTTCGATTGTTTTCCACCAGCGTGTGTAGTAATATTCGCAGTTGCGGCCTGTAGTGACGATTCCACTTTTAAAGAAGGGGAGAACGAAGCGCACTGTCCGGGACTTGCCAGCCGGTATCTGGAAGCAAATTGCGCCATGAGTGCCTAGTCCGGTTTTAATATTATCGGGATGTTCGGGTGCGAGTATATCCTCAATCGTAAAGCCCTGAGCCTCTGTGACGTTTGGATCTGCTGTCGCGATGGCGTAGAGGTTGCTTTGTGCAAGGCCTTTAAGCTGCCCCGACGTTTCAGAGAGGCGGCGATAATAACCGCGTGCTTCTTTTCCGTGGAAGCCGAAGAAGGCTGTGCGTGTGGATTGCCCGGAGCGGTTGTCAATCGTGAGCTCTGCATAAACGGAGGGAATGAGCACTTTTTGAAGCCGGGCATCGTCATGTGATTCACCGTGCGGGTCGGGGATTCGGTGAGGCGGTGAGTAGAGAGCGAAATTAAGATCACCTGCTTGCCATGTGTCGCTACCGACTCCGAAACGTCGTTCGATCTGGTTCATGGCGAAGGGATATAAATGATGCTTGGTTGCTGTCGCACCGGCGGCTTCGATCTCAACATCATACCGGTTGGCTTCGCTCTCGCTGCTTTGAAAAAATGGCAGACAGTCGTATTGTGAGGGATTCTCTGCGGATTGGAGGCCTACAAACACGCTTAGTTCGGCAGGAAGGGCTTGTTCGAGGCCAAAACCTCCAGAGGCACCCGGTGCGCCTAAAGTGAAAGTCGCAAATGCACCAACTGGCGAGTGGTGAGCGTTGAATAGGGCGGATTCGGCTCGAAGTGGTTTTATCGGCATATTGTATTTTCGGTCTTGGGAGTAGTGTGCGATTTTCGGGTAATGGAAAAATTTTGAGATCGGGCGGATAAATCTAAATAACGGTAGCAGAGAGGTGGGTTGACGATAGTCTTGTGAGTAGGTGGATCAGAACGTTTTCGGGCGACAAGGATGTCAGCAAACCCGATATGTTTAGCCCATTTAAGTAAAGTGTGGAAATGCAAAGCGTAGTTTCACCGTAAACAAGCGCCTCCTTCCATTATTCTGCATGCCGATTATTTTGGGGGTAGCGAGGCTCCGTCTCGCCATGTCGGCAGGATTGAAAGCACTCGATGTTGTTCAGAGGTGCCTCGGCCCAGCGACCTGGAATATGGGTGCGAAGGTTGCAGTCACTTTTTCTCAACAGTGAATGCTCCATTTCAAACTGCAAGATTTCGATCGCAGCAAATGCCGCATGTTCTGGGCACGGGTCGACTCCAACTTCGTCGCCGACTTTGTGCATTGAAATGCCTTTGACGTAAGGTGTTGTCTTATTGAGCAACCTGATCGTGTCTGAATTCGGGCAGATCACTGCATCCAATTGGTGCTGAGTCACCCAAGTGCTCAGTGCTTCCAGGCTGGGATCTTGATTCTGGATTTTCGCGGGCAGGTCTTCAGAGGGTATGCCTGCTAGTTGTTTTTCTGCTAAATAGGCGGCCAGCCAAGCATGATTCGTCCGCCATCCGAGGCTGGCTTTGTAGGTGAGGCCTATTCGGCGATAGCCTTGATTCCACAGTTTTCCCCAAGCGAGGCGTAAGTTCTCATAGTAATCAAATTGAATGACGTGTAAATATGGATACATAGAATCGGGGCCGAATGTGACGACATGGAATTGGCTTCGGGGGATTTGAATCGGACATGGGCTCGCGCCTTCAGAGGGGGGCGCTAATATGATGCTTTGGATCCCGCGAGCTCGTAGTGTTCTCAGCACCGATGATATTTTTTTCCCTTTCGCACCGACCCAGAATTCGTCGAGTTGGATGCCGCGCTGTTCGGTTTCATCTTTCATTGCAGCATGCAGTTGGCGGTAGTGTGAATACTTGAGCCAACCGTCTTCTGATTCCCAATCATGGAGTAGGGCGATTCGTTCCCACTTCGTCTGATGCTTGGCTAGCTTCGTTCGATAATGAGCCAATGCTGATAGCGTCGGGTCAGGTTTGTAGCCCATTTTTTTTGCCGCAGCATTCACGCGATCTCTTGTCGATTCTGCTATTCGCTTGTGACCTCGAAGTGCCATCGAGACCGTTTGGGTGCTTAGTTTTAGCGCTTTAGCGATGTCGCTCTGAGTGGTTCTCTTTGTGGGCATTGTGAGGTCTGGGTTTACTGTTAAGACATAAATATGTTTTGAAACGAGAGGTCGTCAATTTGTATATTGTATTGGTTGAATACTGGGCGCGCTGCCTGTGCGTGCGGGATAGCAAAAAAAGGACTTTAGTATGAAAAAATGTATAATTGAGACAGACGTAGTTGTCATCGGTGGTGGCTTGGCGGGATTTGCGGCAGCGGTGGCCTCGGCGCGCCATGGGTCCAAGACTATGCTAGTGCAGGATCGGCCAGTCTTAGGTGGTAATGCTTCTTCGGAGATACGCGTGACTCCCCACGGTGCAGGCTTGCATCATCAATATGCGACCGAAACGGGGCTCATGTCGGAAGCGGCGTTGTCAGAGCGTTCGCAATGCCATGTCGAAGCGATGGATAATGGCTGGACGAATAGTCAGTGGGATCTTGCGCTCTACGACATTTGCAAGCGGACTCCGAACTTGACCTTACAAATGAACACTTCGCTGATCGACGTAATTTTGGATGATGGAAGCCGTGGTTCGACTTTGGATCCGGACGATGCGGCGATCCGGACGGATGCCGGTTACATGGAGCGCCCGGCGCTTAACCCATCTCGGCGGATTGCAGAGGTAGAGTGTTTGGTTTCAAATGCGGAGACCTTACTGCAGATACAATCGAAACAATTTATTGACTGCACCGGAGATGGACTTTGTGCGCATTTATCCGGTTGCTCTTGGCGTTGGGGCTCCGAGAGCACGGATGAGTTTAATGAAATACACGCTCCAACAGAGCCGAATGCTTTAACAATGGGCAGCTCTTTACAGTTTTACTGCCATGATGTGGGTAAGCCAGTTCCCTATAAAGCACCGCCTTGGGCGAAGCAGTTGGACGATTCGGATTTCTTCTACGGTGGCACGGGGCGCATTCCCTGTAATCCGCGCGGTGGTTTCTGGTGGATCGAGATAGGAATGCCGTATCATATTATCCATGATAATGAGACGATCCGAGAAGAACTCACTGCTTGGACCTTAGGTATATGGGACTGGATGAAGAATAGGGATGAAGTGATGCGTGAGAAATGCGCAAACTATGTTTTGGACTGGGTTGGGCAATTGCCGGGTAAGCGCGAGAGTCGGCGTATTATGGGTAAGCACTTGATCAATGAAAACGACCTGCGGCTGAATCGCGCCTATGAGGATGAAATAGCCTATGGTGGCTGGTTCATTGATTTACACACGCCGGGCGGTTTGTTGGCAGAGAATGCCGAGCCTGGCGCTGCGACCGGATACGACAGTCATAACATCGAAGCCTCGAAAGGGCATGTAGGCCCTTACGGTTTACCATTAGGGATATTGCAGAGTTGCGATATTGATAATCTCGGCTTAGCGGGACGCGACATTAGCGCGAGTAAAGCTGCGCTGGGATCTATCCGCGTCATGCAGACTTGTGGATTGCTTGGGCAAGCGATCGGCACTGCGGCTGCGGTGGCTGTGCGTGATGGTATGGATCTCTGTGACTTGTCTGCGGGGCAGGTGAGTCGCGTGCAAGATCACTTGCGTCGTGATGGGGTCTTTCTGCCAAATGTTTCATCTGCTGTGATTGGCGATCTCGTACCTCAAGCTGAGCTTATTGCTAGCTCCGAAGAATTGTTGAGTGGCAGTTCGATTGCAGTCGAATCGTCTTCGAAGCGCGAAGAACGTCCGTTGCGACAGCCAGCTGACATTGCTCAGTGTATTCCTGTCGCGGGACCGCAATTAGATTCAATCAATCTATGTATGTCTCTTGATGCGGAGGATGCAGTCGAAGTGCCTGTCGTCTTGCGACAGATTGATTCAATTTGGAATTACGATCAAGCAGATGGAACGATCCTCGCAGAAGGCACTGTGACTGTGCCTCCAGGAGTGGCTCAGTGGTGTCGTTGGGAGGTCGGTTTGAGGCTGCCCGAGGCATTGCAATCGGGCGGTTACGTCCGAGTCGAATTGCGGATGGCGGCTCCCGGTAAGCTATGGTGGGAGTTATCTGCTAATTCAGAATTGGCGTGTCCTGCCATGTATCTATTACCCTGCGCCGATCCTGCTAAACGTGGCGAACGTTATCGTCGAATCTATGGAGTCGGAAGCTATGCATTTTCACTGGAGCCCGCATTACCCGTCTTTGCTGCAGCGAATGCGGGGCAGGCGTATAATCGTCCCTATAGGAATTCCGGAATGTGGCGCAGTGATCCGAATGCTTCCATGCCTCAATCATTGACTTGCCGATGGCAGTCTCCGCAGGTGGTTCACCAGATTGATTTACAGTTTGGTGGTCACTTGGAAGAGCAGATCATTCGTAATGAGCCACTTTCAGTTGATGCTGAGATAGCTCGTGACTACGAGGTTCAAGCTGAGATCGAGGGAGTCTGGCAGACGGTGGCAACAGTCTCTGGAAACTTTCAACTCTATCGTTTTCATCAGCTGGGTTCGCCAGTTGTGGCCAGTGCCGTGCGGATTACCTTTTTTGCGACGAACGGTTCACCGAGTGCGAGTGTGGCAAACTTCAGAGTCTTTAGCGAACTCGGTGATTATCCTGACCCATGGGGGACTGGAAGCTGACCGAACGCCATGAGGAAGGGGCACTTCAGTTTTCAACTTGCGTGACGATATTGGGGAAACTCAAGATCTTTCCGAATCGGATCCCGCTTGTTGTGCCGTCTCTCCCGTGAGCAGGGCGGCCGGACTGGGCGAGCAGGTGGGTGCCGCGCAGTGGCAGTTGCGGAAGAGGGTGGCCCGCTCTCCGGAGACTCGCATGTGTGGCGTCGGCAGATCGAAGCCGTGCAGGGAAATATACTGGCTCGGGTCATGGGCGTCCATGGCATCCATTACGTTGTCGGGGGAGGCGTCACATTGGTTCATTAGGGCGGCGTAATTGTGGCGCGCCTTTGTCACTTTTTTTATATTTTCCAAAGTTTCCATTAGCCTGTGCCGCCTATTCCGGCGGTGTGCGATGTCCGCAGGCGTTTATAAACTCAGTTCGCTCTCTTTCCGGTAG
>JGI12210J13797_10219406_pt1 | contig 26779 bp, 23 predicted proteins | sample ElkSlonscriptome_3_FD_13797 | JGI IMG/M metagenome (IMG submission 13797) | reverse complement strand
ATCGGAAGCTTGAACAGGCTATTCGACGCTGCCTTGGCGCGGGCGTCGGCGCGGCTCCCGGCCGTCGGCCAGGAGCCCCTGGGTCTGGCGCCAAGGTCCGCCGAGCCGCCGCCGGAGCGGTTCCGGCTGCCGAGCGAGGCCGAATGGGAGTACGCCTGCCGTGCCGGCAGTACCACGGCCTATGCCTTCGGCGACGCTTTCGACCCGGCGCTGGCCAACAACGGTGATGAGACAGTCGATACCGGCGCGCTGCCGCCGAATGCCTGGGGGCTGTATGAGATGCACGGAAATGTCTATGAGTGGTGTCAGGACCGGCTTGGCGATTATCCGGACGGGCCTGTGATCGATCCTGTTGGCCCTGCGGCAGGCGCGACCCGCGTGCTCCGCGGCGGCAACTGGCTCCTCCCCCCGCGCCTCCTGCGCTCCGCGTACCGCTACGGTCTCGAGCCCGGCAACCGTCACTGGAGCACCGGCTTGCGTCTCGCCCGAGGTCCCGAGCTTGCGGAGCCAGGCCAGCAAGCCAAGCAGGCAGGCGGCGGGGCCGGTGCGCCCGCGCGGTGAGCGAGTCGGAGCGAGCGAACAGCGCGGGCGCTCCGGCGAGCCAAGCCATGAGACTGTGCAAGCAATCCCGGTAGGCTGGGTTGAGGCACGAAACCCAGCAGCGGCAGCTAGCGTCCCCGGGGAGGTCTGCGCGCGGGGCTGAACGAACGCACTTGCTTGCTGAACTGCTGACGATCATCGGCGCTGCCGTCGGCGCTATAGCGCAGGCGCAGGTACAGGCTAATGATGGCGTCGACCGCGGCCTTCAGATCGGGCCTCAGCGCCGTGATCCGATCACGGTGGTCTTGCGGCCCTTCGTCGCTATGCCGGCCTAGACCGCGCTCATGGAGCTTGCGCAGGAATCGATGATAAGCACGCTGTACGGGATCATCAGGCCGGCGCGGGCGGTTGAGTGCGACACTCCACAGCAGCATGATCGCGGCAGCGCCAACCGCCATCAGCAGCGCCAGGCCGTACTCACGCAGGTTGCCGAGGCCTAATGCCTCCAGCAGGCGTTGCTGCTTACCGCGGGAAAAGCCCACCACCCAGTGCCTCCAGCCGGCATTCAGGGCATCGGCGAGCAGGTGCGCCTGGTGCAATAGGCCGCCGATGACGCCCTGTTGGTCGATGCGGAACCTGACCGGCGCACCGGGCCCCATGGTGCGCTGGAGCGACTCCGCATCGACCCGCGAAGGGTCAACATAGGCGGTGGGGTCAATACGCACCCAACCGCGATCCGCGAGCCAGACCTCGTTCCAGGCGTGGGCGTCAGACTGGCGAATGAGATAATAACCGCTGAGCGGGTTATACTCGCCGCCCAGATAGCCGAGCACGATCCGTGTGGGAATCCCGGCGATGCGCATCAGCAGCGCGAAACTGCCCGCATAGTGCTCGCAGAAACCGCTCTTGGCGTCGAACAAAAAGGCATCCATCGGGTTGCTGCCCAGGTCCGGAGGCAACAGCGTGTAGTAGAAGTCTTGCTGGTTGAAGTGTCTCAGTGCCCGCTGAACGATCTCTTCGGGGGACGCACCGTCGGCGCGCCAGCCGTCCACCAAGGCGCGCATCCGCGGCGTGATTGTCGCCTCCGGCAATGCCGTCGCGGCCGCCTCTTCGAACAGGTTGAGCCCCTCGGTGCGATAATTGAGCGCCGAGGCCATGCGATAAAACCGCAGGTCTTCCACCGGTTTTGCCGCGAGCACCTGGAAATCGTGACTCAGGCGCGCGTCGCCAGGAACGCTGGTCGGCATGTCTAAACCGATGAGCCAGCGCTGATCGGTGGGCTCAAGTGCCACGATGTAGCCAAGGGTCTCGCCAGAGGGTTGCACGCTGGCTTCAGAATCCGAGAACTCTCCGGGCTTAGCGGGGGTCCAGCGCTTGCCGTCGGTATGCCAGACGACGATGCCTCGCCAGTACATGCGCTCGATCGGGATGTCCGGCGGCCGATCGAAGCGAACCCTTAAGGCGTTCTCGCCAGAGACCACCAGATCGCGGACCGATCCGGGTTCGAGCCAGTCCTGCAGCCCGGTGATTGCGAATTCGTTCTCAATACCGAGGTTCCATAAGGGACTGTTGAGCCTGGGAAAGAACAAAAACAGCACCAGGGCAAGCGGCAAGGCCTGCAGGGTGATGACGCCCGCGATGCGTCCCGCTCGCTGCATCCGCGTGCGTAAAGTTGCCAGACTGGAGGCCTTGGTGACGTCGAACAACAAGGCGAGATTGGCGAACAGCAAAAGCGTCATGAAGGCGGTGCGCAGCGCCGACTTGTCGAACAGGAACTGCACCACGAGCAGGAAGCTAAAGAGCAACAACAGGACGCGCAGGTCGCGCCGCGCACGCACCTCCAGCAGTTTCAGCGCCATCATGGTCAATAACAGCGCGGTGCCCGGGCTTTGTCCAGCGACGCCGCGATAGGCGTCGATGACATTGAGCCCGCCCAAGATGGTGAGTGACGCCAGAATCCATGTCCCAGGGCGCAGGGAAGGCCAGCGAATTGTGGCCAGTTGTAGTGCAAAGATGCAGCCGATGAATGCGCCCACCTGTGCATCGAGTTCCAGCAGCAGAGGCAGAAAACACAGCCCCAGCAGCAACGTCACCCCAAGCAATTGCCAGTTGTCCGGCAGCGGATTGGCGTCCATGACCGCCACCGGACCCTGGGTTAGGGTCGATGGCTTGCCGCGGTTGGTCGGCGCCCTTGGTTTAAAGAAACTGAGGCCGCGACGGATGCCCTCACTCATCGCCGCGATACCGTGCCAGCGCTGCCAGGCATTGATGTTTATGACCCTCGCCCCGTTCAGGTTTCAGCTCAAGTCCCGGCAGCCACAGGCCGTAGCGCAGTCCGCGTTGGTGGGCATCGAGCACCTGCCGGGCCAATAGACTTAGCCGTGACTCCGGGTCCGCGGCCCAGACCTGCCGCCAATCGAGCATCACCCGAGCCGCGCGATCGCCGCCGAATTGCTTGACCACCAGACCCCGTTCTCGCGCCAGGGCCTTCCAATCCACCCTCTGAGGCGAGTCGCCGATCTGATAGTTTCTCGGTCCGATATAATCATCGCTGCCGGTGCCGAGGTCTCTTTTGCCGTGGTGCTCGGAGGCATCGACCGTGCCGGGCGCTGGCGCTCGTGCCGCGGGTGCCGGGTAGACCAGCAGCCTGGCGTACAAAGGCAGGCGGGTCCAAGCACGGAACAGGCCGAACGGATAAAGGGTTTCCAGCTTGATCGCACCAAGCGCGAGTTCACCGCGCTTCGGCGCGGGACGGCCAACTTGAAGCGCCACATGCCCCATCGCGGGCAGATCGACAGATCCGCCGCCATCGACGCGGATGGCCGATCTCGCCCGGCCCCCGCCCTCGTCAAGCCTGAGCGGAAACAGGGCCGTCTGGCCGCAAAAGACCGCGGTCCCGTCACCTGCGCTCACCCGCAGTTTCAACAGGTGAAACCAGCAGTGGTGCATACTCACCACCGTCGCGGAAATCATCACGAAGGTGAGAAACAAGGCCAGGTTGTTCTGATAGTTGAGCGATCCCAGTAGCATCGCCAACAATACCGCCGCATAGCCGAGTCCGGCCCGCGTCGGCAGGATGTAGATGTGGCGGGATTGTGTCGTCGTGCTCGCCGCGGGCGTGGCCGGTGCCCGCCCCTGTATGCGCCGAAACAAGGCCTGTTTGACACTGGAGCCTGCGACTTGCGCCCTAGCCGACATCAGGGACACCAGGGACATCGGGGTCGTTGCGGACATCAGGGGACAGGGACGGCGCTCAGGATATAATCAGCAATGTCGGCGTGGCCTTTCGGGTGATTGTCTTCGCCGCTGGCGAGCCGATGTATGACGATGGCCGGCAGCACCTGTTGAACGTCCTCCGGCAGCAAATAGTCCCGCCCCGACATCAGTGCCCAGGCCTTGGCAGCACGGATCAGTGCCAGCCCGGCGCGTGGCGATAGACCATGCTGAAAGCGCGGGCTGCTCCGAGTGAAGGTCAGCACGGTGTGGCAGTAGTCGATGATCGCCGGTGCGACGTGGACATGGTCGACCCGATTCTGCGCGGCGATCAGCTCACTTGGGTCGAGGACGGGCTTGAGCGCGGCCAGCATCTGCCGCCGATCAGCGCCCGCGAGCAGCGACTTCTCTTGCTCCGCGGCCGGATAGCCGAGCGCGATGCGCATCAGGAAACGATCCAGTTGCGATTCCGGCAACGGAAAGGTGCCAATCTGATAGTTTGGGTTCTGTGTCGCGATGACAAAAAACGGCTCCGGCAATGGCCGGGTTTCGCCTTCCGCGGTGACTTGGCGCTCCTCCATTGCCTCAAGCAGCGCACTCTGCGCCTTAGGTGTTGCGCGATTGATCTCATCGGCGAGTACCAACTGCGAGAAGATTGGCCCTGGATGAAACTGGAAGCGTTCGCCGCTGCGTTCATAGATCGATACGCCGATCACGTCCGCCGGCAACATGTCACTGGTGAACTGCACGCGTGCGTATTGCAGTCCGAGCAGCCGGGCCAACAGGTGTGCCAGCGTGGTCTTGCCGACGCCTGGCACGTCTTCGATCAAGAGGTGACCGCGGGCGAGGATGCAGGCCAGCGCCAACCGCACCGCGGTGGTTTTGCCCAGAATCACGGCATCGGCGGCGTCGACGACCGCGGCCAGTGGATCGGGGGAGACGGCTTCGCGGAGTCTTGTCAACATGGTGTTTCCTGGCGGCATAGCCCGACATCCTCGGCCGGGAACTGGCGAAAAGAGACCGTGCGTCGCATGGTCGACGCGCAATGACGGATCGGCCAACCTGATCATTCGTTGGTCCCCTATTATATGAGTCTTATTCCGGAGATAAATGGAACGATGTTGGCAGAACGGCAGTATGACGTGATCGTAGTCGGCGGCGGCCATGCCGGAACCGAGGCCGCGCTTGCATCGGCGCGCCTCGGCGCACGTACCTTGCTGCTAACGCACAATATCGAGACCATCGGCCAAATGAGCTGCAATCCGGCTATCGGCGGCATTGGCAAGGGTCATTTGGTCAAGGAGATCGATGCCCTGGGCGGCTTGATGGCGCGGGCGGCCGACCGCGCAGGCATCCATTTCCGCGTTCTGAACCGCCGCAAGGGGCCGGCCGTGCGCGCGACCCGGGCGCAGGCGGATCGCATCCTCTACAAGGCCGCGGTCCGCGAAGCGCTGGAGCACCAGCCAGGTCTGCAACTGTTCCAGCAGGCGGTGGACGACCTGATCCTCGAAGCAGCGAGCGATGGCGGGCGGGTCGCTGGTGTGCGCACCCAAATGGGCCTGGAGTTCCGCGCAGATGCCCTGGTGCTCACCGTCGGCACCTTCTTGGGCGGACGCATCCACATTGGCCTCAGCAATTATCGCGGCGGCCGGGCCGGTGATCCGCCTTCCATCGCGCTCGCGGACCGGCTCCGCGAGCTGCCCTTCAAGGTTGCACGTCTAAAGACCGGTACGCCACCGCGCATCGACGCGCGCAGCATCGACTATCGGGTGTTGGAGGAGCAGCCCGGCGATGATCCACCGCCGGTGTTTTCGTATCTGGGGTCGCCGCTGGAGCATCCGCGCCAGATCAGTTGCCACATCGCCCGCACAACCGAGCGCACCCACGCAATTATCCGCGGCGGCTTGTCTCGCTCGCCAATGTATAGCGGCATCATTGAGGGTGTTGGTCCGCGCTACTGTCCATCGATTGAGGACAAGATCGTCCGCTTTGCCGATAAGACCTCGCACCAGATCTTCGTCGAGCCTGAGGGCCTGACCAGCGCCGAGGTCTATCCCAACGGCATCTCCACTAGCCTGCCCTACGATGTGCAAGAGGCACTAGTGCATTCGATTCCCGGTTTCGAACAGGCCCATCTGACCCGCCCCGGCTATGCCATTGAGTACGACTTTTTCGATCCGCGCGACCTGGCTCCGACGCTGGAGACCAGCTATGTACCAGGGCTCTTCTTCGCCGGACAGATTAACGGCACCACCGGCTACGAAGAAGCCGCCGCACAGGGGCTGCTCGCAGGGCTGAACGCGGCGCGCCAGGTGCTGGGGCGCGAGCCCTGGTCACCGCGCCGTGACGAGGCCTATTTAGGCGTACTGGTAGACGATCTGATCACTTGCGGCACCAGCGAGCCGTATCGCATGTTCACCAGCCGCGCCGAGTATCGGCTGCTGCTGCGCGAAGATAACGCGGACCAGCGCCTGACCGAGACCGGCCGCCGCCTGGGGCTGGTCGACGACCAGCGCTGGCATCGATTCGCGGCCAAGCGCGATGCAGTGGAACGCGAGCGTCAGCGCTTGCGGGGCTGCTTGGTGCGTCCGAACAGCGCCGCCGCGGCTCAGATCGAGCAGTCCACCGGCCAGCAGATCCGTCGCGAAGTCCGCGCCTTGGACCTGCTTGCGCGGCCCGGAGTGACCTATGCCCAACTCACCGCCGTCGACGACATCGGCGTCGGCCTTGGCGCCGCCGAGGGTTTTGCCGCGATGGCCCTGCCCGCCGAAAACGAACCGGCAAATGACCAGATCGGCGATGCCGCCCTCAGTTGGGGTTTTGATGCCGCTGCCGTCGCCGAACAGTTGGAGATACAGGCCAAGTATGCCGGCTATGTCGACCGCCAGCGCGACGAGATCGAACGCCAAAGCGGGCAGGAGGCGCAGGCGTTGCCGGCGAACTTCGACTTTGGCAATGTGCGCGGGCTATCGACCGAAGTGATGGAAAAGTTTCAGCGCGTGCGACCGGCCACCATCGGCCAGGCAGCGCGGATTCCCGGGGTCACGCCAGCAGCGGTCTCGTTGCTGCTGATCCATCTCAAGCGGCTGAGCGCTTGATGGCCGCGCCGCGTTTCGGTGGTGGCCAGCCTCCGGGTTCCGGCAATGGCGCCGTAATTGACATCCATGCAAGCCAAAGAGCGGCGTCGCCGGCCGCGGACCAGGCGATGCTGCGACGCCGGCTCGATCAAGGCCTCGCCGAGATGAACCCGCTGATCGATCAGGCGCTTGACGACCATGCCCGCGACCGCCTGATCGGCTTTTTGGCATTGCTAGGGCGCTGGAACCGGGCCTATAACCTGACCGCGGTGCGAGACCCCGTCGAGATGCTGTCTCGTCATCTACTCGACAGCCTCGCCGTCCTGCCCTGGGTCACGGACGGCCCGGTGCTTGATGCCGGCACTGGCGCTGGCCTCCCGGGGCTTCCCCTTGCCGTTGCGCGGCCAGACCTGAGCTTCACGCTCGTCGACGGCAATGGTAAAAAGACCCGTTTTGTCCGCCAGGCGGTGCTTGAACTTGGTCTGGCCAACGTCGAGGTTGTGCACAGTCGTTTGCAAGCGTACCGGCCAGGGCCGAAATTCGTTACCATGACCGCACGGGCGCTCGCCAGCCTGTCCGATCTGATCGACAACTGCCAGCACCTCGCCGCCGCGCGCTCGCGCCTGCTTGCCATGAAGGGTCGACTGCCGGAGCAAGAGCTCGCGATGCTGGCGAATCCCGCAAGCGCAGTCCTAGCGGCCTGCACACCAATAGCCGCATCCGTCGCCGTGCATGCGCTGCACGTCCCTTTGCTCAACGGCGAGCGCAACCTCATTGAGATTTCGTTTCACGCGCACACCCATGGCTAGAATCATCGCGATCGCCAACCAAAAAGGCGGCGTTGGCAAGACCACCACCGCGGTCAACCTGGCTGCATCCTTGGCCGCGCTCAAACGCCGCGTGCTGTTGATCGACATGGACCCCCAGGGCAACGCCACCATGGGAGTCGGCGTCAACAAAAGCGAACTTGAAGTCACCGGCTGCGACCTGTTGATCAACGGCGTCGCTTTCGGCGATTGCGTCAAGCAGGTCACCGCGCCCGCACCGGGCTTCGACCTGCTGCCGTCCAACGGCGATATGACCGCTGCCGAGGTGGGGCTGATGTCCGCTGCCAAGCGCGAGCGCACCCTGGCCGCGGCCTTGACCGGTGTCGCGGAAGGCTACGAGATCATCCTGATCGATTGCCCGCCGTCGCTCAACATGCTGACGGTCAACGCGCTGGTGGCCGCTGACGGCGTGATGATACCGATCCAGTGCGAGTACTATGCGTTGGAGGGGCTGTCCGCGCTGCTTGACACAATCAGCCAGATACGCGCAAGCCGTAATGCCGGTCTGCGGCTTGAGGGCATCGTGCGCACCATGCATGATCCGCGCAACAACCTGGCGAATCAGGTCTCCACCCAGCTTGTGACTCACTTTACCAGCCAGGTCTATCGCACCATCATTCCGCGCAATGTGCGTCTCGCGGAAGCACCCAGCCACGGTCTTCCGGCCTTGCTGTACGATCGTGCATCGCGTGGTTCGGTCGCCTATCAGGCGTTGGCCAGCGAGGTCCTGCGCAGGCGCGAAGTCGCGCCTGACGCCGCATGAAATACGCGCTTCGAATCTCAGAGGACGACTCCACCATGAGCACCGCCAAGAAGAGGGGATTGGGCCGCGGCCTGGACGCGCTGCTGGGGGCGGCGCGCGATGCCGGCAATGGCGACGGAGAATCGTCGCTGCCGGCCGGTGGCGCCGGCCCAGCCGGCGTCCTGTCCGATCTACCAGCCGGCTCGGGTTGGGAGAATGGCTCAGGTTCCCAAGCGGCCATCAGCCAGCTCGCGATCACCAGCATTGATCGCGGGCGCTATCAGCCACGGCGCGATTTCGACCCCGATAGCCTGCGCGAATTGGCGGACTCCATCGCCGCTCAGGGCGTCATACAGCCCATCGTTGTGCGGCCGATCGCCGCTGATCGCTACGAGATTGTCGCTGGCGAGCGCCGTTGGCGGGCGGCGCAACAGGCCGGCCTGCATGACATCCCGGTTGTGATTCGCGATGTCGACGAGCAAACCGCGCTCGCCATCGCTCTCATTGAGAATATCCAACGAGACGACCTCTCGCCGCTGGAAGAGGCTGGCGCATTGCTGCGTCTGCTCGACGAATTCGGCCTCACCCATCAGCAGGTCGCCGAGGCGGTGGGCAAGTCCCGAACCACGGTCACCAACCTGTTGCGCTTGCTGGAGCTTGAGGCTGATGTCAAGGCCCTGCTAGATACGGGTCGATTGGAGATGGGCCACGCCCGCGCCTTGCTCGGGCTCAAGGGCCTTGCGCAGAGTCAGGTCGCTGGCCAAGTCGCCGCCCAGGGATTGTCGGTGCGCGAAACCGAAAAGCTTGTGCGCCGCCTACAGACCGAGGGCAGTGACGACGGAGCCAATACCAAAGCGGTTTCTGATCCCAACATCCGTCGCCTGCAGGACGACCTGACGGAGCGATTGGGCGCTCGGGTCGCGATCCAACATGGCACCAAGGGTACCGGCAAGCTGGTGATCGCCTACAACAGCCTCGACGAACTCGACGGCATTCTCGCCCACATCCGCTAGCGGTGGCATCGCCCTGGTGCCGGCTCCTCAACGCCGCCGACGGCCAGCACCCTGAGCGGCAGCGGGACTCATGCCGGCGCCATGTTTTGTGCAGTGAAACATCGAAATTCTCGATGCAATGACGCCAACCTAACGGTTTCGGTGATCGTTGCTTTCCTCCGGAAGGCCACTTTCCAGAGTTAAAAGTCTCTGACTTGAAAATGTTTTTTCCGAGCAAGCCGCAATTTTAAGGATCAGGGTACCCCTGCAAAACGGTCTTCTGGCAACAGAGGCCAAGCTTGTTCGCATTTGACCACTGGTTTAACAAGCCCTTATACTTCGCGGCCTTTGAAGGAGGGGTCTTATTCAGACGAACGCGGATCCGATCGGTCCGGTTAACCGGGCGCAGCTAAAGCGACTGCTGCAATGGCAGATCGCCGTCGCCGTCGCCGCCGTGCTGATCGCCACGCCCTTGACCGCCGTGTACGGGTTTATGATCCTGATTTCGGTCGTCATCGGCGGGGTCGTTTGTCTCCTCGCCAACTGGGCATTTGCCCTAAGGGTCTTCAGGCGTTATCGGGCGCAACAGGCTGGCGAACTGGTCATGGGGATGTATGCTGCCGAGATCATCAAGATCCTGATCATCCTCGGGCTGTTTAGCATTGCCTTTGCGACCATCGAAGACCTCAATCTGCCGGCCCTGCTCGGCACCTATTTTGCGGTGCAGGTACTGCCTGCGCTGTTCGCTTCTAGGCCGGACGCAAGTTCGACACAGTGAGACCCGAATCGATGGCTTCTGAATCGTTGACTGCTCAGGAATACATCCAGCACCATCTCACCAACCTGACGTTGGGATGGCACCCGGAAGAAGGCCTGACCTTCGCGCACAACGCGCAAGAAGCCTCCGAGATGGGCTTTTGGGCCTTGCACGTCGACAGCATGCTTTGGTCCATCGGCCTGGGCTATCTGCTCTACCGCCTTGGCCGCAAAGTCGCCGAGCATGCGACCGCGGGGGTACCTGGGCCGGCACAGAACTTTGTCGAATGGATCATCGACTTCGTCAACGAGAACGTGCGCGGTTCATTCAGCGGCAAGAACGACATCGTCGCCCCGCTGGCGTTGACCATCTTCACCTGGGTCTTCGTCATGAACCTGATGGACCTCGTTCCCGTAGACCTAATCCCTTGGGCTTTCGGACAGTTCATGAGCCTGTTCGGAGCCGATCCGCATCACGTCTACATGCGCGTCGTGCCCACGACCGACCCGAACATCACCTTCGGCATGTCGCTCGTGGTCTTCTTCTTGACGCTCTATTACAGCTTCAAGATCAAAGGCGTCGGCGGCTTCGTGGGTGAACTGACGCTGCAACCCTTTGGCAAGTTCGGTATTCCAGCCAACTTCTTGCTGGAAGGTATCAACCTGTTTTCCAAGCCGCTTTCGCTGTCGTTGCGACTATTCGGCAACATGTATGCTGGCGAGATGATCTTTATCCTCATCGCGCTGATGTACGGCCACAGCGCGATCCTGGACGTGTCGGGCATGCTGCTCCAGCTTGCCTGGGCGATATTTCACATACTGATCGTCACCTTGCAGGCCTTTATCTTCATGGTGCTGACCATCGTCTATCTCGACATGGCTCACCAGACGCATCACTAATCTATCCTTCACCCATCTCAATCAATCCAATCCCAAGGGGAAACCAATGGAAATCGCAGAAGCTCTGATCATCGTCGCAGCCGGTCTAATGCTGGGTCTGGGTGCCATCGGCGCAGGCGTCGGTATCGGCGTTCTCGGCGGTCGCTTCCTGGAAGGTGCTGCGCGCCAGCCAGAGCTGATCCCGATGTTGCGCACCCAGTTCTTCATCGTGATGGGTCTGACCGACGCCCTGCCGGTTATCGCCATCGCCATGGGCCTCTATGCGATGTTTGCCCTCTGACGGATTCCTGAGCAGATCCTGATCAGGTCCTGATTCGCTTCCTGGCTAGATTTTGACCAGAATCCTGACCAGTTCCAGGTCTGAAATAGGGCGTCCCGGACGACCAGACTCTATTCGCTCGTCCCCCTAAGAGGCATACGGATGAATATCAACATCACCCTTGTTACCCAGATGATCGCCTTCGCGGTGTTCGTCTACTTTTGCATGAAACTCGTCTGGCCGCCCATCGTCAAGGCGCTGGATGAACGCACGTCCAAGATTGCCGAGGGCCTAGCAGCAGCCGAGCGAGGCCAGCAAGAGCAGGAACTGGGTCAGCAACGTGCGCTAGAGTTGATGAAAGAGGCCAAGACCAATGCCTCAGACATCGTCGGACAGGCGCAAAAGCGCTACAACGACATCCTCGACGAGGCCAAGCGCGATGCCCAGGCCGAAGCCGAGCGCATCAAGACCGCGGCCCATGCGGAGATCGAGCAGGAGACCAACCGGGCGCGCGAGGAATTGCGCGAGCGCATGGCCACGCTGGCCGTTGCCGCGGCCGAGAAGATCCTGCAAAAAGAGATCGACGCCGGCGCCCACAAGGCGATCGTCGACTCGTTCGCTCAACAGATCTAAGGCAACCACATGGCCGGAGACAGCACAACCATCGCGCGCCCTTATGCCGAGGCCGCGTTCGAGGTGGCTCAAGAGCACAAGGCGTTGGACCCCTGGTCCGACGCGCTCAGCACGCTCGCAATGATCGTCGAAGACCCGCAAATCGCGAGCCAAGTCGGCAACCCGAACCTACCAGGGGATACGCTTCGCGACCTGGTTTTCGGCATCATCGGCGACGGCTTGACCAACGAAATGCAAGGTCTGGTACGACTGCTTGCGGCCAACAAGCGGCTCATCGTGCTGCCTGACATCGCCCGCCTGTTCAACCAGATGAAAACCGCGGCCGAAGGTTTGAGCAAGGTGCAAATCACTAGCGCGTTCGCGGTTGATGAGGCCGAACAAGCGGCACTCGCGGCAAAGCTCAATACCTACTTAGGTTGCGAAGTGGAGCTCAGCATAGAGCAAGATGCCGAGCTAATCGGTGGCGTCATCATCCGTGCCGGTGACGTCGTGATCGACGGCTCCATTCGCGGCAAGCTCGACCAGCTGTCCAACGAATTGCAATTCTGATTCTTACCGGAACACCGCCATGCAACTCAACCCCTCCGAGATCAGCGATCTGATCAAACAGAAGATCGAGCAGTTCGACCTCAAGACAGAGGCTCGGGCCGAGGGCACCATTGTCAGCCTGACCGACGGTATCGTCCGCATCTACGGACTGTCCGACGCCCAGTATTATGAAATGCTGGAGTTTCCGAACAATACCTTCGGCCTCGCGTTGAACCTGGAGCGCGACTCCGTCGGCGCCGTCATCCTCGGCGACTACACGCAGCTGACCGAGGGCGATTGGGTCCGCTGTACCGGACGCGTGTTGGAAGTGCCCGTTGGCGAGGGCCTGCTTGGCCGCGTCGTCAATTCACTGGGCGCGCCGATTGATGGCAAGGGACCGGTCGACGCGGCTGCGACCTCACCGATCGAGAAGATTGCCCCCGGCGTCATCTCGCGACAGTCGGTCGACCAGCCCATGCAGACCGGCCTCAAGGCCATTGATGCCATGGTGCCGGTCGGGCGGGGGCAACGCGAGTTGATCATCGGCGACCGTCAAACCGGCAAGACCGCCGTTGCCGTGGATGCGATCATCAATCAGAAGGGGACGGGCGTTAAGTGCATCTACGTCGCCGTCGGCCAGAAGAACTCGTCGGTGGTGGCGGTGCAGCGTAAGCTCGAAGAACACGGCGCAATGGACCACACCATCATCGTCCACGCCGGGGCCTCGGATTCGGCGGCGATGCAATATATCGCTCCCTACGCGGGCTGCTCAATGGGCGAGTACTTTCGCGATAAAGGCGAAGACGCGCTCATCATCTACGACGATCTGACTAAGCAAGCCTGGGCCTATCGTCAGGTGTCGTTGCTACTGCGCCGCCCGCCGGGCCGCGAGGCATACCCGGGTGATGTCTTCTATTTGCACTCTCGCCTACTAGAGCGCGCGGCCCGTGTCAGCGCCCACTATGTTGAGCAGGCGACCGACGGCGCCGTCAAAGGCCAGACCGGCTCGCTGACCGCGCTGCCGATCATCGAGACTCAGGCCGGTGACGTGTCGGCATTCGTGCCAACCAACGTCATCTCGATCACCGATGGTCAGATCTTCCTGGAGACCGACCTGTTCAACGCCGGCATCCGGCCCGCGATCAACGCTGGACTTTCGGTGTCGCGCGTCGGCGGCGCTGCGCAGACCAAGATCATCAAAAAGCTCGGCGGCGGTATCCGTCTGGCCCTGGCCCAGTTCCGTGAGCTGGCGGCCTTCTCTCAGTTCGCATCCGATCTCGACGAGTCGACGCGCAAGCAGTTGTCGCGCGGCGAGCGCGTCACTGAGTTGATGAAGCAATTTCAGTATTCGCCGCTCAGCGTCGCACGAATGGCCGTTAGCCTGTTCGCCGCCAACGAGGGTTACCTCGACGACGTCGATGTCAAAAAGGTGGTCGACTTCGAGCGTGCCTTGCAAGGCTTTATGGGCAGCAGCCAAAAACCATTGCTTGAGAAGATCGATGCCACCGGCGACTATAGCGATCAGATCCAGCAGGAACTCCATGCTGCGATCAAAGACTTCAAGGCCAAGAACACCTGGTAAGGACCGGTTGTCGTCCGGCGCGGCCGGCGGCGACGTCCCAAGGGCCCGTGACACCGCATCGCTGGCTGAGATCTTCGGGCGCGAACGCTTTGCTCGCGCCGACCAGCACAGCGCATACTGCTTTCGGAGTTGACTAAATGGCAGGCGCCAAAGAGATTCGCACCAAGATCGCGAGCATTAAGAGCACGCAGAAGATCACGGGCGCCATGGAAATGGTGGCCGCGTCTAAGATGCGTCGGGCTCAAGATCGCATGAACTCCTCGCGACCCTATGCGCAGAAGATGTTGCAGGTCATCCGCCATCTGGCCAAGGCTTCGCCGGAGTACCGGCACAGCTTTATGGCCGAGCAGCGGGACATCAAGCATATTGGTTACATCGTCGTCTCTTCCGATCGCGGCTTGTGTGGCGGGCTGAACAGCAATCTGTTCCGAAAGCTGGTGGTCGATATCCGGCAAAACGCCAATCAAGGCGTTGAGCCCAAGTTCGTCACCATTGGCAGCAAGGCACTGGGCTTCTTTAAGCGCTTTGGCGGCAAGGTTGAGGCCGAAGTCACGCACCTTGGTGACAAGCCGCATATCGAAGACCTGATCGGTGCCGTCAAGGTCATGTTGAATGCATTCGAAAACGGCGAGGTAGATGCGGTCTATATCGCCTACAACGAGTTCATCAACACCATGACGCAGAAGCCGACGATCCAGCAGGTGGTCCCGCTAAAAGCCGAAGACGACGGACCGGCTGGACCCATCTGGGACTACATCTACGAGCCCGATGCGCGCGTCGTGCTTGACAATCTGTTGCTGCGTTACATCGAATCGCTGGTCTATCAGGCTGTGGTCGAGAATGGCGCCTGCGAGCAGGCCGCGCGAATGGTCGCGATGAAGTCGGCCTCCGACAATGCCGGTGGGCTGATCGACGAGCTGCAACTGGTCTACAACAAGGCCCGGCAGGCTGCGATTACGCAGGAGATCTCCGAGATCGTCAGCGGCGCGGCGGCGGTTTGATCGGCGCAACCGATGCTCGGCCAATTACCAGGGGGCGTCGTGCACAGCCCCTGTTTTAAACGAAAATTCGAACATCCTTTCGAACAGCCGCAAGGCAGAAGATTGAGGAAAGAACTATGAGTTCCGGTAAGGTGGTGGAAATTATCGGTGCCGTCGTCGACGTGCAGTTCCCGCGCGGCGCTATGCCCAAGGTCTACGATGCCCTAAAAATCGAATCCACCGGCCTGACTCTGGAGGTGGAGCAACAGCTAGGTGACGGTATCGTCCGCACTATTGCCATGGGCACCACCGACGGCCTCAAGCGCGGTGTCGACGTCGACAGCACAGGCGCGCCGATCAACGTCCCGGTTGGCGCGGCAACCCTTGGCCGCATCATGGACGTGTTGGGCAATCCCATCGACGAGATCGGGGACATCGGCCACGAGCAAACCTGGCCGATTCATCGCGACGCGCCAAAGTTTGAAGATCAAGCCAGCTCTACGGCAATCTTGGAAACAGGCATCAAGGTCATCGACCTCATCATGCCCATCGCCAAGGGTGGCAAGGTCGGCCTGTTCGGTGGCGCCGGTGTTGGCAAGACCGTCACCTTGATGGAGTTGATCCGGAATATCGCCGCGGAGCACTCCGGATTCTCGGTCTTTGCTGGCGTCGGCGAGCGCACCCGCGAAGGCAACGACTTCTATCATGAGATGAAGGAGTCCAATGTCCTCGACAAGGTCGCGCTGGTCTACGGCCAGATGAACGAGCCCCCAGGTAACCGTTTGCGCGTCGCGCTGACCGGCCTGACCATGGCTGAGTACTTCCGCGAGGAAGGCCGCGACGTGTTGCTGTTCATTGACAACATCTACCGCTACACCCTGGCTGGTACCGAGGTCTCGGCGCTGCTCGGACGCATGCCCTCCGCCGTAGGCTATCAGCCGACCTTGGCCTCAGAAATGGGAGCGCTGCAAGAGCGGATCACCTCGACGCACACCGGCTCGATCACGTCCTTCCAAGCCGTCTACGTCCCGGCCGACGACCTCACCGACCCATCCCCGGCAACGACCTTTGCCCACTTGGACGCCACGCTGGTCTTGTCGCGTCAGATCGCGGAACTCGGCATCTATCCGGCGGTGGACCCGTTGGACTCGACCAGCCGTATCCTAGATCCAAACGTGGTTGGCCAAGAGCACTACGACACCGCGCGTGCGGTGCAGGGAACCCTGCAGCGGTATAAGGAGCTGAAGGACATCATCGCTATCCTGGGTATGGATGAGTTGTCGGAAGAAGACAAGCTAATCGTTTCCAGAGCGCGCAAGATCCAGCGTTTTCTGTCGCAGCCGTTCTTCGTTGCGGAGGTCTTCACCGGCGCGTCCGGCAAGTACGTAACGCTGAAGGACACGATCGCCGGTTTCCAGGCCATCGTCAATGGCGATTACGACGCGCTGCCGGAGCAGGCCTTCTACATGGTCGGCCCGATCGAAGAAGCCGCTGCCAAAGCCGAAACAATGTAGCGCCCGCGGCGGCCTCAGTCGCCGCACAGCACGGCACCTAACGCCTTCGCCAACAGCACACGGAGCCCATTGCCATGGCAATGACCGTACATGTCGACATCGTTTGCGCCGAGGGGGAAATACACTCCGGCCTCGCCGCGATGGTCTACGCCCCTGGAGAGATGGGCGAACTCGGCATCGCGCCTCGCCACTCGCCGCTAATCACCCGGCTCAAGCCCGGCGATGTTCGCGTGGAGACGGACAAGGGCGGGATGGAGCACTTCTATGTCTCGGGAGGTATGCTTGAGGTGCAGCCCGATGTTGTGACCGTTCTCGCGGACACCGCGATTCGCGCCGAAAATATCGACGAGGCCAAGGCGCACGAAGCCAAGCGCCGCGCCGAGGATGCACTGGCCGGGCAGACGGCGCAGTTCGAATATGCCAAAGCGCAAGCCGAGCTGGCCGAGGCCATCGCGCAACTAAGGGCGATCGAGAAGCTGCGCAAGGTCAAGGTCGGCTGATCTCAATCCGCCCCATGCGGATCGATCCCGGCCTCTGGCGACCCGGCCGTCCCGCCAATCCTCCAGATTCCTGCCCAAGTACCCCCGCTGCCGCGGGGGTTTTCTGTTTGCTGGATCGGGCTCCATCGCCCGCGATTGCGTTATCCTTCTAGGCTGATCACTCGAAAAGGAGCTCTCAAGCATGAAACTTGGTGTCGTCATCCTCGCGGCGGGAAAGGGTACACGTATGCGTTCAGCGCTACCCAAGGTCTTGCACCCACTCGCCGGGCGTCCTTTGTTGAAGCATGTGCTTGATGCCGCACAGGCCCTCGGTGCCGCCGAGATCTGCGTCGTCTACGGGCACGGCGGAGCACAGGTGCCAGCGGCGCTTTCCGACGCTGGCTGCACCTGGGTTGAGCAGACGGAGCGCCTCGGCACCGGGCATGCCGTCGAGCAGGCAATGCCAGCGATGGAGGGCATGGATCGCGTGCTGGTGCTCTATGGAGACGTGCCTTTGATCGAGCCGGAGACGCTGAACCGTCTGGTTGCTGACAGCGCGGAAACCGACCTCGGTGTATTGACGATGACGCTCTGTGAGCCGGCCGGCTATGGGCGAGTTGTTCGTGATAAGCGCGGTCAGGTGTTGCGAATCGTCGAGCAAAAGGACGCCAGCGAGGCGGAACTCGGGATCACAGAGGTCAACACCGGCATCATTGTTGCCGACTGCGCCCGCCTAGGGCAATGGCTCGGTCGCGTCCGAAACGACAACGTGCAAGGCGAATTCTACCTCACCGACGTGATCGGTCTTGCCACTGACGACGGCGTCGGCGTCGTGACAGCGCAACCGGAGCGCATCGAAGAGGTAGCGGGTATCAACGACCGCATCCAACTCGCCGAACTTGAGCGCTATCACCAAAGCTGTTTGGCGCAATCGCTCATGCGCGCCGGCACAACGCTGATGGACCCGGAAAGGCTCGACATTCGCGGCAGCCTAGAATGTGACCGTGACGTGGTGATCGACATCAATCTGGTCTGCGAGGGCCGCGTGCGCATCGGTGCCAACGCCCGTATCGGACCCAACTGCATGCTGATCGACAGCGAGATCGGTCCCGGGGCCCTTGTATTGGCCAACAGCATCATCGAAGGGGCCAAGGTTGGTGCAGGCGCAAGGATTGGCCCCTACGCTCGGCTAAGGCCCGAGGCGGACATTGGTGCCGGATGCCATATCGGGAACTTTGTCGAAATCAAAAAATCCCTGGTTACCGGCGGCAGCAAGGTCAATCATCTCAGCTACATCGGCGACTGTAGTATCGGTGCTGGGGTCAATGTCGGTGCTGGCACCATCACCTGTAATTACGACGGCGTGAACAAGCACCGGACCCTGATTGGCGATGATGCCTTCATCGGCTCCAACACGGCGTTGGTTGCACCGGTCGAGATCGCGCCCGGTGCGACCATTGGTGCCGGTTCCGTCATCTGTGGTCAAGCCCCCGCGGGGAAACTGACCTTAACCCGTGCCAAACAAGTCACCTTTGACGAGTGGCGGCGACCGGTGAAACTGCCCAAGCCTGATCAGGACCAAGAGAACTAGACCCATGTGTGGAATCGTCGGCGGCATCGCCCAGAGACCGGTTTCGGCCATCCTCCTGGAGGGCCTGAAACGGCTCGAGTACCGCGGCTATGATTCCGCTGGGCTCGCCCTGCTCGATGCCGAGGGTCGGCTGCAACGCATCCGCGTGCTTGGTAAGGTCTCGAAGCTGGTCAAGGCCATGCGCGACAGTCCAATCGAAGGCTTGCTCGGTATCGCACACACGCGCTGGGCGACCCACGGAGAGCCATCAACCGATAACGCCCATCCGCACTTCTCCGGCGAGCGCTGCGCGATCGTCCATAACGGTATTATCGAGAATCACGAGGCGCTGCGCCGAGAGCAAATTGCTGCCGGGCACAGATTCAGGTCGCAAACCGATACCGAAGTCGTGGTCCACGCCGTCTACGACGAATTGGCGGCCGGCTATCCGCTGATCGACGCCGTTCGTCGCACCACCAAGCGGCTCGACGGCGCCTATGCCCTCGGCGTCATCGACAGCCAAGATCCTAACCGTCTGGTGGCGGCACGCCAGGGTAGCCCGCTGGTCATCGGCGTCGGCTTTCAGGAATACTTCATCGCGTCAGACGTGTTCGCGCTGCTGCCGGTCACCAACCGCTTCATCTTCTTGGAGGAAGGCGACCTTGCCGAACTGCGCTGCGACGGGCTGCAGATCTTCAATGCCGCTGGCGAACCCGTCGAGCGCAGCATCCGCGAATCTTCGGTCGCGGCCGATTCCGCCGAGCGCGGCGAGTATCGCCACTTCATGCAGAAGGAGATCTTCGAACAGCCGCGCGCCGTCGCCGACACCCTTGAAGGGCGGCTCGGTACCCATTGCCTACTGCCCGAGGCCTTTGGTATCAAAGCCGAGGCCGTTATGGCCGAAGTCAAGGCCGTCACAATCGTTGCCTGCGGCACTAGCTATCACGCCGGACTGGTCGCAAAATACTGGATCGAAGCCCTGGCCGGACTGCCTTGCCGCGTCGAAGTCGCCAGCGAATACCGCTATCGCAAGCAGGTCGTGCCGCGCGAAGCGCTGTTTGTCACGATTTCCCAATCCGGCGAGACCGCCGACACCTTAGCCGCCCTGCGCATCGCCAAAGACAGCGGCTACATGACCACGCTCGCCATTTGCAACGTGCCGGAGAGTTCGCTGGTGCGCGAGTCGGAACTGGTGCTGTTGACCCATGCCGGGCCGGAAATCGGGGTCGCGTCAACCAAGGCATTCACCACCCAACTCACCGCGCTGTTGCTGCTCACCATCAACCTGGCTCGCTATAATGGCATGGACGCCGACGCCGAGGCCGCCGCGGTCGCCTTGCTGCGCTCGGTACCAAGCCAGATGGACAAGGTCCTGGCCCTCGACGAGCGCATCGCCACCATGGCCGAGTCTTTTGTCGAAAAGCACCACACCCTCTTCCTCGGCCGCGGAGAGCAATATCCCATCGCCATGGAAGGCGCACTGAAACTCAAAGAGATCTCCTACATCCACGCCGAGGCTTACCCCGCTGGCGAACTCAAGCATGGCCCGCTGGCGCTGATCGACGAAGACATGCCTGTGGTTGCGGTGGCGCCCAACAACGCCTTGCTGGAGAAGCTCAAATCTAACCTTGAAGAGGTTCGCGCCCGCGGCGGCCAATTGTTCGTCTTTGCCGACGACGAAGTATCGATGCAAGAAGAGCCCGGCATTACGGTCATCCGCGTAGCCCAGACCGATGACCTGATCGACCCCCTTATCTTCACGCTGCCGTTGCAACTGCTGGCCTATCATGTCGCGGTACTCAAAGGCACCGATGTCGACCAACCGCGTAATCTCGCCAAGTCCGTGACCGTTGAATGAATCAGCCTGAGCCAGCGATTCGCCGTGGTGCAAAATAAACTTGGACACTAAAAATAAAAGCCGGAACTCAACAGTAAACGCGGAAACTTTTGCGTCCAAGGCGATTTCGCGCAATTGAGTCGGTAACAAAGGACTAAGTCAATTCGGTAGGAAACATCGTCCATGGACAGTTTCAACCGATTTCGGTCAGACTTGATTGATCTGTCGCCATCAAGGACTCGATCATCATGGTTCGTCACATCCCCTGCGGAGTCTTCGTCAACGAGAGCGAGCGCAAGGCCGTCGAGCGTCTGAAGGCCAAGCTCCAGTCCGTGGGCGCCCATTGGGTGCTGCTCTCCAACCTGAGCTACGCCCAGCACACGGGCCGGCGCGCCGACGAGATCGATATCGTTGCCATCGGTCCACCGGGGGTGTCCACCATCGAGGTCAAGCATTGGGATGCAGGCTACCTGCGCAAGCAGGGTCCGACCGTCGATACCGAGGCCGACCGACCGGATCAACGACAAGGCCAAACGCATCGCCGGGCGACTGCGCACTCGGCTTGACCCAGGCTTCGTCTCGGGCAAGCTGCTGCTGACCCGAGACAACGCCCGCTTTGACGACAAGGCGCGACCGCGGCCCAGGGGCATTGAAGTCTTCGGCCTCGCGGACTGGAAGGCGCTGCTCAATGTCGACGGCGCCGGACAACTGACCCCGAACGAGATCGACCTGGCCGCGCAATTGCTTGAGCCGCGCGTGAAGGTGGCGTTGCGCGGAGAGCTGCGCACCTTCGCCGGCCTGATCAACCTGGAGCGCCTGTCGGACCCGGCCGACGCCTTTCATCGTATCTACAGAGGCCAGCATCCGACCCGGCGAGACCGGGTCATCCTGCACCTGTACGACCTCTCCGCCACCGACCAGACCAAGCCCCTGGATCTGGCCCGCCGCGAATTCGACACCATCCAGCACTGGCAGAAGGCGGCCTGCATGCCGAGCCTGCTCGACTCCTTCCAGGAGGCCGACGGCTACCCCGGCGAGCTGTACTTCTTCTCTCTCGTCGATCCTGCTGCTCCATCGTTGCTGGAGCGTCGGGCCGACGGCGACTGGACCCCGCAAGCACGGCTCGACTAAGCCCGCGCCGCCGTCGCTGCCCTCGCCGAGTTGCACCAGCCGGCCGATGGGCCGGAGCAACGGCCGACCCTGCACCGGCAGATCACGCCGCGCAGTCTGCGCGTCCGTCACAACAACCGCCCGCTGTTTACCGAGCTGAACCTGACCCGGCTTGGAGACGCGACCACGGTCGCCGCCGCGGCGACAGACTTCGGCGAGCTTGCCGACTACTATGCCCCGGAGGTCCGAAGGGCTGGTCTCGCCATCGCCGATACCCGTTCCGACACCTTCGGCCTCTGCACCTCGCTGCGCGTGACGCTCGACGGCGATGATCCGCTCTCCCAGGCCGCCGATGCCGTGCTGGAGGCGGGCTGTGAGGAGGTTCCCGAGACCCGCGCGTCGCTGCAAGACATCAGCGCCCGGCTTGCCGAGATCGGTGACGGTGCGACCGCGGACGGCACTGCGGAATCACCACTTCCCGGCGCTGAGTTCTGGGACGAGGACACGATCGTCCCGTTTCAACAATCCCGCTACAAGGTCATCAGCCGGCTCGGCGGCGGCGGGGTCGGTCAGACCTTTAAGGTCGTCGAGCTGGACACCGACTCCGACGAGCGCTTCGGCACCTACGTGGCCAAGCTGGTCCGCGACGAGGCGGTCGGCAAGACCGCGATCCGTGCCTACAAGCTCGCACGCGCCTACACGACCCACCCCAATCTGTCCGCCATTCACGAGATCGCCGCGGAATGGGAGCCGGATCGGTTCGCCGCGTTGCTGCGCTGGGTCGAGGGCATGCCGTTGGACGACCTCAATGGCGTTCTGACACTCTATGCCGAGGAGATCGGCGAGACGTCCGACGAGACCCTGGTCCGGCGCTGGCTCCGCGAGCTTTGCGACGGGCTCTCCCAACTGCATCGTGTCGGTCTCGTGCACGGCGACGTCAGCCCCCGCAACATCATCGTCCAAGGCGGCAGCGTCGTCCTGACCGACTACGATACGGTACTGCGCGCTGGCGAGACCCCGGACCGCAGCACGCTGCCCTATGCAAGTCCGGCGGTACAGGATCGCACAGGCATCGAGCCCGGCGACGACATTTACGCCCTCGCCGCCAGTCTGTTCGAGGCATTGGCCGACCGGGAGCCCTTCCTGCACGGCGCGGAGCGGCGCAAGGACCTGGGCCTATGCTGGGACGGCGTCGACGACTTAAAGGGCCTACGAGCGTTTCTCGACCGCGCCACTGCGCCGGAGCCGGCACAGCGCTTCCGCGACGCCCTCGAGGCAGGGGAGTTCCTGCGGGATCTGGAGCCGAACCAAGACCCACCGATCCCAAGCCTGCACGAGCCGCCGGTCCCGCTGACCGAGAGCGAAGTCCCCTGGCTCAAACAACTGCCCAGCACTTACCCCGGCTCACGCTACGGCAATGTCGAGACCCGCGGCCTGGATTCGCCATTCGCGCTGGAGACCTACGTCGAGACCCGGCTCGATGAGATCCTGCTCGATGACATCCGCAACAAACGCGTCAACTTGGTCATCCTGTTCGGCAACGCCGGCGACGGCAAGACCGCCTTCTTGCAACACCTGGTCCGGCGTCTCGGCGTCGAGGACATCCAGTCGTCGCGCCGAGTCTGGCAGACCCAGCTCGCCGATGGCCGCCGCCTCATGGTCAACCTCGACGGCGCCGCCGCCTGGCAGGGCCGGGACGCCAACGACCTACTCGACGAGCTGTTCGCGCCCTTTCAGCAGCCGGACTTCCCGCAAGACCGCGTCCATCTGGTCGCCGTCAACAACGGCAAATTGCTGGAATGGATCGAGACCCGCAACGAGACGACCTGGCTGACCTCCGCGTTGCGCGGCCTGCTACTGTTCGACCAGCAGCCGGCTCAGACCCAGCTTCGCCTCATCGATCTCAACCGCCGCTCACTGGTAGGCGGCATCGTCCCCGGACAGGAACGGCCGAGCGCCGACTTCATCAACGCATTGATCGACCGGCTTCTCGGCGGCGACACCGATCATTGGCAGCCCTGCGCGACCTGCACCGCCCAGGCTCGCTGCACCGCCTGGCAATCGGTCCAGCGCCTACGCGACCCCGAGGCCGGCCCCAGACTGCGCGCCCAGCTCACGAATCTGCTTCAGGCCTGCCATCAACGCGGCGAGATCCACATCACCGCCCGCGAGTTACGCGCCGCGCTGTCCTACGGTCTGTTCGGCATCGACGCCTGCGCAGACCTGCACGCAAACCCGGACGAGCGCCCGGTCTCGCTCGGCCGGCGCATCTTCGATGCGACCTCGCCGCGGCGGCAGGGGGAATTGGCGGCCGAGATGGCCCGTTTCGACCCGGCCCTGGAATCCGATCCGCTCATCGACCGCAAACTGCTGCGCGCTGCCCCCCAAGACCGGCGACCCGGAGCAGCTCGCCAATGCCAGACGCGAGGCCTGGCTGCGCGGGGACGCCGGCGTCGGCTTGATGCACGGGCGTCATCTGTCCCGGTTCCGGGCCGTACCGACCATGCCCGATGACGCCTTGCATGACCTGACCCAGGACCTCTGCCTCGGCATCGCGCGCCTTGAGGATCTGCCGCGCCTCGCCTTCGCCCCCGAACAGCTCGCGCAGGGCGTACCGCTGCGCATCAGTGGGCGCACGCCCACCGAGAGCGCCTTTTGGGTCATCAAGCCCTTAGACCGGTTTCGCCTCGAGCCGGCCCTGCCGCCCGCCGCTGATGGCCTGGAGCGCCTGCATACCCATCTGCACCTGATCTACCGCTATGCCAACGGCGACCACGAGACCCTGATCCTGGGTCTGGAACTGTTCCACCTGCTGTTGGAACTGAAGGACGGCATGCAACTCTCCGGCGTTGGCGAGGAGGGCATCTTCGCGAACCTCGAGATCTTCACGCAGCGTCTGGCCGGCGAAGACGCCCGCGAGCTGCGCGGATGGCATCCGAGCGACGATCAACGGCTATTTCGCATCCATGTCGAGGAACGTGACGGACGCCAGCACCTGTTACGGGAAGCCTGCTGATCGACGGTTCGTACGAGATGTCGCCTGACCGCACCGATGCCTCGGTGCTGAGATTGTCATCGTCGTGTCGAGCGCAAGCGCACAGCGAAGATCCTTACAGAGAGACAGCAATGCAAGCAATCGAGTTTGAAGCCAATATTGAAGGCCAATCCATCCCGTTGCCCGCCACGGTGGGTCTGCCCGCCGGTCAAGCAGTGCGGGTCGTGCTCCTGTTTGACCGCGAACAGAGCGAAGCGACCGACGACTTGGGCGATGGTCCAATTGCGCAACTGATGCGTAACCCGCGCGTCGTACCTGGCTTCAAACCTCTCTCGCGGGACGAGACCCATGAGCGCTGAGGTCTTCATCGACTCGAACATTTGGCTTTACGCCTTCCTCAAGAACCCCGGCGAAGCGGTCAAACAGGAACGCGCGCGCAGCCTCATTGTTGGATCTGCGCTTGAAGCAGGCTGCATTACACTGCTGACCGAGGATATGCAACACGGTCAACGGGTGGCTGACCAGATCACAATCATTAATCCGTTCTTGGAAGCATCCGAGTAGGCACCAGCAGAGGATAAGCACATGTCGGTTCGCAAGATTGTCGAGAGCGTGCTGACTCCGGCCCGTACCACACGCCTATGGACTAGCATCTACGAACCGGCATTGCCGTTTACGCCTCAGGATTTCGACATTTCCGCAATGATGCCGATGATGCTCTATCTGGCCCGGTTCGGCCATCGGCGAGGCCGCGGACGTTTTGTGACCACCTTCGGTCAAGATACCGGGAAAGGACCGCAGGCGCCCAGCGTTGCCAATGTGGCTGCGGGACTAGCTGGCAACGCCGATACCGGTATCGAGGATTTTGACGACGAGATCGGTAAAGCGCTCCTCGGTGACCTGTTGCTCTCTCGCTGCCTGGAGAATCGACGGCACGCGGAGGGGCAGCAGGAACAGGTCCAGCGAGTCTTCCCGACCCACTATTTCGCGAGCTGGATCGACCTGCCAGAGACGGCCGTTCATCTGCGCAACGTGCCGGAGATGCTAACGGCGTTGCTGGCGGGACAGCAGACCGGAGAGACGCTGACCCCCGCGGCTGACGCACCATTTCGAGTCGGGGCGGAGGACTTCTTCCAGAACCCGCTGCTCGCCCTGTTCGGCCGCCATTGCACGATCCAGGGCGAACATGCCGCCAACCTCGCCTCCGACCACTTTCGGGAACAGGATGCAACGGATATTGGGATCGACGAACTCTTGACCGTGCGCATGGCCCAACTCTGCGAGAGTGCGCCGAAGCGGGCGGCCTCCGACTATCCGATCCCGAACCGCATGCCGCTCGCCCGACGCGCTGCCGATGGGCTGCGCGAGGACCTGATGGCCTTCATCTCCGTCTACGGGGCGCAAATGCCAGGGCATGCATTCCTGCAGATGCTGGAGGCCGGTATTGGGCTCGGGCTTGTTAATGTACTGCTCTCGACAGCCAACATCGTCAATGATTGGACAAGGACCGGCGAGGTGCCGGAACCCGCACGGCAGCAAAGCATCCCCTTGTTCGTTGATGCCTCACAGGGGCAGGATAGACAGCTTCGAGAACTGTCGGAGGGCTCGGTTTGGGATTGTCTACAGCGCTATGACAGGTTCCCCGTCGGGATGATGCTGTTGCGCGTGATCGATGACGCGGCATCTTCAGATGAAGATCTGATGGACCGGCTGCCCGCAGATAGACCCGATCCGACGGCGAGCATTCGGTTTCTCGGGGATCTAATGCGGGATCGGGCTGGCGATATCGAGCTCGATTGGAGACAGCTAAAGCGGGAGTGCAAATACTTGGCCGATGCGCTGGAAAATGAAGGGCTCGCGGATGACGTTGTGGGCATCCTGCGTTCCACGGACCGCAACCCGGCGGAACGCATGGCCGAGGCCCTCTGCGCATTGATGGGCGAGAAGCAGCAGCAGGCAAAGTTCCGCGCTGCACTGGACTCGGCACTGCTGATCGATAGGCCAAACGGCCTTGCCGTGAAACGACAGGTGCGCCGGATGATCGACGGTAACCAGACCCGATTGGTTGCGCGCTCCACCGTCCTGTCGTCCGCCGCACTGGACTTTTTGGTTCATCGGCATGTGCGCGATGCCTCGGCAGCATACCGGCCCGTCCCGTTGTCATTGCAACGCTTTCTCGCCCTGCTCCGTGACCGCCACGGGCTCTATGTGGATCGCGCGCCGCCCGGACAGTCGATCTCCGCAG
>JGI12210J13797_11067767_pt1 | contig 26782 bp, 24 predicted proteins | sample ElkSlonscriptome_3_FD_13797 | JGI IMG/M metagenome (IMG submission 13797) | reverse complement strand
CCCGAAATCCTCGAAGCCCTGCTCGAAGCGCGCATCCCTTCCTTCGTCGAGAAGCCCTTCGTCCTCAATGCCGGCGACGGCGCGCGATTCGCGCGGGCTTTCGACGAGGCGGGCATCGTGAACCAGGTCGGCTATGTGAACCGCTGGAACGACATGTTCGCCAAGGCAAAGAGTTTTGTGGAAGACGGCCTGATCGGCCGGCCGCTGCGCTACCGCTCCGAAATGTTCAGCCCCACCATCATCCGCGATGTCGGCGAGGCAGGCTGGCGGGCTAGCCATGCGAACGGCGGCGGCGCGGTGTTCGAGATGGCGAGCCACGCGATCGATCTCATCGCCTGGTTCTTCGGAGCGCCAGCGCGCGTTGGTGGCACCAGCCTGTCGCAGGTCTTTTCGAAACAGGTGGAGGACATCGTCTCGACCAGCCTGTTCCATGACGAGGGCGCTCATGCTGGGCTTGCCGGGACGCTCTACGTCAACTGGTCCGATGCGAGCTATCGCAAGCCGACCAACAAGTTCGAGATATTCGGCCAGCGCGGCAAGATACAGGTCGACCAGCACGGAATGAAGGTTCACCTCGCCGAGGCGAGCGAGCGCCACGGGCTCAAGGCCGGCTGGAACCAGCTCTACATCACCGACGTGTTCTCGAACGTGGATTTCTACGTCCGCGGAATCGAATACACGGCGCAGATCCGCGATTTCGTCGCCGCCATAAGGGAAGGAAGACCAGTGCGATGCAGCTTCGCCGATGCTGCGGAGAACCTGCGCGTGATCGAGCAGATTTTCATGGACTCCGAAGGTCAGCGGCGGGCTGCGGCGAGCACGACGGCAGGAGCGGCGGCATGACCGTGCGAGCGTATGACCAGCCGATCGACCGCATCGTCTTCGGCGACAACCAGTTCTTCGGTATCAACCACATGAGCCAGGACAAGGCGCAGGAGCGGGCTGAACGCTTTGCCGACCTGGCCAATGTCATGGCGGTCTACGACCATGCGATCGAGGCCGGGATCGGGGCGATCATGCTCAACAGCAACGATCGCGCGCGCGGCATCTGCGATGCGTTTCGCGCCGATCCGGCGAAATACGGGCATCTGCGGTGGTACCCTTCCATCCCCTATCCGCACAAGTATGCCGCCATGGTGAACGACAAGGGCATGGTCGGCGCGGTACAGGAAATCCTCTTCGCCAAGGGCACGAAATCGGCCTTCGGCAAGATGGTGCGCGGCGGAATGGCGGTCGCGACGCTCGACGCGGTCAAGCTGATGAAGCTGCTCATCGACGAGGAAATGCAGATCTATGAGGGCCTCGATACCCGCGTGGTTTTCCTTCAGAACATCATTGTCGACCTGATGCTCGGCTATGACGTGCCCGATCCCTTCATCGCCTATTGCGACTACATCCGCTCGCGCTACGGCGCGTGGCCCGGCCTCATCACCCAGAACCTGCCGTTCCTGCGGGCAAAGCTGATCGAATGGGGGATCGAGGGCGTGGTCATCTGCGCCTCGATCAACAAGATCGGCTATTTGATGAGCCCCGGCGTTCCCGAATACGAGGCTGTGCTGGCCCAAAACGACGGCGCGAAATACCCGGTCATGGCGATGTCGACGCTCGCTTCCGGTGCGATCCCGCCGGGCGAGGCCTACGACTACGTCAATCGCCTCAATGTCCAGTCGGTGGTCTTCGGCGCGTCCTCACCTGGCAATATCCACCAGAGCGTCTCGCTGATCGGCAAGCGCGCAAGCGAGGCGGCGCGATGAAGGTTCTCATCACCGGCGGGGCGGGCTTCATCGGTTCGCGCCTTGCGCTGAGGCTGGCGGGCGACGGGCACGAAGTGACCGTGTTCGACAATTTCCTGACGCAGGTCCATGGGCCCGCGCCGGAGCGATCCCCGCTCTACGAGCGCCTCGATGCCGCGACCCGGCTGCTGCGCGGCGACGTGACGGACCGCAAGGGCCTCTCGGCTGCGCTCAAGGGGCAGGAGGCCGTGGTCCACCTTGCCGCCGAAACCGGCACGGGCCAGTCGATGTACCAGATCGAGCGTTATTCGAGCGTCAATATCGGCGGCACCTCGCTGCTGCTCGACATTCTCGCAAATTCGGATCACGCCGTACGCCGGGTAGTCATCGCCTCTTCCCGCTCGATCTATGGCGAAGGACGCTATCGCGCACCTGCAGGAAATTACGTCTATCCTCCACACCGATCCGAATCGGACATGGCGGCCGGCGATTTCGCGGTGAAGATGCCCGGCGTCGAGGGCGAACTCGAACTGGTCGCAACGGGTGAGGAATCGAAACTGCACCCCTCCTCGGTCTATGGCATCACGAAACAGGTGCAGGAACAGCTGGTGATGACGGTCTGCCCCTCGCTCGGGATCGAGGGCGTGGCGCTGCGCTACCAGAACGTCTTCGGGCCGGGGCAGTCGCTGTCGAACCCCTATACCGGCATCCTTTCGATCTTCTCGAACCTGATCATGCAGGGCAAGGGGATCAACGTCTTCGAGGATGGCTGCGAAAGCCGCGATTTCGTCTATGTCGAGGATGTCGTCGAAGCGACCGCGCTTGCGCTGTCGCACCGGTCTGCTGCGAACAGGGTCTTCAACGTGGGAACGGGTGTGCCGGTCAGCGTGATCGAAGTCGCGCGGACGCTGCGCCGCCTGTTCGATGCGGACGTTCCGATCGAGGTCACGGGAAACTTTCGCGCAGGCGACATCAGGCATAATTACGCCGACATGACCCGCATTCGCGAAACGCTCGGCTTCGAGCCTGCCTGGACGTTCGAGCGCGGCATTGCCGAACTCGCGAAGTGGGCGAAGGCGAGCGGCCCGCAGGCCAGCGCCTATGAAGCAAGTCTTGCCGAAATGCGCGAGAAGGGGCTGCTCAAGTGAAGCACCAATCCAATCTCGCCGCTCCACCGACCCGGCTGCGCCAGACGGTGCCGCTTCTGACGTTGGGCGTCCTTTTGCTGGCGGTGTTCGCACTGGGCGGCGGGTCACGCGATGATATCGTCTCGCTGATCGCGCTGCGCCCGCTCGCGGTGTTGTGTCTCGGCATCGGGCTGGTCACCCTGACGCGCGAACACTGTCTGGCCTTTCGCCTGCCTCTGGGATTTCTTGCAGCGGTCTTCGTGCTGATCGGATGTCATCTCGTGCCGCTGCCGCCTTTCGTGTGGACGGCCTTGCCGGGACGGGAGCTCGCTGTCGCGGCGGGGGAAGCGGCGGGGATCGGCCAGCCTTGGCGACCTCTCACGCTCGTTCCCTACCGCGGCTGGAATGCCTTTTACGCTATGATCGTACCGGCTGCGGTGATGGTCCTGGCGGTGCAAATCCCGCGAGAGGATCATCGCAGGCTCGTCCTGCTCGTGATCGCAGCGGCACTGCTCAATGCCTTTTGGGGAATCCTTCAATCCGTATCGGGCTATGCCGGCTGGACCTATTGGTTCGCGGTGAGCAGCCGAAACACGGTGACCGGCCTCTTCGCCAATCGCAACCACCTTGCAGCGCTTGAAATCGCAAGCCTGCCGCTGCTCGTGCTCCTCGCCTCACGGGCAAGAGGCGCGCGCGCCGGTGCTCTGCAGGTCGGCTGCGGGGCGCTCGGCGCTCTTGCATTGATGATCGCGTTGGCGACGGGATCGCGCGCCGGGACGGCGCTCGCCGTGCTTGTCTCGGCCCTTGCGTGGCTGGTCTGGCGGGCTCGCCCGCAAAAACATGCGAAGGATCGGCGCGGTCTCGCAGCGAAGAAATGGGTGCCGTATGCAATCGGGGCCTTCTCCCTGGCAATGATCGTCGCATTCGGAGTGCTGCTCGCCAGCTCCACCGGTTTCGAGCGACTGGCGGGCACCGGCTCCGGCCCGGTGGAGGAATATCGGTTCCTCGTCTGGCGGACGATCCTGGAATTCCTGCCGCAATACCTGCCCTTTGGCTCGGGCGTCGGATCCTTCGTGGAAATCTTCAGGATCTACGAGCCCGATGCCATGCTCGGCACGAGTTACTGGAACCACGCCCACAACGACTGGCTCGAATGGGCACTGGAAGGCGGCATTCCCGCGATGGCATTGATGCTGGCGGCCATCCTTGGCTGGGCAGCGCGGTCACTGGCGCTTTTGCGGGAAAGCCGCAGTGGACGCTTCGAGACCCAGCTCGCACTGGCAGGCGCGATCATCCTTTTTGCGCTTGGTCTGTGGAGCGGCGTCGATTACCCCCTGAGGACGCCGGCGCTGGCAGGCCTCGCGGCACTCTGCGCCGTCTGGATGTCACTTCCAAGTGCCACCCGGGCAGGATCGCTGGCACAACAATCGCAAGGAATCGCGGGAGACGCCGCCGGTTCCATCGGGGGGCAGGCGCACGCAAACGCTCAAAAAGGGACGCACTCGACATGACGACGGCACGGCTTGACGGATTCCGCGTGGCGAGCTTCGTTCTCGCAATCGGTGCCACTGCGCTTTCGGCCTGCGCTTCGGGGCCGGGCAGGCTCGGCGGCGCCGAAGGGCTCGAGGTGATCGAGGGAACGCTGCCCCCGCCCACTCCCGACGACCTTTATGCGAGCGCCGAATTCGGGGGGATCGGGCCGTTCGACAAGCTCAAGATCGATGTCTTCGGCGTTGACGAACTCAGCAACCGACTGGTTCGCGTCGATGCGAACGGGACGATCGGCTTTCCGCTCGTTGGCACGCTCGAGGTCGCGGGAATGACGACGTCGGAAATTTCGCGCCTCCTCGAGGAACGGCTCGAAGGGTATGTCCGCGATCCTTCGGTGACGACCAATCTCGAAAGCTCGGAGACGCGCACCTTCACCGTCTATGGCGAGGTCAAGCAGCCTGGCGTGTTCCCGGTGATCGGAGAGGCGAGCCTGATCCAGGCGGTCGCGACCGCGCGCGGGCTCGCCGAATACGGCAATTCGCGCGATGTCATCGTCTTTCGGACGGTCGCGGGAAAACGCATGGCGACGCTTTACAATCTCGATGCCATCAGTCGCGGCGCCTATGACGATCCGCGCATCTATCCCAACGATACGGTGGTCGTCGGCGACGATCGCGCAAGACGCCTGTTCGATGACGTCGTGGGGGTCGCCACGATTCTCGCCACCCCGCTGACCCTTGTTCTTACCCGCTGATAACCTCACCCGCTGATCCGGAGTCGCATCTCGTGAACGCCAACCCACCTGTCGCCGCCAACGGCCAAGGGCTTTCGCCGACTTCGGTCGGGGACGATTTCATCTTCGGCACGAACGAAAGCGAACCGGACGCCGGTTATGCCGCGCGAGGCCAGGAAACCCCGCTCATGCGGGAATATCTCGGCATTCTCGAGCGGCGCAAATGGGTGATCCTGGCAATCATGGCCCTGTCGGTGGTGATAGGGCTCGTCGTGACGCTGATGATGACGCCGCAATACACTGCGGCGTCCCGGATCGAGATCAGCCGCCAGCAGCAGCGCGTCACCAATGTCGAGGGGCTTGAACGCGGCGACCGCACGTTCGATCAGGAATTCTACGACACGCAGTACGAATTGCTGACCGCGCGCAGCGTCGCCGAAAGGGTGGCGCGTGAATTGCGGCTAGCCGCCGACGCCGACTTCTTCACCGCGCATGGCTTCGACCCTGCCGAAACCGAATGGCTCGGCGTGGGCGACGGCCCGACCAGCCGCGAAGACCTCGAAACCCGGCGCTCGGTGGCAGTCGGACTGCTGCTCGGCAATGTCTCGATCGCCCCGATCCCGCGTTCGGCTCTGGTCGATATCGGCTATACCAGCGCAAGCCCGGCCCTTTCTGCCAACGTGGCCAATCAATGGGCCGAGCAGTTCATGGCCGAAAGCATGGACCGTCGGTTCGAGAACACCGCCGATGCGCGCAACTTTCTCGAACGGCGGCTCGCCGAACTGCGCCAGCGGGTCGAGGAATCGCAGACCCAGCTGGTCAACTACGCCAATGAAAAAGGCATCGTCGTGCTCGACCGGGTCGAACAGGACGGCCGCACCGTCTCCTCTCCCACGCTCGCCCAACTCGATCTCAAGGCCATGAACGAGGCCCTGCTCAAGGCGACCGAGGAGCGTGTCCTGCTCGAGATGCGAGCGCGGGCGACGGGTACGACCAATGCCGATCTGGTGAACAACCAGACGGTCAATGCGCTGCGCCGGGAACGCTCCGAGAAGGAGGCCGAATATGCCCGGCTGATGGTCCAGTTCGAACCGGAATATCCGACCGCGCGCGCGCTCAGGGTACAGATCACCGAACTCGACCAGGCGATTGCGCGCGAGGAAGATCGCGTCCGCGGCAGTGCGCAGGCCGATTTCCAGGCCGCTTTCGAGCGGGAGCGGGACCTGCGCGGAAAGGTCGACGACCTGACGCAGCGACTGAACAGCCAGGAACGCGACCGGATTCAGTACAACATCTACCAGAACGAGGTGGATACCAACCGCGAACTCTATGACGGCCTGCTCCAGCGTTACAAGGAGATCGGCGTCGCCGGCGTTGCGGCAAGCAACATCTCGCTCGTCGATGCCGCACAGGTGCCCGGGGCGCCCTCGTCGCCAAACCTGCCGCTCAATCTGCTTGTCGCACTGTTCGGCGGGCTTGCCATCGCCGGTGCCGCGGTCTTCGCCCTGGAGCAGTTCGAGGAAGGCATCCGGGATCCCGGCCAGGTCTCGGCGATCACGGGGCTGCCCCTGCTCGGCGTCATCCCGGCGACCGACACACGGGACGACGTGATCGAGGAGGTGCAGGATCCCAAGTCCACCATTTCCGAGGCCTATCTCACCGTCCGCTCCAATCTCGCCTTCTCGACGAGCAAGGGCATTCCGAAGACGCTGATGGTGACCAGCACGCGCCCTGCCGAAGGCAAGAGCACGTCGGGCCTTGCGATCGCCTCGGTCCTTGCGCGGACGGGCAAGAAGGTGCTGATGATCGACGCCGACATGCGCTCGCCCTCGGGTCATGTGCTGCTCGAGCTCGAGAACAAGGACGGCTTTTCGAGCGTGCTTGCAGGGCAGGGCGACCCCTTCGCGATGATCCAGGAGACCGCTTTTGCGAACCTCTTCCTGCTCAGCGCCGGGCGCACCCCTCCGAGCGCAGCCGAATTGCTGAGCGGAGATCAGCCGCGCGCGGTGATCGATCTGCTCGCCGAGCGTTTCGATCATGTCGTGGTCGATGCCCCGCCGCTGCTTGGCCTCGCCGATGCGCCGTTGCTCGCCCACGCAGTCGACGGCGTGGTGTTCGTGATCGAGGCTCGCGGAGTCGCGTCTCGGGGCATCAACACCTCGCTCGACCGCCTCCGTGCGAGCAAGGCGCCCCTCATCGGTGCAATCTTCACCAAGTTCACCGGTCAGGGCATCGAGGGCTACGGCTACGGCTACGGGTACGGGTACGGCTATGGCACGCGAGCCGAGGACGAGGTCGCCTGATGGCACTGTGGGATCGATTTCTCGGCAATGGCAGCACTGGGCGCAGCGATGGGCGCAGCAGGAAACGAAAGAGTTTCGCGCAGGAACGGCCCCAGATTCGTCTGCCGAAACCCTCGCGTCGGGCAATTGCCCTTCTGCTCGGAACCGGGCTGCTCGCCTATGGCGCCGGCTCGAGCGCAGCGGTCAACGTGTTCCACACCCGCGCGCCCGAATTGGCGCTTACGCTCGACGGGAATGACCCGGTGGCCCTCGTGCGGGACGCGCAGCTGCGAATAGATGCAGGCGAGATGACGCAGGGAGGGACCGCGGGGATTCTCGCGGTGGTTCGCGAATCGGTTGCTGAACTGCCGATCAATGGGCCCGCCTTCCGTCTCTACGGCCTTTCCAGCGCGGCAAATTCCGACCTGCCCGGGGTGCGGCGACAGATGGCCCTTTCGGACAGGCTGGAACGCCGCGATCTTGCGACGCAGCTCTGGTTGATCGAGGATGCAGTCGAACGCAACGACATCGCCGGTGCGCTCGGCCATTACGACAAGGCTCTTCGCATTCGAGAATCGAGCCGCGCGATCCTCTACCCGGTCCTCACCGAGGCGATGAAGAGCCCGCTTATCCGCACGCGCTTCGTTGCCTACATGCAGGACCCGCCGCCCTGGATGGAGAGCTTTCTGCGATATGCGGTCTCGAACAGCGACGACCCGGTCGCCATCGCAGAACTGGCGCGCGAGGCAGGCGGTTTCCCCGAGGGAGCCGCCTTCGCGACTCGAGACACCGAATTGCTGCGCCAGCTCGTCGCTACGGGCGAATACGAGACCGCAATCGCGCATTACCGGCGCATCCGCGGAGCCGATCCCGATGTCCTGACCTCCCTGGCACTGACCGAGAACGCAACCGCAAGCGGCCTGGCGCCGATCAGCTGGCAGCCCTTCGAGATCGCCGGGATCGAGCCTTATGTTCTCGCCGCGCGCGACGGGGACGGGGTCGAGATCGAAGCCGATCTGGAAGCTGGCTACAAGGGACCGCTCGCCCGAAAGCTGCTTGCCTTGCCTGCAGGAGGATACGCGCTCGAAGCGGAGATGCGGGCCGAGGATTTTTCGCGCGGGGACGTGGTGCGCTGGTCGATTTCCTGCGCCAAGGCCGAGAGCGGCGAAGCGTTGCTCGCGCTCGAGGCTCCGGTTGAGGAGCAATTCGAGATCGCCGGGCGCATGAATGTGCCCGAGGGGTGCCCTGTCCAGACCGTCCGCGTCGATGCCGTGACCCGGGTGGCTTCGGGCTACGTCAAGATCGTCCTTGCGGATGCGGCCATCGTTTCCGCGGCACCTCTGAATACGAGAGGGCCTGACGCGACAACCGACGATGGCGTCACGGACGCCGACTGAGGCCGCGCATCAGCGCAGACGGATCAACCCAGTTCGTCTCCGAATCGCCGGAGGCAGGCAATCGCCAACTGGGCCTGCTGCGTGGTTTCGCCCGCCTTCTCCCGCTTGCGCCGCGCGATCGCCGCAGCCGGCGAACTCGCGGTGTCCGAGGCGGCTGTTTCGGCCTGGTTCGCGAAATAATCCTTCGCCCGGCCGATCAGGTCGATTTCGCGTGAGACACCGCCGGTCGACATCTGCGCGAGGCGTTCCGAGGTCAGTTCGAGCGCCGCTGCGCAATTGACCGCGGCGGCAAGGGCGTCCTCGCCTTCCTCGCTCGCGGCATTGCCGATCGAGAGCGGCAGGGCGGCGCCCGGCGGGGCGGAGGGGGTCGCGGTGTCCTCTGCCGTTTCGCGATCCCCGTCCGAACCACAGGCGGCAAGCGCAAGAAGGCCGAAAGCGGCCAGGAAAACAGGACGGCTGGGGAGAAAGACACGATCCGACATGGCTTGCGCCTTGCTGTAGCCCTGTCGATTTGTCCAGATGCGATGCGCCGCAAATGGACCCGGCAGCGATCGAGCTGCATCCATTACGGCGCAGTCGCGCCCGCAGCCTATACCGGCAGCGCCGCAGGACGGGAGAAAAGCTTTGCGCACGGTCCTTGTCACCGGTTCGGCCGGCTTCATCGGCTACCATCTGGCAGAACTTCTGCTCCAGGAGGGTTTCCGGGTCGTCGGTTATGACGGCCTGACCGACTATTACGACGTGCGGCTGAAAGAACGCCGTCACGAATTGCTGGCCCGTCACGAAGCCTTCCGCGCCGAAATCGGCATGCTCGAGGATTTCGAGAAGCTGCAGGCACTGGCGATGAAGGAAAGGCCCGAGATCATCGTTCATCTCGCCGCGCAGGCCGGCGTGCGTTACAGCCTCGAAAACCCGCGCGCCTATGTGAACGCCAATCTCGTCGGGACGTTCAACGTGATGGAATGCGCGCGGGAGCTCGGCGTTGATCACCTGCTCATGGCCTCGACCAGTTCGGTGTATGGGGCGAATGAGGACATGCCGTTCGACGAGCGGCAGAAGACCGATACGCCGCTTACCCTCTATGCCGCGACCAAGAAGGCGAACGAGGTGATGGCCCATTCCTATGCCCATCTCTGGAACCTGCCGACGACGCTGTTCCGCTTCTTCACCGTCTACGGGCCGTGGGGGCGTCCCGACATGGCGCTGTTCAAGTTCACCCGCGGGATCCTCGAGGGCACGCCGATCGACATCTACAACGAAGGCGAGATGTATCGCGACTTCACCTATGTCGCGGATCTCGTGCGGGGGATCAGGCTGCTGATCGACACCCCGCCGGTGCGCCCCGCCAGCCCGCAGGCCATCTCCGAACATGACAGCCTCTCCCCCGCCGCGCCCTGGCGGGTGGTCAATATCGGAAATTCCGACAAGGTCCGGCTGATGGACTTCGTCGAAGCGATCGAGGCGGAATGCGGGCGCGAGGCGGTGAAGAATTTCATGCCGATGCAGAAGGGCGACGTTCCCGCGACCTGGGCCGATGCGACCCTGTTGAAGGAATTGACCGGATACGCGCCGCGCACCGAAATGCGCGATGGGGTCAAGGCCTTCGTCGCATGGTATCGCGAATATTACGGGGTCTAGCCGCGCGCCAACTCAGAGTTCGCCGGGCGGCAATTCGCCGGGCTGGATCGCGTCGAGCGGCACCTGCTCCTCGTCGCCATCGTCGAAGGGCCCCGGCTTGGACGGTTCGACCGGGGGCTGGCGCTCCGCCATGTCGATCGGCGGCGGGGTGAGCGCCGGGTCGACCTCACCCGGGAGCGCCCCGTCGCGCTCGCGCTCGAGCCGCTCCATGTATTCGCGCTCGATCATCTCGACGCGTTCCTGTTCGGCGGCAGCATCGGCATCGATCGTGGAAAGGCGTTCCTGCCGCGCCTCCTCGATCAACTGGCCGAAGCGGATCGTCTCGGCTTCGGAACGGTCCTTGTAGGCGGCTTCGATGAAACGCTGGTTGCAGCCGGTGAAACCGCCCGCGCCTGCCGGATCGCACGACATTGCACCGAAAGCGCCGACATATTTGAGCTTCTCGACTTCCCGCACGCGTGAGACGTTTTCGGGCGAATCGCTCTGGCGCAGGTTCTTGGGGATGCGATAGCGTTCGGCCTCGACGAGGATCTCGCAGATCACGATCTCGTTGTCGTCGGTCGCCTCGGGACAATCGTCCTCGCTATAGGCAATGACCATGTTGACGCGTTCGCCGGGCGCGTCCTGGGCTGCAGCGGGGGTCGCCGGGAGGAAGGCGGCAAGACCCAGAAGGCCCACCATCGGTGCGGTGCGGAAAAGCTGCGTCATCCTCTGTCCTCTCATCCTCGCATGGGCGTGCGCGGCTCGCCGTTCGGGCTCTAACACGCTTTGGGGCCTAGGCAACAACCCGTGAACCCCGTCTGAAGCGCCAAAGCCGGATCGATGGAGGAGAGGCAGTCAGATGCGCTCCGAGACCTTGATGGCGATCCTGCAACCGAGCTTGATCGCCCCGGAAATCAGCGGATAAGCGGGCGCCTGCTCGGCTCCATTGGCGAGAGCGGCATCGCGGTGCTGGCGTTCGTCCTCTCGAAATTCCTCGATCATCCCTGCGAGCTCGGGATCGGCCCCGGTTTCGGTCAACCGGTCGAGTTGTTCGGTGTAATGCCGGTCGATCTCCTCCTCGACCGCCGCAGTGCAGGCCATCGCCGCTTCGGGGCCGAGCAGCGCCGTGCCCGCGCCGAGCGCATAGCCGGCCGCCGACCAGAACGGATGCAGCGCCGTCGGGCGCACTCCGCGCTTCACCAGCATTTCGTCGAAGCGGGCACGGTGGCCTTCCTCCTGTTCGGCCATGTGACGGATTTCGGCGGAGTGCTCTCCCCGGTCGCCCATCACGGCTATCTGGCCCGCATAGATGCGGGTCGCGCCGAATTCTCCGGCCTGGTCGACCCGGATCATGCGGTGGAGTTCCTCGCGGTTCATGCCTGCTCCTTTTTCGCTGACAGGACCAAGATGGCGATCCCCCCGGCGCATGAAAAGAGGAAATTCCAGCCTGCGAGCGAGATACCGAAAAGGCTCCAGGGGGCCTGGTCGCAGCGGATCAGCGGGGCGGCGGCGGGATTGAGCACGTCGAGACCGCCCGCCACCCTGGCGCAACCGGTGATGCCTTCCCACCAGCCGTATTCGACGCCCGCGTGGAACCCGCCGATCAGCCCGGACGTGATGATCGCAAGCCCCGCCAGCGCGCTCCAAACGCGCGGCGGCACAGCGACGAAGGAAACAAGACCGAGCGCCAGGGCCGCGAAATGCGGGTAGCGTTGCCACCAGCACATTTCGCAAGGGTAGAGGCCGAAACCGTATTGCGAGACATAGGCCCCGCCGAGGAGACCCACGGGGATGGCGACGGCGAGCAGCCGTGCCTGTTTCAAACCTGCCATGGACGGGTCCCTGATCGCGCCGGGCACGCCGTTCGATCACGCGCGCCGGTCACGCCCCTCAATCGCGAAGCGCCATCGCGCTCTTGGTCGTGCGGCGCAGCGTCTCGAGCGCGTAATGCAGCTGGAAATCCTCGATGCCCTGCTCTTCCAGTTCCTCGGCGGTCAGCTGGAAGCGCGGATCCTTGACCGCGTCGTTCTCCAGCTCCTCGTCCTGAATGCCGATCTCGTTGACGAGATGGCCGCGCAGGTCGCTTTCGCGGGTGAGGTATTTCTGGCGCAGCGCGAGGTCGGGATCGGACAGCTGCGGCACCGAGATATCGGGCTTGATCCCGCCTTCCTGCACCGAATTGCCCTTGGGCGTGTAATAGCGCGCCGTCGTCAGCTTGAGTGCGGCATTGGGCCCCAATGGCAGGAGCGACTGCACCGAACCCTTGCCGAAGCTGCGCTCACCCATGACGAGCGCGCGGCGATGGTCCTGAAGCGCCCCGGCGACGATTTCCGACGCCGATGCAGAACCGGCGTCGATCAGCACGATCAACGGCACGCCTTCGGCCATGTCGCCGCGGAAGACCGTTTCGGCATCGTAAAGCAGCGTCTCACCCCGCGCGCGACCGCGCTGCGAGACAATCCGGCCCGAATCGAGAAACAGGTCCGACAGGGCGACCGCCTCGTCAAGGCTGCCTCCGGGATTGGCGCGCAGGTCGAGCACGAGGCCGGACACACGGCCGGTCGCCTCTTCCTGGATATTGGCCCAGGCGCGGAACACGTCGGCCCCGACATCGGCGGAGAACTCGTTGACCGTGATAACGCCGATATTGCCGGCGGAAAGTTCGTGAGTGACCGGCTCGAGCTCGATCACGCCGCGGGTCACGGCGACTTCGAAAGGCTCCTCGCGGCCCGAACGGAAGATCGTCAGCTGGATCGAGGTTCCCTCCTTGCCGCGCATCTGGGCGACCGCATCGTCGAGATCGCCGCCATAGATCAGCTTGCCGTCGAGATGGGTGATGAAATCGCCCGCCTTGATCCCGGCCCTGTCGGCCGGACTGCCCTTGAAAGGCGAAACGACCTTGACCGCGCCTTCCTCCATCACGACCGACAGGCCGAGACCGGAATAATTGCCATCGATCAGCGTGTTGAGCCGTTCAAGGTCGCTTCCGTCGAGATAGGCCGAATGCGGATCGAGCGCTGCGAGCATTCCGTCGATCGCGCCGCGCACCAGCGTCTCGTCGGACACGTCCTCGACATAGCTCGCCTTCACGCGCTGATAGGTGGCGAAAAGCTTTCCGAATTCGGGTCCTGCTCGCCCGTCGATCTGTGCCATGCTCGCCGTGGTGGCGGGCACGAGGGCGACGGCGGTGACGAGCGCTGCGCTGCGCAGCAGTCCGGCAATTTTCATGAGGAAGGGAAGCTCCTTTCGAACACTTTTGTATACGCCCGCGTGCCTTAACGCCAGATGAGAACGATTGCGGGTGCCAAACGGTCCCGATCCGGGGCAGGCTTGCGCTGCCGCCGCGATCTCTGCGTCATGCCCAAGATAGGGTGGGCGCGCGATTAACCAAGCAGTTCGAGCGGATTGACCGGTTCACCCGCGCGTCTCAGCTCGACCGTGATCGCAGGTTCCTCCGTCCCGGCCGTACCGAGCGGGCTGCCCCCGATCACGCGCGCGCCCACCGGGATCTCGGTCCGGGCAAGGCCGGTAACGAGGCTCGTCCAGCCCCCGTCATGCTCGATGATGACGATTCGCCCGAAGCCGCGATAGGGACCGGCAAAGGCGATCCGGCCGCTTGCAGGGGCGACCACCTGTGCGCCGGGCGCGGGGACGAGCGTGATACCGGTGCTTGGCAGTCCGCTTGCGCGGCGTTCGCCGAAGCCCGCGATGGTGCGGCCCTGAACCGGAAGGCGAAAGTCCCGCGGCGGGCCGGTTGCGGCGGGGGATTGGGCGGAAGGTCTTTCGACGGGCTCCGCGGCGCGCGCGCGCCCGGCGATCGAGTCCGGGCGCGGGACTGGCCCCGGAAGCGCGGCAAGTTCGCGGCGCAGGGCTGCAGCTTCGTCGAGGCGATCGATCAGTCCGTCGAGGTCCCGCGCCTCCTCGGCCAGAGCGAGCGCGCGTTCCTCTTCGCGCACGGCGCTCCGGCGCGCCTCGCTTCCGGCGAGACGCTGACGGGTTTCGAGCGTGGCAAGATCGGCCCGGCGCTGTTCGAGATCGCGTTCTGACTGCTCGAACGCGGCGAGCGCGCGAGCGGCGCGCTTCTCGAGCCTTCTGCCCTGTTCGATCTCCGCCCTCAGCACCGCAGTGCGGCGGCGGATTTCAGGCACGGCGGTGGCCAGCACGGCGCGAACATGAACGAGATCCTCGAGCGAGCCGGGCTGCAGCGCGGAAAGGGCAAGCGGACGCCGGGCACTCGTCTGGAGGGCTCCCGTCAGGCGAGCGAGCGGCTCCCGCCGCTCCGCAAGCCGCGCGGCAAGCGCTTCGCGGGCCGCTTGCGCGATTTCGAAGCGCGCGCGCGCGGCGACGATCTCGGCCTCGGCCTGCTGGATGCGCGCCGCGAGCGCGGCGGCCTCCTGGGCGGTCCGGTCGGCAGCTTGCGTGGAGGCCTCCGCCGCCTCGGCGAAGCGTGCGGCGCGCTTTTCGGCAAGACGGCTTTCGCGAGTCGCCCGGTCCAGCTCGGACTGAGCCGTTTCGGGCTCCACGCCGAGCAGGTCGCGCTGGGCGTGCGCCTGCGGCAGCGTGCATGCGAACACGGCAACCATCAGCGCCGCGCCCACGGCCGACCATTTCGGATGCGCCTTCATGACGTCACTTTGCCTTATTGGGCCCGATGATAGGGATGCCCGGCAAGGATGCTGGTCGCGCGGTAAAGCTGTTCCATCAGCATCGCGCGTGCCAGCAGGTGCGGCCAGGTCGCGGGACCGAAGGCGTAAAGAAGGTCGGCGGCTGCTCGCTCCTCGTCCGCATGGCCATCGGCAGCGCCGAGGACAAAACGCGTCTCGCGAATGCCCTCGTCGCGCCATTTGCCGAGCCGCCTGGCGAAGGTTTCCGAAGCGAGCATCTGCCCGCGCTCGTCGAGCAAGACGGTGCGGTGGGGGCTCACCGGATCGGGAATGCGCCCGCCGCTCTCGGGCAATTCGGTCAGCTTCGTCGGCCAGGTCATGCGCTTTTCATAACGCGCGACCAGTTCCGCTTCGGGCGAGCGAGCAATCTTCCCGCGAGCGATGACGTGGAGGAGGATGGCCTGGATTCCTCTTCGATGCCCGGCAATGCCGGTTCCGCAGCCCCGGCAGCGGCAAGGGCGACTGCCCGCCCGCAGGTGCCCCGGAGCAAAGCGGAGGGAAAAGCGCCAAGGACGCTCGCCCGGATGGGCGAGCGAGAAGAAGACTACGCTCTACCGCCCGCCGCTTCGCCGGTTTCGAACGACCACATGCGTTCCAGATTGTAGAAGCTGCGCACTTCGGGCCGGAACAGGTGCACGACGACGTCGCCGGCATCGATCAGGACCCAGTCGGCCGCAGGCAGCCCTTCGATCTTGACCGGACCGAAGCCCTTTCCCTTGACCTTCTCGGCCAGTTTCTGAGCCATCGCGGCGACCTGCCGGGTGGAGCGCCCGCTTGCAATGACCATGTAGTCGGCGATCGAGCTCTTCCCCTCTAGAGGGATCGAGACGACATCCTGCGCCTGGTCGTCATCGAGCTGTGCGAGGACGAGTTCGTGAAGATCGCCGTCATTCATTTCAGCGGCCACCAGAGCGGCTGCCGGGGAAGTGCCGGCCGCAGCCGACACAAAGTGTGCCTGAGTCATAGGCGAACATGGTTCTCCAGATTGCGGGAGGTGCGGCCATGAGGGCATGAACGGCGAAGCCGCGTCTCATGCATCCTCCGTCGGATCGATCCGGCGGAATGTCAGCCGGTCGCGCAGCGGAGTGTCGCTGAAATCAGACGCCCAATCCTGCCGCCCGCGGCGGATCGCCGTGGCCGAACGCGGATCGGGATCGAAACGCAGAAACACCAGTGCCGGCGCGCTCCATCGCCCCCGTTTGCGAAAACTGGCAGCCGGCACACGATAGCGCCGAAACCAGGCCATGGCGGGGCTTGTCATGGCCTTCGCATCATAGCCCGGCCTTGCAATGACTGCAATCGGCATTGTCCGCGCGATCGCGCGCCAGCCTTTCCAGCGATGGAACTGGGCGAGGTTGTCGGCTCCCATGAGCCACACGAACTCCCGTTTGGGATAGCGCCGGACGAGCTTGCGCAGCGTGTCGAGCGTGTAGCGCGTGTCGAGTTGCAGCTCGATCGCGGTAGGCACGATCGGCGCGCGGCGACTTTGCTGTCGGGCGGAACGCAAACGGGCCGCAAGCGAGGCCATGTCGTCGCCGGACTTCAGGGGATTGCCGGGCGAAACCAGCCACCACGCCTCGTCCAGTGCGAGAGCATCGATCGCGAAACGGGTGATGCGGCGATGGCCGCCATGGGCCGGATTGAAGCTGCCGCCGAGAAGTCCGGTGCGGGCAATCGCGGCTGGCTGCGGCGCGGTTGACCGAGTCGGCCCGGTTGCAGGAAGCCGCGGCGGTCGGGCAGGCGGGATCATGGTTGTCGCCCGTGGCGCTGCGCAGGCGTATCGGCGTGCGCTGGCACGCAATGCTGGGTCATCGAACGAGCGATAGCAGGCGAAGGCAAATCTGTCAGCGGCGACGCCCATGTCGGTCATGTCGGTCATGTCGGTTCGACGCACCGAAACCGAGCGGAGAATCTTCCGCCTGAAAGCCACATCGGCGGGCGGCCGGAGGGATTGCGACAAACTTTGCTGGCATTTGTAACGCTTCGTCCCGCTTTTGGTTCGATTCGCCCCTTCCGGGTGAGGGCGGATTAGACCCGTTAACATCTGCGCGGTAGCGCGGCCTCGGTTTTTTACAAAGAAACGGGGCCGCCTTGACAGAGAAGTCATCCGTGAAAGCGTGGGCTGCAAAGCTGAGCAACTGCTTCCCGGAGCGTGAATTCTTCATGCGCTCTCAGGGCCATGTCCGCTTCATCAAGATATCCTCGCGGTTGCAGATGGGCTTGGCTGGCGCAGCCCTCGCGCTGGGGATCGGCTGGGCCGGATCGATGGGGCTCATGGCGTGGAACCAGCACCGGGCCGAAGCAGACCTTGCCTCCTTCCATTCCGAGAAGGCACGCGTCGCGACCGCGCAGGAGCGGATCGAGGCCTATGGCGGCGATCTCGAGCGGGTCGTCGACGAACTGAACGGGCGGCAGGAATTCCTCGATGCGATGGCGCAAATGCTGCCCGAGGACATCAGGGACGCCAGCGGAACGGTTACCGACTCGTCCGAGGAAACCGCGAGGACGGTCGAGAAGGTCGGCAGGTTCATCCCCGAGGCGCGCGGCCTCGCCGAGTTGGAGGCACGCCAGCTCGCCTTCGTCGAACGTCTGACGCGCTTTGCCGACTGGCGTTCGACGAAGGCCGAGGCCGCCCTGCGCAAGCTCGATCTCGACCCCGTCGCAGCAGCGCGCAATGCCGAACGCAGCGGCGGCATGGGCGGTCCGCTGGACCTCCTCTCCACTTCTGCCGACGGATCCATCGATCCGCGTTTCGAACGCCTCGGCCTCAGCCTTTCGCGGATGGCTGCGCTCGAACGGGCGCTGGACGGCATCCCGCAGGTCGTTCCTGCCAGTGGCGAGAGGATCACGTCGGGATTCGGCTATCGGCGTGACCCGTTCAATCGCCGCGGGGCGATGCACCGGGGCCTCGACTTCGGCGGGGATTACGGCTCGCCGATCTTCGCCGCCGCCAAGGGCCGCGTGAGCTTCGCCGGCTGGAAGTCAGGCTATGGCAAGGTCGTCGAAATTACGCATGCCAGCGGCCTCATGACCCGCTACGCGCACCTTTCGCGGATCGACGTCAAGCGCGGCGCGAAGATCGATGCCGGAGCCACGCTCGGCGGGCTCGGCAGCACCGGCCGTTCGACCGGCCCGCACCTCCATTTCGAGGTCCGCATCAACAATCGCGCGGTCAATCCGCGCCCATTCCTGGAGACAGCCCCCGATGTTCTCAAAGAAGCCCGCGGATCAGGGTCGCCCCGCCGCAGCACCGAAAGCGGCGAGTAGACCGATGGCCGCAGGCAGCTCCACCTTCTCCGTCATCGGCCCTGACGTCACCATCAAGGGCGACATCTCGGCCTCTGCCGATCTTCATGTCGACGGCACGATCGAAGGCGACATCAAGTGCGCCTCTCTCGTGCAGGGCGAGACGAGCGAAATCCACGGCGCGGTCATCGCTGAGACCGCGCGCCTCGCAGGCCGCGTGGTCGGTTCGATCACGGCGCGCGAGCTCGTGATCCTCAAGAGTGCCCGGATCGAAGGCGACGTCCATTACGACGCGTTGACGATCGAACAGGGTGCCGAGGTCGAGGGCCGTTTCTCCCCGAATGCGCAGCGCGAGGCGAAGCATGCCGTTGCCGCTGCGGTCGAGGCCGGGGACGAAGCGACGCTCCAGCTCGCCAACTGAGCCATCCCGTCATGCAAGGCGCCGCGTCCTGAAGGGATGCGGCGCTGTGCTGTTCGCGTTCTAAAGCACTTCGGCGCGCAGGGCCTTGCGATCGAGCTTGCCGATGATCGTGCGCGGGAGCTCCTCGCGAATCACGACCTCGTCCACCCGTTCATGCTTGCCGACATGGTGGTTGAGCCAATCCTTCAGCTCCTCCGCGCTTGCCCCCGCGGCGTCCTTGAGGGTCACGTAGGCGCGCGGGACTTCGCCAAGGTAGTCCTCCGGTACGCCGATCACGAGCGCTTCCTTGACCGCTTCGTGCTTGAGTATCTCGTCCTCGACCATGCTCGGAAAGACCTTGAAGCCGCCGACCGCGATCATGTCCTTGATCCGGTCGACGATCGAGAGAAAGCCGTCCTCGTCCATCGTCGCGACATCGCCGGTGCGCAGGTAGCGCTTGGTGCCATGGGTCACGAAGGTCTCGGCCTCGGTCTCGGGCCGGTTCCAGTACCCGCGCATGACCTGCGGCCCGTGGATCGCCAGTTCGCCCGGCGCTCCGTCCGGAGCGAGTTTTGTCGGGTCCTCCTTGTCGAGCAGCAGGATCTCGGTGCCCGCGACGAGCTGGCCGATCGTGCCCTTCTTGCGAAAGCCCTCATAGGGATTGACCGATACGACGCCGGAGCTCTCGGTCAGGCCATACCCTTCGACGAGACGAACGCCGGTCGCTTCCTCGAATTGCGTGTGCACGGCCGCGGGCATCGGGGCACCGCCCGAAATGCAGACCTTGAGCGAGGAGAGGTCGGTCTTCGCAAGGTCGGGATGATCGAGCAGCGCCTGGAACATGGTCGGCACCCCGGGAAAGCCGGTGGTGCGGCACTTGCCCATCGTCTCGAGCACCTGGCTGGTCTCGAAGCGCGGGACCATAGCGATCGAGGCGCCGGTCACGACCGCGTGATTGAGCAGCGCGGTGTTGGCGAAGACATGGAAGAACGGCAGCGCCCCCATGAACACCTCGGCCGAGGCGTCGCCGAAGGGATTGATCGCGGCGACCTGCTGGGCGTTGATCGAAAGCTGGTCGTGGCCGAGCATCGCGCCCTTCGGTCGCCCGGTCGTCCCGCCGGTATATTGCAGCAGGGCAAGGTCTTCATGCGGATCGAGCGCGACCGGCTGAAAGGGCGTATCGGGCGTGCAGTCGCTCCAGCGCCTGATGCTGTCCGACCAGTCGACCGAAGCGATCTGGCTGCGTTTCAGGAGGCGGAACGCGAAGCCCTTGAAGCGCGGCAGCATGTCGGCGAGCGAGCCGACCACGAGCGTTTCCAGCTCCGACGCGGCGAGCACGTCGCGCGCGGTCCCGTAAAGCTCGGGCACGTCGAGCGTCACCAGCGCCCGCGTTCCCGAATCGCCCACCTGCCAGGCCAGCTCCTCGACCGTGTAGAGCGGGGAGAAATTGACGACGATCGCGCCCACCATCATCGCGCCGTAATAGGCCGAGGCGTAGATCGGCACGTTCGGCAGGAACAGGCCGACGCGGTCGCCCCGCTCGATCCCCATCGCGGCGAGCCCGGCGGCGAATCGCTTCGCCTCGTCCAGTATCTCGCCATAGGGATAGGTCCGCCCGAGGAAATGGAGGAACGGTCTTGCCGGATCGCGCCCGGCAGTCCGCGCGAGCATGTCGGGCAGGCTCATCGCCTCGAAAGTGGTCTCCCACGGCGTCGGGTGGTGGTAGGCAGCGTTATTGACATGCATGTCAGTAGCCATGGCCGATCCCTTCCCGCCGTTCAAGCGCGAGATCACCGCCAATGCGTCGCTTTTGCAAGTTTTTCCGGCAATGTCGACGCTCGCCGGGGCCGAATGCAGAACCGCCCGGCAAGCGGGGGCCTGCCGGGCGGTCTGACAAACGGTTGCAAGGTCGATCAGGCGTTGTCGCCGTGATCCTCCTCGGTGTTTTCCGGCGCGTTGTCGGGTGCGGCAATGCCCTCGTCCTCGCGCGGGGCCGGAGTGGAAAAGCCGCTTTCGGGGTCGAGCATTTCTTCCTCGGCCTCGCGACGCGCGGCGAGCCAGGCTTCGGCCTCGGCCTCCTGCGCTGCCTCGGCGGCGGCCTTGACATTGGCCTGGCGCTCTGCGCGCAATTCCTCGATCAGCTTGTCCCTGTCGCTGCGACCGTCGCCGACTTCGACCTCGGCCTCTTCGGTCACGCCGGCGCGCTTCGCCGCCTTTGCGACCACCGCATCTAGTTCGCGCTGCGAACACAGGCCGAGCGTGACCGGATCCTTGGGCTGGATGTTCTGGATGTTCCAGTGAGAACGGTCGCGAATCGCGCCGATCGTATTGCGGGTCGTGCCGATGAGCTTCGAGATCTGCGCATCCGAAACCTCGGAATGGTTGCGCAGGATCCAGGCGATGCCGTCGGGCTTGTCCTGCCGCTTGGAAACCGGGGTGTAGCGCGGACCCTTGGTGCGGGTCACTTCGACCGGCGCCTTGTGCATCCTGAGCGAATAGCCCGAATCCGCCTGGCCCTTGTCGATCTCCTCGAGCGTGAGTTCGCCCGCATGGACCGGGTCGCGACCGGTATACTTGCTGCCCGCCAGATCGTCGGCCATTGCCTGCACTTCGAGGATGTGAAGGCCGCAGAATTCCGCGATCTGTTCGAATGACAGGGCCGTGTGGTCGACCAGCCAGGTGGCGGTGGCATGCGGCATCAGCGGCTTGGGCTGATCCCCCTTCGTCTTTGGGGTGGCCATGGGAAATCTCCGTTCAAAATAGAAGGGCCGCCCCTCGCGGAGCGGCCATTGCACAAGCCGAAATAGGCGATGGGCGGCCAAACGGCAAGGAAAAGGCGGTGCCCCGGCAATGCGCCCGTCGTTTTTCGAAAAACCAGCCGGGCTTCGACGCGTCCCGGCGAACTGCGAGGGGCATGTGGGACTGCCGTTCCGGCGAACCGCTTCTTGACGCGCTCGCACGCGTCCGGGCTCTAGAACTCCGATACCGGCGCTGTCTTGAGCTGAACGCATTGCTCTTCTTCGAGAGCGACCAGCCCGGAGAGAAACTGCCGCGTCGCCGCCTCCCAGCTAAAACTCGCCCCGTGCGCGGCGCATGCCCTGCGGTCGCAATAGCGTGCGGCATCGATCGCGCGGGCAAGGTCCTCTGCCATTGCGCCGACCCGTTCGTCCAGGATGTCGAGCGGACCCGGCACCGGATAGGCCGCGACAGGTGTGCCGCAGGCGAGCGCCTCGATCATGACGAGCCCGAACGTGTCGGTCCTGCTCGGAAAGACGAACACGTCCGCACCTGCATAGCACCCCGCAAGTTCGCGCCCCATCCGCTTGCCGAGAAACAGCGCCCCGGGGAATTTCGCTTCGAGGGAGGCTTTTGCCGGTCCGTCGCCGACCACCACCTTGGCCCCGGGATAATCGCAGGCGAGGAAGGCCTCGATGTTCTTCTCGACCGCGACGCGCCCGACATAGAGCAGGATCGGCCCGTCGAGGCCCTCATATTCGGGCGGCGGCGAGGCATCGGGGGTGAAGCAGTCGAGATCGACTCCCCGGCTCCAGTGAGTGAGCTGGGTGAGATCGTGTTCGCGCAATTGCGCCCTGATCGTCTCCGTCGCGACCATGATGCGCTGCGACGGGCGATGGAACCAGCGGATATAGGGCCAGAAGGCCGAGGAAGGCAGACCCGTGCGGCGCGCAACGTAATCGGGAAACTGGGTGTGATAGGCGGTGGTGAAAGGCACCTTGCGATTGAGGCAGTACCGCCGCGCCGCGAAGCCCAGCGGGCCCTCGGTCGCGATATGCACCGCCTCGGGCGCGATCCGGGCGAGCTGCCGGCCGACCGATCCGGGCGCAGTGATCGCAAGGCGGATCTCGGGATAGGTCGGAGCAGGAAAGGACGGGTATTGTTCAGGCGAGATCACCGTGACTTCATGCCCCCAGCGGCGCAGGACCTCGCAGGTGGTCGAGAGCGTGCGGACCACGCCGTTGGTCTGCGGGTGCCAGGCATCGGTCACGATGGCGATCGAATGCGGGACCTGGTCCCGGTCCCGCGCCGCGCCCGGGCGAGCGCCCGAGCAGACACGGGGAACACTGCTCACGCGGCCTCCCGCGCCGGATCCGGCAGGTCCCCGAGACTGGCCGATTCCGCCGATTCCGCCGATTCGCTCGGCGCGCGGCGGTTCATCTCTTCGGGCCAGTGGAGGATTTCCATCCGCCCGTCCTCGTGCTCGACCAGAGCGTTGCAACCTTCGACCCAGTCGCCGTCATTCCAGTATTCGACATCGCGACCATTGTGTCGGAAGGTGCGGAACTCGGCCGTGTGGATGTGGCCGCACACGACCCCGTCGACCCCGCGCTCACCGGCTGCGCGGGCGACAACCTCCTCGTATTTCCCGATGAAGCGGGCCGCGTTCTTTACCTTGTGCTTGGCTGCCTTGGACAGCGACCAATAGGGCTTGCCCAGTCCCTTGCGGATGGCATTCACGAGAACGTTGAACCGCATGACCGTCACATAGGCCCAATCTCCGACAAAGGCGAGCCAGCGGTGCGACAGCATCACCGCATCGAATTCGTCGCCGTGCAGCACCATCAGGCGTCGGCCGTCGGCGGTATCGTGAAAGGCGGCGCGGCGGATCTCTATGCCGCCGAAATTCAATCCGGTGAACTGGCGGAACATCTCGTCGTGATTGCCCGGGATGTAGATGATCCGCGTTCCACGCTTGGCTCGCTTGAGCAGGCGCCAGACGATGTCGTTGTGCGTGGCGGGCCAGTAGAACTTCTTTTTCAGCCGCCAGCCGTCGATGATGTCGCCGACGAGATACATCGTGTCGCTGTCGGTATGATCGAGGAAATCGATCAGCAGGTCGGCATTGCAGCCCCTGGTCCCGAGATGAACGTCGCTGATCCAGATCGTGCGATATTTGCGCCGCTCGGTTCCTTCGGGCTCGGGAGTGCGCGGCCCCGCCAGCGGCAGGTTCGCGACATTGGCAATCGGGCCAATCGCCGCCGATGCGTCTTCGGTCAGGTCGGACAGCATAAAGTCGGTCATTGATACGCTCCCGGACTTTGTCTTTTCCCCCTTTGCCCTGGCACCTTTTTGTTACAGGCGATTCACACCGCGGTTACGGTTTTGCGTAAATCCACAGCTTGATGGTGATTGCGTTGCGCCAATCCTTGCACCTGCGAAACCTGCCCTGGACGCGATTTTCGAAGGGATCGTGATCGTGAAACAGCGTGCGCGAAACGCCTAGCCGGCCGCGACCTCGAGCACGATCTTCCCGACATGATCGCCCGCTTCCATCCGCGCATGGGCGGCGGCGGCCTCGGCGAGCGGGAAGGTCTTGTCCATCACCGGGCCGATCTCGCCGCTGGCGAAGAGCGGCCAGGCATTGGCGGCGATCTCGTCGGCGAGCGCGGCCTTGAACGCGTCCGAGCGCGGGCGCAGCGTCGATCCCGTGAGGCAATAACGCCGCATCATCACCACCGCCATGTTCAGCTCGGCTTTCGCCCCGCCCAGCACCGCGATCGTCACGTGCCGCCCGTCCTGTGCGAGGCATTTGAGGTTGCGCGGCACGTAATCGCCCGAAACCATGTCGAGCACGACGTTCACACCGGCCCCTCCGGTATGCGCATTGACCGCCTCGACGAAATCCTCCTCGCGGTAGTTTATGGCGCGATCGGCCCCGATCTGCCGCGCGGCGGCACACTTTTCCTCGCTCCCGCAGGTGACGATCATCTCCAGCCCGAACGCCTTGCCGAGCAGGATCGCCATCGTCCCGATGCCCGAGGTCCCGCCGTGGACCAGCGCCCGCTCGCCGTCCCTCGCCATGCCGCGCTCGAACAGGTTGTGCCACACGGTGAAGAGCGTTTCGGGCAAGGCGGCGGCGGTTTTCAACGCCATGCCATCGGGCACGGGCAGGCAGTGGTTCCAGGGGGCCGTGCAATATTCGGCATAGCCGCCGCCCGGTGTGAGCGCGGCAACCGGCTGCCCGAGCATCGTGTCGGGCACCTCCCTGCCGATCGCGACGATCTCTCCCGCGACCTCCAGCCCGAGGATCGGCGAAGCGCCCGGGGGCGGCGGATAGGCTCCTGCGCGCTGGAGGCAGTCGGGCCGGTTTACCCCGGCATAGGCGACGCGGATCAGGACATCCGCGGGGCCAGGTTCGGGAACTGCGGCCTCGTCCGCCGCGAGCACGTCGGGCCCGCCTGGTTCATCGAACCCGATCGCTTGCATCGTCGCCGGTATGCCTGCCGCCATTTCCGCCTGCCCCTGTTGCGCCAAAACCCCGCTCTGAAAGTGGCAAGGCGCATAACGCTCGTGTCCATTGACAGCAAGCGGTCTTGCTTGCGACACTCGGTGCGATGGATGACGAAGATCGCCCCCGACCCATGGGAGACGCCGCGAGTCGCCTCGCCGCAGAGGATCTTGCACCATACTCGCAGGCCGAACTGGACGAACGGGTCGCCCTGCTCGAGGCCGAAATCGGTCGTGTCCGGGACCATCGGGACAAGACGGCAAGCCACATGGCGGCCGCCAATGCCCTGTTCAGCAAGCCGGGCTCATGATTGCCCCCGGATCCTTCCACAGGGTGGATTCGCAAATCGGCAAGGCCGCCCCATATACGACAAGAGGCTCACAGGAGTCCGTCCGCCAACTCCCTCTCCCGGAGTCCATCACAGCCCCCTGACAGAGACCGTTCATGCCCAGTTTTGCCCAGAACCTCGAAAAAACCCTGCACAATGCGCTCGGCAATGCGTCCGAGCGGCGTCACGAATATGCGACGCTCGAGCATCTGTTGCTCGCGCTGACCGATGACGAGGACGCGGCCCAGGTCATGGCCGCCTGCGGGGTCGATCTCGCGGAACTCGGCGATGTCGTGAAGCAATATCTCGATCAGGAATATCAGTCGCTGAAGACCGAGGAAGGCTCCGATCCGCAGCCGACCGCCGGATTCCAGCGGGTGATCCAGCGCGCGATCCTGCATGTCCAGTCCTCGGGCAAGGACACGGTGACGGGCGCGAACGTACTGGTCGCGCTGTTTTCCGAACGCGACTCCTACGCGGTCTATTTCCTGCAGCAGCAGGACATGAGCCGGCTGGATGCGGTGAGCTATATCAGTCACGGCATCGGCAAGGGCGGACGCCAGATCGAATCGAAGTCGCCGCAGGGTTCCGAGGAAGGCGAAGCCGCGGCCGAGCAGACCAAGGAAAGCGGCAACAAGAAGGAAACCGCGCTCGACCAGTTCACGGTCAATCTCAACGCCAAGGCCGAGGCCGGCAAGGTCGACCCGCTGATCGGCCGCGGGCCCGAAGTCGACCGGACGGTGCAGATCCTGTGCCGCCGCTCGAAGAACAACCCGCTCTATGTCGGCGATCCCGGAGTCGGCAAGACCGCGATCGCGGAAGGCCTCGCGCGCAAGATCATCGAAGGCGACGTGCCCGACGTTCTCGCCGAAGCGGTGATCTATTCGCTCGACATGGGCGCTCTGCTCGCCGGGACGCGCTATCGCGGCGATTTCGAGGAGCGGCTCAAGCAGGTCGTCTCCGAACTCGAAGGGATGCCGCACGCGATCCTGTTCATCGACGAGATCCACACCGTGATCGGCGCGGGCGCGACCAGCGGCGGGGCGATGGACGCCTCGAACCTGCTCAAGCCGGCCCTGTCGGGCGGGACGATCCGCTGCATCGGCTCGACCACCTACAAGGAATTCCGCAACCACTTCGAAAAGGACCGCGCCCTTCTGCGCCGGTTCCAGAAGATCGACGTCAACGAACCGACGATCGAGGACACGGTGAAAATCCTCAAGGGCCTGCGCAGCGCCTTCGAGGAGCATCACAACGTCAAGTACACGCCCGACGCGATCAAGACCGCGGTCGAACTGTCGGCGCGCTACATCAACGACCGCAAGTTGCCCGACAAGGCGATCGACGTGATCGACGAGGTCGGCGCGATGCAGATGCTCGTGCCGCCGAGCCGCCGCAAGAAGAAGATCACCGGCAAGGAGATCGAGCAGGTCATCGCGACCATGGCCCGCATCCCGCCGAAATCGGTCAGTGCGGACGACAAGAAGGCGCTCGAGAATCTCGAACGCGATCTG
>JGI12210J13797_10160752_pt1 | contig 26790 bp, 17 predicted proteins | sample ElkSlonscriptome_3_FD_13797 | JGI IMG/M metagenome (IMG submission 13797) | reverse complement strand
GCGGAGTTCCTGCAGGGCGGGACCGACCTGGCCCAGGCCTTCGTTTCCAAAGTTGGCAAAGGCCTGCTCGTTTTCTGCGATGACGCGATCGAGCCGCTGGGTCATCGAGGCGAGCTGGGACAGGGTCTGCTCGATGCTGCTCGCCAGTTCCGGAATATCGCGGATCAGTCCCCCATCGACCTCGGTCAGCATGGCGCGGAACTGGGTCAGACCCTGATTGGCCTGATCGAGAACGGTGACCAGCGACTCGCTGCCGGCTCGAGCGTTGGCCAGGGTCTCGGTGATCAGCGCCTCGTCTTTGGTCAGGGCCGCGGTGAGGGTGTCGATATTCTCGAGCGTGCTGGCCACGCGCTCGGCGTTTTCGTCGCTGAGCAAGTTGGACAGGCGGATCAGGACCTGGCTGGCCGTGGTGGCGATGTCTTCGGAGGCATTGAACAGGCGCTGCCACTCGGAGATCTCGGACTGGATGATTGGCGGTTCATCATCATCGGGCCCGGCCTGGAGCAGGAGGGCCTCGGGACTGCCGCCCTGGAGCTGAATGAAGGCCAGGCCCGTCAGACCCGATGTCGTCAGCCGCGCCACCGTGTCTTCGCGGATCGGCGCATTGTTGCGAACGCGGATATCGGCCACAACCCGGCGCGGGTCATCGGGATGCAGATAGAGGTCCGTGACGCTGCCCATGTTGATGCCGTTGTACTGCACGCTCGAGCCCATGGACAGTCCGGAGACGGCCTGCTCGAAGACAACCCGGTAGCGCTTCCAGGCGCTGTCGTCCTCGAACTGGGCGCTCCAGAGCCCGAACAGGACCAGGCCGACGAGGCCGAGGACGACGAAGACGCCGATCAGGATGTAGGGCGCGCGAGTTTCCATAACTTCATCCTCGTGTTCATCGTTATTGTTTCGCGGCGCGTCCGCGCGGTCCGTGGAAATACTGCTGCACCCAGGGGTGGTCGAAGGCCTCGACCTCGGCCAGCGGCCCGGTCGTCAGCACCCGGCGCTCGCCGATCACCACCAGGCGATCGCAGATCGTGTAGAGCGTATCAAGATCGTGGGTGATCAGGAACACCGTCAAGCCCAGGGCCTGCTGCAGGGTTCTGATCAGCTCGTCGAATTCGGCAGCGCCGATCGGATCGAGGCCAGCCGTCGGCTCATCGAGAAACAGCAGGTCCGGGTCCAGGGCCAAGGCGCGGGCCAGGCCGGCGCGCTTGCGCATGCCGCCGGACAGCTCGGAGGGGTACTTGTTGCAGGCTGCCGAGTGCAGCCCCGCCAGGCGGATCTTGAGGGTGGCGAGCTGGCGCATCAGCGCCGGGGAGAGGTCGACGCCGTGGGCCTTGAGGGGCACCTCGACGTTTTCGACCACCGTTAAGGACGAAAACAGGGCACCGTCCTGGAACAGCACGCCGCTCGACTGGCGCAGGTGCGCATCGCGATCGGGCAGGCCCGTGACCGGCCGGCCCAGCACGCGGATCTCGCCGCCCTGGGGCGGGCGCAGGCCGAGAATCGCGCGCATCAGCACGGATTTGCCGGACCCCGAGCCGCCGACCACGCCGACGATCTCTCCCCGCGGCAGGGTCAGGTCCAGATTCTCGTGCACGGTCTGGCTGCCGAAGCGATTGACCAGGCCCTTGACGTCGATGGCCGGCTCGCTCACCAGCCGATCTCCATGAAAAAGACCGCCGCCACGGCATTGATCACGATCACCATGGAGATCGACTGCACCACCGCGGAGGTCGTTCGCTCGCCGACCGACTGGGCGGTGCCGCCGACCTTGAAGCCCTCCATGCAGCCGACAAGGGCGATGACCAGAGCAAACAAGGGCGCCTTGGACATACCGACGAGAAAATCGCGAAAGCGGACCGTCGCGCTCATCCGGTCGAGGAAGAGCTGGCCGGGAATATCCAGCGAAAAGGACGAGACCATCAATCCCCCGGCCAGCCCGGCCACCATCGCGACCAGGGCCAGAATGGGCAGCGCGATCAGGAGCGCGATGAGTCGCGGCAAGACGAGCAGCACAAACGGGTCCAGACCGATCGTGCGGATCGCGTCGATTTCTTCGCGGCTTTTCATGGTGCCGATCTGGGCGGTAAACGCGCTGGCCGTGCGCCCGGCGAGAATAATGGCGGTCAGGAGCACCCCGAATTCGCGCAGGAAGGCGTAGGTGGTGAGATCGACCACGAAGAGTTCGGCGCCAAAATCACGCAACACGGTCGCTCCCAGAAAGGCGACGACCGCGCCGACCAGGAAGCTAAGCAGGGCAACCAACGGCAAGGCGTTGAGCCCGGTCTGCTGGATGTGATGAACGGTGGCGGTCACCGGCCAGCGATGAGGATGAAACAGGATCAGGATACCGGTGGCGATCGTCTGGCCAAGAAAGCTCAGGAGCGCACGCAGATCCTCGACAAAATCCAGGGTCAGGCGTCCTACCTTCTCGAACCAATCAATCAGCGGGTTGGCTCTGCCCTCTTCGCTCGGCGGGCGAGTGTCCGCCTCAACCACCGCGTCGAACAGCGCGCGGTGCTCGTCCTTCAGAGAAACGATTTCCATATCGAGGTTCAAGCGTCGGACCAGGCGGCTCAGAAGCTGTGCACCGGCCGAATCCAGCCGCTCGATTCGTGTCGCGTCAATCTCCTCGATTCTGTTCTGAAGATTGTTCAGACGCTCGTCTATCGCGGCGGCGTGCTGGATGGTCCAGGCACCGTCTGCGACCCAGCACTGGCTACGGTCTGGCGAGGGCTCCAATTCCGGTGGCGAAGTCATGAGTCGATGTGCGTTGGCAAGCCCGTATCTTTCGCTACGTTAGCAGACTTCCGAAAGACCGACACGTGCAACTCCGGCTGACCGCTGAGGTCAGCCGGGAGGATGCAACCGGTAAGCGAGCCCGATTGTCAGCACAATCGCCACTTGGCCGTAGCGCCGTTTTGTGGCTGGTGCGGTTTGCCGCAGACAAGAAGCGTCAGGCAAGGAAACGACAAGCGCGTGACGGCTACTGTCACTTGCGTCGCACCACACGATTTGCGACTTCTCCGACGAAAACGCGCTCCGGGCATAATTTTTTAGAGCTTCCTTAGCGCATATCGACGGTCAGGGCCCGATCAGAAGGCGTAGATCGTCGAGAACTGAAATCGATTCATATTGCCTGAGAGGCCGGCTTCGGTCTCGCGACGAGAATAAGTGTATTCCATACCCAGGCGTAGCTTGGGATTGACTTGGTAGACCAGGTTAGCAAGGCCGCTGTACACCTCCCTGGTTACGCCTAGTCCGGTCAGATCGACATCGTTGTCGGCCGAGAATGCCGACAGGGTGATGGTGGACCTCCATCGATCGCTCCAGAAATGCCGATAGGCGAGAAACGCGCCGTAGGCATCAATCGGATCCAGTTCGCCGTCGGCGTCGAAAACCACGTCGTTGGCTGTATTCAAGCCCAGGTATCGCCCGATGCCGGGGCCGCCCGAGACCATCCAGCGCAGGTCGTCACGTCCGAAGTTGACTTTGCCGCTGAGGCTCAGACCCAGGCCCGTGGCTCGTTCGACACCCCTGTCTGTATCGATCGAGAGCTGCCGCCCGATACCCGCGACAGTGAAGTGGCCCCAGTCACCATCAACCGTATAGCGCGCGATCAGATCCGGGATATAGGCCGTATCAGTCACGATCCGACCACCGCCGCCGAAGGGAGTGACGGTGGTTTCAGGGTTCTCGAAGGCCAGCTGCCAGGGGCCGTTGGTGTAACGAATCTGCGGCTGGCGAGCGAAAGTCGTGCCCTCGGTCGGACCGATGAAGTCCAGGTTATCCGGCAGCGAGCCGACATCGAAAAATGTCGACCAGTACTGCCCGACTTTCCAGTTGCCGTAGGTCAGGAAGGCATGACGAACGCGCGCATTGTAGGAATTGCTGATCCGCTCGTTGCCGCCAGGCCCGACCAGAAAATCCAGCTCGAGGAAACCGGAAACTTCCCGTCCGTTACCCACGTCATGAGTAAACCCGAAGTTGACCCGGCTCTCCTTGGCGTGGAAATCGACGTCGGTGGTCGAAGCGTCACCGCCAACCGGAATCAAGCCCGGAATTCGAAAATCGCGCATCAGACTATTGGCCCCCACCGAACCATCGCTGTAGCGTGACCAGATCATGTCAGTCTTCAAATAGCCGCTGAAATTGAAACGCGTCGACCCGCGAACGATCTCGGCGGCGGCCGGCGTTTTCTCCGCCTCTTCGACCGCAGCCACGCGCTCGGTCACCGCTTCGACTTCGCGCCGGACATCACCGGCCATCGTTTCAGCCGCGCCCTGTCCGTTCTGCTCGAGGATGAGTCGATTAACCAATCTTTCTAGCTCTGCGACGCGCTGCTCGAGAGCGCGTTCGCGTTCGGTCTGGCCTGCATCGGCCCAGGCTGGCATGCTCAGAACTACCACAAGAGCAACCAGAGACAGCCGTTTGATTCTTCTACCCTTCATCGCACCTGCTCCTGCTTGTGTTTTGTAGGTCGTGACCGTTCTTGCTGGCGATCACTTCAGTGGGCTGATCATGCGTCCAGCAGGCCTGGCGCGGCCATTACCGATTGGTCTATACGACGAAAGTCGAGCGCTGCGCCTAGAGGTCGAAAGGATGCCGAATGGAATACAAGACTTTGGTCGGATACGCCTCGAGCGAGCGTGCTTGCTAGACTCATAATCCTTATCGAAGACGGGTGAGAAATCATGAGCGAGTCAAAGGTCTATCCAGTTCCCGCGTCCTTCAAGGATGCCCACATCCATGCTGAGCGCTACGAGCAGATGTATCGTGCGTCGATCGAGGATCCTGAGCGATTCTGGGCCGAACAGGCGAATGCTCGCCTGGACTGGATCAAGCCGTTTTCCAAGGTCAAGGACGTCTCCTTCGCTCGGGACGATCTGCACATCCGTTGGTTCGAGGACGGCATCCTGAACGTAGCCTACAACTGCATTGATCGTCACCTGGACCAGCACGCCGATCAGACCGCGATGATCTGGGAAAGTGATGACCCCAGCGTCGACAGACACATCAGCTACCGTGAGCTGCATACTCAGGTCTGTCGCATGGCCAACGTACTCAAGGCCAACGGCGTGGAAAAGGGTGACCGCGTCACCCTCTATCTGCCGATGATTCCCGAAGCGGCCTACGCCATGCTGGCCTGTGCTCGCATCGGCGCGGTCCATTCGGTGGTCTTCGGCGGCTTTTCTCCCGGCGCCCTGGCCAATCGGATTGCCGACTGTGACTCGAAGCTGGTCATCACCGCCGATGAAAGCGTGCGCGGCGGCAAGCGAGTGTCCCTGAAGGCAAACGTTGACGAGGCGCTGGCCAACGACGCCGTCACGACGGTGAAACGCGTTGTTGTGGTGCGGCGCACTGGCGGCGACGTTAATTGGGATGGCGAACGCGATGTCTGGCTCGACGAAGAAGCCGAGAAGGTCAGCGCGCACTGTGAGCCCGAGCCCATGAACGCCGAAGACCCCCTGTTCATTCTCTATACCTCGGGCTCGACCGGCAAGCCAAAAGGCGTGCTACACACGACCGGCGGCTACCTGCTCTACGCCGCCATGACCCATGAGGTCGTGTTCGACTACCAGCCCGGCGACATCTACTGGTGCACCGCCGACGTCGGCTGGGTCACCGGCCACAGCTACATCGTCTACGGACCGCTAGCCAACGGCGCCACCTCGGTGATGTTCGAGGGGGTGCCCAACTACCCGAACAACTCCCGGTTCTGGGAGATCATCGACAAGCACCAGGTCAACAGCTTCTACACCGCGCCGACGGCGATCCGCGCCCTGATGCGCTTCGGCGATGACCCGGTCAAGGCCACTTCGCGCGCAAGCCTGCGAGTGATGGGCAGCGTCGGGGAGCCGATCAACCCCCAGGCCTGGGAGTGGTACTACCACGTGGTCGGCGACGGCCGCTGCCCGATCGTCGACACCTGGTGGCAAACGGAGACCGGCGGTGTGTTGATCACACCCCTTCCCGGCGCGACCGACCTGAAGCCAGGGTCGGCCAGCAAACCCTTCTTCGGCGTCCAGCCGGCCCTGGTCGATGCCGACGGCAAGGAGCTGTCGGGCGCGACCAACGGCGCGCTGATCATCAAGGATTCCTGGCCCGGTCAGATGCGTACGATCTACGGTGACCACGAGCGCTTTTACCAAACCTACTTCGCCACCTTCGACGAGGTCTACTTCACGGGCGACGGGGCCCGCCGCGATGAAGACGGCTATTGGTGGATCACCGGGCGCATGGACGACGTGCTAAATGTCTCCGGCCACCGCATGGGTACGGCCGAGATCGAATCGGCTCTAGTCGCCCACGCGGCCGTCTCCGAGGCAGCGGTCGTTGGTTACCCGCACGACATCAAGGGCCAGGGCATTTATGCCTACGTCACCTTGACGGCCGGTGTCGATTCCAGCGACGAATTGATCGCTGAACTGATTCAATGGGTGCGCAGCGAGATCGGCCCGATCGCCAAACCGGATTATCTGCAGTTCGCCCCCGGCCTTCCGAAGACACGCTCGGGCAAAATCATGCGACGCATTCTTCGCAAGATTGCCGAGAACGACTATTCGAACCTCGGTGACACCTCGACACTCGCCGAGCCTGGCGTGGTCGACGATCTGATCAACAAACGCAGGAATCGATAATCATCGACCGGAAAAGCAACGATAAGCGCGAGCACCGGCGAACAGGACCAGCATGACCGAGAACGCCAGAAAAATCATCGTCGCAGACGATCACCCGCTCTTCCGTGAGGCACTGAGCCTGGCGCTTCACACCGCGCTCGACGGTGCCGACATCGTTCAGACCGGCGACATGACGGGACTGGAACGGGCGGCCCAGGCGCACGCGGACGCTGATCTGATTTTCCTCGACCTGCACATGCCAGGCGTGCACGGCTTTTCGGCTCTGATCTACCTGCGTGCTCACCATCCGGAACTGCCGGTCTGCGTGATTTCAGGCAACAACAATCCCGTTGTCGTTCAGCGGGCGATGGATCACGGTGCCGCCGCCTTCATCCACAAGTCCGCTTCTGTGGGCACCATCCGGGATGCGCTTCGAAGCATCCTGGCCGGGGATCTGTGGAATCCCAACGACGGGCATGTGGGTGAGGTCACTCAAGCCGACGAGCTGGAAACCGCCGAGCGGCTCAGCGAACTCACGCCCCAGCAGTTCCGAGTGCTGATGATGGTCGCCGAGGGCTTGCTCAACAAACAGATCGCTTTTGATCTCGACATCTCCGAGGCCACGGTCAAGGCGCACATGACCGCCATCTTCCGCAAACTGCGCGTGACCAACCGCACCCAGGCCGTGCTGCTGGCACAAAAACTGGCCGTCGACCCGCCGGAAGCTGGCCGACAGGGATTTTCCTAAGGAGCCCCAGGGAAAATATCCACCGAGGTCGCGGGCCCCGATCCCGGCATCGCTCACCCTCCTGGCCTTTTCGCTGCGCTATCCTTCAGCGGATGTCTTCAATACGAGTTCTCAACATGCCGCTTGTCCGATCCCATTTCCTGCCCCTCCTGTGCGTCCTCGGACTGAGCCTAAACGTCCAGGCCGAAGACTGGTTCGGCCACAGTGACTTCTCCCCTGATGTGCCCACGATCGAGGGGGTGCTCGGCCACGCACCAGGAGAAAGGATCAGTTCGCCTGAACAGATCCACGATTATTTTAAAGCCCTGGCCGAGGCCCAGCCGGAACGGATTCGACTGGTCGACTACGCCACCAGCTGGCAGGGCCGACCGTTGTATTACGCCATCATTGGCTCGCCGGAGCGGATCGCCAACCTGGACGCCATCCAGTCCGACATCCAGGTCCTCGCGCATCCCGACGAGCATGATAGAGCCGAGCTCGAAGCCGCACTGGCTCGGGTGCCCTCAACGGCCTGGCTGTCCCATTCCGTGCACGGAAACGAAATCTCGCCGGCCGAGGCTGCCATGGTCACGGCCTGGTATCTGCTGGCGGCGCGCAATAGCGAAGTCAGCAACGCCATCCTGGCCAAAAGCCTGGTCTTCATCAATCCCCTGCAGAATCCGGACGGCCGGGCGCGCTTCGTGGCGGAGTACCAGTCGAGTCTCGGGCTCGAAGCCGATCCCAGCCGCTTGTCGGCCGAACGCAACGAGCGCTGGCCGAGCGGCCGCGTCAATCACTACCTGTTCGACCTGAACCGAGACTGGCTGCCCCTGACCCAGCCGGAAACGCGGGGTCACGTTGCCGCTCTGCTGGACTGGTATCCACTGGCCATGGTCGACGCCCACGAAATGGGCACCGATGCGACCTTCTTCTTCGCCCCGGAAGCCGTGCCCTACAACCCCCTGCTGACCCCCGCCCAACGCAACCGGCTGACCGAGTTCGGGCGCAACAATGCGCGCTGGTTCGATCGCCACGGCTACGCCTACTTCACCCGCGAAATTTTCGATGCTTTCTACCCGGGCTACGGCGCGAGCTGGCCATCCTACTACGGCGCTATCGCGATGACCTACGAGCAGGCATCGGCTCGCGGGTTGATCGCTCGCAAGCGCCACGGCGAGGTCATCACCTATTCCCAGACCGTGACTGAATACGTGGCCGCTTCGCTGGCCACCCTGGAAACGGTGGCCAGACACCGCGATGAGCTCTGGGCCGAATTTGTCGACTACCGCCAATCGGCGATCGTTCAGGCGCGCCGTGAGGGACCGGCAGCCTGGGTCATTCCGGCTCAGGCCGATCAGGGCGGCGCCGATCGTCTCGGCCGCCTGATCGCCCAACACGGTTCGGATGTGTACCGGACCCGCGAGGCGAGGACGGCCTGCGGTCGTGAGCTGGACGCGGGCAGCTACGTGATTCCGGCCGCCCAGCCCAGCTATCGCCAGCTGCGGGTCATGCTGGATAAGCAGATCGACATGGACGAAGCGTTTCTTGAAGAGCAGGAGCGCCGCCGTGCTCGCGGCCAGGCCAATCAGATCTACGACGTGACCGGCTGGTCGCTGCCGATCATGTTCAACATCGAAGTCGACACATGCCGCCGCAGCCCCTCGATCGACGGTCTGGTTCGAATCGATGGGGATGCCGTCATGCCCGGTGTGCTCGAAAACGCCGAGGCCAATCTGGCCTTTGTGGCCCCGGGCGGTTCAACCGCCAGCCTGCGACTGATGGCTGCCGGCCTGCGCGCCGGGCTCGCCATTGATCGGAGCGAAGAGGCCTTCGAGCTGAACGGACAGACCTATCCGGCCGGCAGCCTGATCTTCCAGCACGCCGACAATCCGGCTTCACTGGCAAACACTCTGGCGAATCTCGCCCGCGAGACCGGTGCTCGGATTACCGGCAGCGACAGCAGCTGGATCATGGAGGGACCGAGTTTCGGCAGCAACCGGGTGCGGCGCCTGCATGCGCCAAGAATTGCCGTTGCATGGGATCAGCCGACCAGCATCTACTCCCCGGGCGCCGTTCGCTTCGTCCTCGAGCGCCAGATCGGCTATCCGGTCACCATCGTGCGGACCCAGACCCTGCGTTCAGCTGATCTGAATCGCTACGACGTTGTCATTCTGCCCGATGCCGCGAAGCGTTTCGGCGGCGGGTATGACGGCCAGCTGGGAAGCTCGGGCGCAGCCCATCTGCGGGACTGGGTCGAAGACGGGGGCACTCTGGTCACGCTTGCGAACGCGAGCGCCTGGGCGGCTGATCCAGACGTCGATCTGATCGCCAGTCGGCTGGAGAACAGCAGTGCCGGCGACGATGTGGACACCGACAAGACCGACCAGGCCCGCGTCCGCGGCCTGGAACTCGAATCGCTGAATGATCTGGAGGAACGCACTCGGGCCAGCAATCAGCCGCCCGAATCCGTCGCCGGCGTGCTGGTCATCGCCGAGGTCGACAACAATCACTGGCTCGCCGCCGGGGTCGCGGAGGAGGTTCCCGTTCTCATGCGCGGCACGCGGATATTCACGCCACCCACTCGCGATGAAGGCCAGGTCGTCGCTCGCTTCGCGGGCCCGGATGAGCTGCTGGCCAGTGGTTATTTGTGGGAAGAAAATCGGCGCCAGCTGGCCTACAAGCCCTTTCTCATGACTCAGAACCACGGCCTGGGCCAGGTCGTTGCGTTCGCCGAGGACCCGGCGGTGCGCGCCTATCTGGATGGTCTGAACGGTCTGCTCGTCAACGCAGTTCTGGTGACCCCGGCCTACAGCCGAAAGCTGAGATAGGGGGCAAACGCCGGCCGAGCCCTTGATCTTTTTGCTTTGCCGCTTTCCCGCCGTGAAGCCCAAAGACCTTCAAAAAGCGGTCAATCTTCTTGCGGAATCCGAAGCACCTGACCGGGATAGATCTTGTTCGGATCCTCGAGCATTGGGCGGTTGGCCTCGAAGATGATCATGTATTGACCGGCGCTTCCGTAGAAGCGTTGAGCAATCGCACCGAGGGTATCGCCGGACTCGACCGTATAGAATTGCGAACTGGGGGTTTCGTCTTCCGGTGGCTCGGGCGCATCGTCGGCGGCTTCGGCCGCCGGGGGCGTGGCCGGCGCGGTCTCTGCAGCGCCCAAGGCCTCGACCCGCAGGCGGTCATCGACCTGCTCCACACCGTCGACATTGCCGGCGGCCACGATCAGTTTTTCCTTATCCTCGATCGAACCGACCTTACCCACCAGGGCGACCTTTTTTTCGTCCTGGAAGGCGATCACGGAGAGCGCCTTGATCTCCAGCCCCAGGGTAAGCAGATGTTTTTGAACCGCAATCTCGTCGATCCGCCCGTCACCGAAAAGTTTCTTACCGGCGTTGCCGACAAAGTCAAAAAGTCCCATCGTCACATTTCTCCTCGCATCAGGTTGCCGGCCAGGCCGGTCGCTGCTCGATAGTAGCAGAGGTGCTCAGTCACTGACCGCCCGCTTTTGCAGGCGACTGAGCAGAGCGCGCAAAGCCGCCGGGCGGAGGGGTTTCTGCAGTACTCGATAGCCCTGGGCGCGGGCGGCAAGTCGCACCGTCTCACTCTGATCAGCAGTGATTAGAACGCCGGGGATTTCAGCGCTGAAATTCGCCCTGATTCGGTTCATGAGATCGATGCCGTTGTGATCGTTACTCAGATGGTAGTCAGCCAACATGACATCGGGTGGACCGCCATGGGCCTTGAGCACGGCAAGGGCCTCATCCTGATCGGTCGCGGTCAGCGGCAGGCAGCGCCAAGGCTGGACCAGGGAGGCCATGCCGAGGAGAATGTCCGCTTCGTTGTCGATGCACAGCAGGACCAGACCGCTCAGGTCCTGTCCCGTGCGCGCGCCAGGCGTTGGCGTTCGAGGCTCGGAGATCGGCTCTGCGCTGAGCGGCACGCTGATTTCAAAGACCGTGCCTTTTCCCGGGATGGAGCGCACGGCAACGCTGTGGTCCAGCATGCGGGCGATTCGTTCAACGATCGCCAGACCGAGGCCGAGGCCGCGCTCATGCCGACGCCCGGAGTCCAATCGATGAAATTCCCGAAAGATGATCGTCAGCTCATCCTCCCTGATGCCAGGACCCGTGTCCCAGACCTGGATGCGAAGCTGACCGTGACGCCTGCGGCAACCGATCAGGACACGCCCGGTTTCGGTGTAGCGCAGCGCGTTGGCCAGAAAATTCTGCAGGACACGCCGCAGGAGCTTGGGGTCAGAAATGATCCGAGCACTCGACCCGACATGATCAAAGGCCAGACCCCGCGCTTCGGCCATGGCCGAGAACTCTGCGTGCAGGGGCCTGAGAATGTCGTTGATGGCAAAATCCTTCAGGTGGACGGGCATCGCACCGGCATCCAGTCGTGAGATGTCGAGCAGAGCGGTCAAAAGCTCCTCCGCGCTGGTCAGCGAACCACTCAACCGCTCGATCAGGTGCTGTTGCCCAACGCTGAGATTCTGCTTTTGCTCCAGCGCCGAGGCAAACAAGCGCGCCGCGTTGAGCGGTTGAAGCAGATCGTGACTTGCCGCTGCCAGGAAGCGGGTTTTTGACTGATTGGCCTCGTCGGCCTCGCGCTTGGCAGACGTCAGAGCGGCTTCGATTCGCGCCCGAACTTCAACTTCGTGTTTAAGCTCTTCGTTGAGATCGGTCAGGGCCCGGGTGCGCTTGGCAACGCGCCGCTCAAGATCGGTCTTGGCTTCGGTCAGGCTGCGCTCGGATTCGCGCAGCGCCTGTTCAGTGCGCTTGCGTTCGGTGATGTCGGTGAAGCTGGTCACGAAACCGCCGCCGGGCATCGGATTGCCGCGGATTTCCAGCACCCGTCCATCAGCACCCACGCGTTCGAAGAAATGCGGATTTCGCTCACGCAGCCAGTGCATCCGCTTCTCGACCAGGGCCTCGATATCACCCTCGCCCATCTGTCCGCGTCGCGCGTTGAATTCGAGCACCTCGCGAATCGGTCGGCCGATGTGAATCAGTCCGTCGGGATAATCGAACATCTCCAGATAGCTGCGATTCCAGGCGACCAGGCGGAGCTTTGAATCCACCACGCTGATGCCTTCCGAGAGGTTCTCCATCGCCGACTGCAGCAGCTCCTGCCGGAACTTGAGCTTCTGCGAAGTCTGGTCGAGCAGGCTGACCACCTCATCGAAGCGCATGCCGCTGCCGGCCAGGGCCGAGGACAGGACCACGCGGGCCGAACTGGCACCGATCACGCCGGAAAGCACGCGCTCCGTGTGCCGGACAAGCTCGGCATCAGCAGGTTCGGATTCGACCAGCAGTCGTTCATTGAGCTGGGCGAAATCACTGAAGGCCTGCCGCGTGCGCTGCTCGCCGAGAAACCGCCGAGTCAGATTCATGAAATCCCCGACCCGGGCGATGCCACCGCGCGGCAGCGAGTCCGAACCCGGCGCGCTGGCCACGCCAAGAAAAGCATTTGACTGGATGCGGTCGATCGCCCGCTCGCCGCCGCTGAATGAACCCAGCCACAGACCGAGCAGATTGAATGCGAGGGAAACCAGCACCCCATGAGTCAGCGGATCCAACCCTCGCAGACCCAACAGCATTTCAGGATGCAGCCACTCGATGCCCAGCGGACCATGATTCAACAAGCCCTCCCCCACCCCGAGCGCGCGCAGTACTCCCGGCAGCAACAGAGTATAGGCCCAGACCAGAAAGCCCAGCGACAGGCCAAGCATGGCACCGCGGCGATTGGCTCGACGCCAAACCATGGCCGCAATCACGAGGGGCCCGAACTGAGCCACCGCCGCAAACGACAGCAGGCCGATATTGGCCAGACTTTCGCTGTAGCCGAACAGTCGGTAGTAGAGCCAGGCCATCAACAGGATGCAGACAATCACCACCCGGCGGATCAGCAGCAGCAGCCGGCCGAGATCCGCTCCGCGAGCGCGCGAGGCGATCGGCAGACGCAGCAGAGTCGGCATCACGATGTCATTCGAGACCATGATCGACAGCGCCACTGAGGCCACGATCACCATGCCCGTGGCCGCCGAGAATCCGCCCAGCATCGCCAGCAGGGTCAGGGCTTCTTGCTTGGCCGCCATCGGCAGGGTGAGCATGAAGGCATCGGCGTTTTCGGCGCTGCCGAAAGTCAGCAGGCCGGCCACGGCCACGGGGACGATGAACAGGGCAATCAGGATCAGGTAGGCAGGAAACAGCCAACGGGCAAACTGGACTTCACGCTCGCTGGTGCTCTCGACCACGGTGACGTGGAACTGTCGCGGCAGACAGAACGCGGCCAGCATCGATAAAACAAGAATGGTGATGAAGCTGAAACTGAGACTGTCGGCTTGAAACATCTGCCCCAGCACCTCGGCTTCGAGCTGCAGGGGATTGACCGACTGCAGGCCGTCGAACATGAACCAGGTGACGTACACGCCAACGATGAGAAAGGCGAGGAGTTTGACCAGGGACTCGAAGGCCACGGCCAGCATGAGACCCGGGTGATGCTCGGTGGCGTCGAGCTGACGGGTGCCGAACAGGATGGTGAACAGGGCCAGCAGCAGGGCAATCATCAGGGCCGTATCGAACCAGATCGGTGCACCCGGCTCGGCCACAGCAAGCGCGCCCGGCACGGCCGTGAGCAGCTCGAAGCCCATCGCTATTGCCTTGAGTTGAAGCGCGATGTAAGGCACCACACCCAGGACCGCAACCACGGTCACCAGCACCGCCAGGCGCTGGGTCTTGCCAAAGCGAGAGGCCAGGAAATCCGAGATCGAGGTGATGTTCTGTTCCTTGCTGACCCGCACGATACGCAGGATTAACCCGCCAAAGACCAGAAACATCAGCAGGGGGCCCAGATAGACGGGCAAAAAATCCCAGCCGGTGCGGGCGGCCTGGCCGACCGCACCATAGAAGGTCCAGGAGGTGCAGTAGACCGCCAGCGACAGCGAATAAATCAGGGGATGACTGAAGATGCGTCCTGTCCGACGCGCTCGCCGATCCCCCCACCAGGCCAAAAAGAACAGCAGACCCACATAGCTCAGGGCAATTGCAACGATCAGGACCGGCGAGAACATCAGCTCATCATAGCCTAGCGAAACACCCCCTCCTTCCGTATTCGACCAAAGTCGAAGCGACCAAAGTAGCAGCGCAATTCACCAGGTCACTTGCTAGATTGGCCAGCAGATACGATAAGCGCAAGAGGGCACCACAATGACACTCGACAAGACTGCGGCGGCCTATTGGAAGGCCAATATCCGCATCATCTTCATCTGCCTGATCATCTGGGCAATCTCATCGTTCGGGTTCGCCATTCTCCTGCGCCCCGCGCTGGCTGCGCTGCCGATCACCTTCGGTGGCGTCGATCTCGGATTCTGGTTTGCCCAGCAGGGCTCGATCCTGATCTTCATCGGGATCATCTTCTACTACACCTGGTACATGAATCGACTCGATCAAGAGTTCGACGTGGACGAGAAATAGGGAGTCGAATCATGGATCAATTTACCCTCAACCTCATCGTCGTCGGCGCATCCTTTGCGCTCTACATCGGCATCGCCATCTGGGCCCGCGCCGGAACAACCTCGGACTTCTACACCGCCAGTCGCGGCGTCAACCCGATCGTCAACGGTGCGGCAACCGCCGCCGACTGGATGTCGGCCGCCTCGTTCATCTCGATGGCCGGCCTGATCGCCTTTGTCGGCTACGGCAATTCCTCGTTCCTGATGGGATGGACCGGCGGCTACGTGCTGCTCGCCCTGCTGCTGGCGCCTTACCTGCGCAAGTTCGGACGCTTCACCGTGCCCGAATTCATCGGCGACCGCTTCTACAGCCAGTCGGCGCGCATTGTCGCCGTCATCTGCCTGCTGACGATCTCGATCACTTACGTCATCGGCCAGATGGCCGGCGCGGGCGTCGCGTTCTCGCGCTTTCTGGAGGTCGACAACACCACGGGCCTGCTGATCGCCTCGGGCGTCGTCTTCATGTACGCGGTTATGGGCGGGATGAAAGGCATCACCTACACCCAGTTGGCCCAGTACTGCGTGCTGATCACTGCCTACACGATCCCGGCCGTGTTCATCTCGATCCAGCTGACCGGCAACCCGGTCCCGCCGCTCGGCCTGTTCTCGACTCACGCCGAATCCGGTCTGCCCCTGCTGACCAAGCTGGACCAAGTGCTCGTCGAGCTCGGCTTCCACGACTACACCGGGCTGCACAGCTCGACGATGAACATGTTTCTGTTCACCCTTTCGCTGATGATCGGCACCGCCGGTCTGCCGCACGTCATCATTCGCTTCTTCACCGTGCCCAAGGTCTCGGACGCGCGTAAATCCGCCGGCTGGGCGCTGGTCTTCATCGCCTTGCTCTATCTCACCGCGCCAGCCGTGGGTGCGATGGCGCGCCTGAACATCGTCACCACCATCTTCCCCAACGGCACGACCGAGCAGCCGATCGAATACTCGGCCCAGCCCGACTGGATGGAAACCTGGGCCCAGACCGGCCTGCTGGCCTTCGAGGACAAAAACGGCGACGGTCGCATCCAGTACTACAACGATAATTCTGAGGAATTCGCCGCGACCGCCGCCGAGCGCGGCTGGGAAGGCAACGAAATGGTGACCTTCAATCGTGACATCCTCGTCCTGGCCAACCCGGAAATCGCCCAGCTGCCGGGCTGGGTCATCGCGCTGATTGCCGCGGGTGGCCTCGCCGCAGCGCTCTCGACGGCGGCCGGCCTGCTGCTGGCGATCTCATCGGCGATCAGCCATGACCTGCTCAAATCGGTCCTGATGCCGAAGATCACCGACAAGCAGGAGCTGATGGCCGCCCGCATCTCGATGGCCTTTGCGATCGCCCTTGCGACCATCCTCGGCCTGAATCCACCCGGCTTCGCAGCGCAGGTGGTGGCCCTGGCCTTCGGACTGGCAGCCGCAACCCTGTTCCCGGCGCTGATGATGGGGATCTTTTCCAGGAAGATGAACCGTCAGGGCGCGATCGTCGGCATGCTGGCGGGCCTGACGATGACTCTGCTCTACATCTTTACCTACCTGGGCTGGTTCTTCATCCCCGACACCAATATGCTGGCCAACACGCCGGAGAACTGGATCTTCGGCATCTCGCCGCTGTCGGTCGGAGCCATCGGTGCCGTCGTCAACTTTACTGCGGCCTACATCACGATGAAGCTGACCGGCGAACCGCCGGAGCATATCCAGGAGCTGGTCGAAAGCATCCGCGTCCCGCGCGGCGCCGAAGCCGCCGTCGACCACTGAGAAAAGAAGGCACAAGGCTCAGGGCTCAAGGCGAAAAGCCTGAACCCTGAACCCCTTCTCCCCCAACCCGCTACCCTATCCCCATGCTATTCGAATTCATCGCCGCCATCGCCGTCGGACTGGGCGCGGCCGGTCTTGCCCTGATCCTGCGGCACCTGAGAGGTGCCAGGCTGCCGATCTGGCTGGCACCGGCCAGCGCCGGACTGGCCATGATCGCCTTCATGGTCACCATGGAATACAGCTGGTCAGAGCGCACGATCGAGCGCCTGCCCGAGGGCGTGGTGGTGGTCAACGCCAGCCAGGAGCGCTCCTGGTACCGACCTTGGACCTACATCAAACCCTTGACCCTGCGCCTGGTCGCCGTCGATACGCGCCGCAACCGTCACAATGAAGCCCAGCCGGATCAGATCATGACCACCGTACTCCTGCTCGGTCGCTGGATGCCGTCCCGCGAAATTCCGGTGATCTATGACTGCGCTCAAGCCCGCCGCGCCGACCTGGGCGAAGACGTCGTCCTGGGTCCGGAGGGTGGGCTGGAAGGCGCTCGCTGGCGAGGGTTGGCGCCCGACGATCCGGGCCTGCGAGCGGCGTGTCAGAGCGGACGATCGTCTAGCGTCTGAAAACCAGAAGGCCTCAATACAGAGGATCGTGAAAAAAAGCATGAAAGAAAAGTGTTTCCCCACTATTTTTTCGTGGCCGTGGTGCTTTTTTCGTGCGCTCTTCAATGATCCTTCGTTTAACGTCTTTTGTGCTCTGCCCCTGCACAGGCAGCTAAAAGGTCAGGTTGAACACGTTGCCGCCGCTGGTCATCCCGACGAGCCCGTAGACGATCAGGAAGGCGGCCACGATGTAGCGGAAAAGCTTGGGCGTGGTGAGCACGAGAATGCCGGCGATCAGGGCGAGCAGGGGCATGAGGGTGATATGGATGGTCATCGCTGGTCTCCGGTTCGGTGCGGTGCAGTTCGGTACGGTCGTCGCTCGAGGCGGGAGCAGCATGGCGCCCGCATCCGCTGCGGTCAAGTCGCCTACCACCATGGTCTGACTGCCAGGCGGTCGCGAAAGTGGTAGCTTGAGCACTCTGGAGAGTTCGCTTTAAAGACGCTGGCGCAGTGCGGACTTTCTTTTGCTTCGGAGCAGATCATGACCGGTATTCGATTGCCGACCCGCCGCCGGACCAGCCTTGATGCACAAGACTGATGCGCAGGCCTGAGAAGCGACTGCTGATCGGCGTCCTGGCCATCGGCCTGGGCGGGCTGCTGTGGCTAGGCCTGGCCGTCGGACTGCTCTGGGTGGTGCTGCCGACCGAGCAGTGGTCGGCGCTGGTCGAGGCCCAGTCCGGGCGCGCGGGCCTGATCGTGCTGCTCTGGCTGGTCACGCTCTTCCCGGTCAGCCTGGCCTTGAGGGCCTTGATCGACCACCACTGGACCGGGCCCGATCAGCTGCTCGAACAGGCCCGGGCGGTGGTCGATCAGAATCACCGTCTCGATGCTAGAACCTTCAGCCTTCCGACCCTCGCGCGCCTGGCGGCGATCATCAACCGCTTGGTCGAGCAACGCGAAGACCTCGAGCGAGATATGGAGGACCGTGTTCGAAGCCTGTCGCGACGCAGCGAGCTCGAGAAAGCGCGACTCGCCGCACTGATGAACGAGCTCGACAAGAGCGTTGTGGTCTGCAATCTCGAGGGCAGGATCTTCCTCTACAACCCGCGCGCGCGCCTCCAGTTCAAGCGCCTTTCCAAGGTGCCGGGGGTCACCCAGGGGTCCGAGCTCCTGGGCCTGGGTCGCTCGATCCACACGGTCATCGACCGCGAATTGATCGACCATGCCTTGAACAAGATCCGCCGCCGCCTCGATCGCGGCGCCAGCAACCCGTCGAGCCAGTTCGTCACCGCCCTTCCTTCCGGCAGCCTGTATCGCGGTCTCATCTCGCCGGTCTGCGATGTCGATGAGAACGGCCAGCGCGACGCGACGACGTTGACAGGCTTCGTGCTGCTGATGGAGAACATCACCCGCGATGTCGAAGCCCATCGTCGGAAAGACGAACTGCTGGCCCGCCTGACCGAGGACGGGCGAGACACCCTGCAGGCCAGCCGGCAGCTCCTTGACGACTGGCAGACCGATGGCGGCACGCCGGAGCAAACGACCCGGATGCTCGCCATCTTGAGTGAGCACATCGACCAGCTCAGCGGCCAGCTGGAGCAGGCCGCGAGCCTGAACGCGCGCCAAGAGAGCGGTCAGTGGCCGATGGAGGACATGCGCGCCGAGGACTGGCTCGAGGCAAGCCTGGAGCGTCTCGATCAGAGGGACGGACCCGACACCACGCTCGTCACGCCCGAGGAACCCCTGTGGCTGCACATTGACAGCCAGGCGCTGCTGAACCTCCTGATGAGTCTGATCGACATGTTGCAATCAGACGTCGGCGTTCACACTCTGGCGATCGAACTGAAGGCGCACAAGGGTCAGGCCCTGGTGGACCTCAGCCTGCCCTGGCCGCAGGGGCGAGACCTCCCGGATCTTTCGCCCTGGCTGGATCGGCCACTGCGAGCGGGTAACGGCCAGGCGCCGTCGAGCGCGCGAGCTGTCCTGCAGCGCCACGCGGCGGAGTGCTGGATCGATCGCATCGGCAGCGAACGCGCCGCCGTGCGTCTGCTGCTGCCCACGATCCAGGCCCGCGACGAGCTGCCCGCTCGCGTCGTCGGGGAGCGGCCCGAGTTTTTCGATTTCGATCTCTTCGCGCGCAGCTCGGAAGCGTCCTCCAGCGATCAGGGCCTTCAGCACACGCCGCTGGAAAAATTGAGTTACACGGTCTTCGATCTTGAGACCACCGGCCTGAATCCGGCGGCAGGTGACGAGATCATCCAGATCGGCGCGGTTCGCGTCGTTAACGGCCGCATCCTGACCCAGGAGAGCTTCGATCAGCTCGTCGACCCGAAGCGGAGCATTCCCGCCCTGGGCATCCAGATCCACGGCATCACGCCTGAGCACGTGCGTGGCCAGCCAACCGTTGACGAGGTCCTACCCGCCTTCCACGCCTACGCCCGCGACAGCGTGCTCGTGGCCCACAATGCCGCCTTTGACATGCGCTGCCTGACGCTCAAGGAGAATGAACTGGGCCTGAAGTTCGACCAGCCGGTCCTCGACACGCTGCTGCTGGCATTGCTGGCGCAACCGCACCAGGCCTCGCACAGTTTGGATGCGCTAGCCGAGCGCTTCGGTCTGGTCATCGAGGGCCGCCATTCGGGCCTGGGCGACGCGCGCGTTACCGCCGAGCTGCTGATCCGGCTGGTCCCGCTGCTGGCCGAAATCGGCATTCATACGCTGGCCGATGCTCAGGCTGCCTCCGAACAGAGCTATTTCGCCCGCGTGCAATATTAGATGAAGCGGCCCCTCGATGACCACTGACACCACCCTTGCCCTGCTCGCCGCCACCGCGCCCTTCTCCGAACTCCCAGAAGCCGTTCTGACGGCGCTCGCCACAAATCTTGAGACCCGACAGCTGGCCGCAGATGAGGCGCTCGGTCCTTTTGCTGAACAAGCAGCGGGCCTGTATCTCATCGAATCCGGCGAGCTTGCCCTCGTCGACTCGGCGGACAACACCTTGGAAAAGCGCCAGGTCGGCGAGCTCGTTGGCCATGCAGTGACCGTGGACGGCAACCGTCCGACCTATCGGGCGCGCGCTCTGACCGCTACGCGCCTGCGCTACCTGCCCGCGGACGCACTGGCCAAGCTGGTTGATCAGTATCCGCTCATCGGCCAGTTCCTCGAGGGCTCGCCCGGCGATCGCCTGCGCTCGATTGGAAGCGCCGCGAGCGCGCGCCTGTCCCAGCTCCCCTTGCGACGCCCGATTACCGTCACGCCGGTAACGACGATCCGGCAGGCAGCGGAGGCCATGGCCCGTCATCGCGTCAGCTCTCTGCCGATCGTGTCCGGTCACGAGTTGATCGGCATGGTGACCGATCGCGACCTGCGCTCGCGGGTGCTCGCCGCGGGCATCGACACCGCCCAGCCGATTTCCACAGTCATGACACCCTCGCCCGTCACCGCCCGCCTCGACGGCAGGATCGACGACGCCCTGGTCGAGATGATGAGAATCGGCGTCCATCACCTGCCCGTCGTGGACGATCAGCAGAGCCTGTATGCAATGGTCAGCGCCGGCGATCTGATGCGCGTCCAGGCCCCTCATCCCCTGCGCCTGGTTCGCGATATCCAGCGCGCCGAGGACCACGACGAGGTGGTTTGCCTGGCGCGTCAGAGCCCGGCTCTGCTCGCCGGCCTGGTTCATCACGGCTCCGAGGTCACCGAGGTCGGTCGCATGGCCAGCATGATCACCGATGCCTGCACGCGGCAGCTGATCGATCGGGCCCGCGAGCGCCTGGGCGAGGCGCCGATGACCTGGTGCTGGACGGCCTTCGGATCCCAAGCGCGCATGGAACAGGGTCTGATTTCCGATCAGGACAACGGCCTGATCCTCGAGCGCCGTCCAGAGGGAGACGAGGCGGATTACTTCAAGGCCTTCGCCGATCAGGTCTGCGACGGCCTGAACGACTGCGGCTACGTGTATTGCCCCGGCGATGTCATGGCGAAGGGCCAGTGGCGCATGGCCTGGCAGGACTGGCGCCGGACCTTCCACGGCTGGATGGTCGAGCCGGCGCCCAAAGCCGTGATGCAGTCGTCGATCTTCTTCGACATGCGACCGGTCGCAGGGGACTTCGAGCTGTCCCAGTCACTTCACGGGGAGGTGCTTGAACAGGCTAGTGAATCTGGCCTTTTCCGCCGCTTCCTGGCCGCGGAATCCATGGGCAATCGCCCGGCCCTGGGGCTGTTCGGTCAATTCGCGCGCGAGGACGGCGACGGCGGTGCCCGCGGCATCAACCTGAAGAAACGCGGCGTGATCTCGATCGTCGACCTGGCCCGCGTACGTGCCCTGGAGGGTGCCGTCGGCGCGGTGCACACCGAGGAACGTCTCCGGGCGGCGGCTGAGGCCGAGATCATGAGTTCTGCTGATGCCGATGATCTGGTTCACGCCCTGCGCTTCATCGGCAACGTGCGTCTGCGCCACCAGGTCTCACTCTTCGATGCCGGTAAAAAGCCCAACCACCTGGTAGAGCCGGACGAACTCTCAGGCCTGCACCGCCGTTACCTGCGCTCGGCCTTTGGCATCGTGAAGACCGCCCAGCGGGCGCTGGAGCAGCGCTACACGGTCTGATTCCGAATCAGAACAGCCTTAAAGGGCAGATATGTCAGCTGTCGATGGATTCGGCCGTCGACCCGACGCGCTGACAGCGGTATCCTGCCAACTGCGTCGCCCTGATTTGAGATCGTTTGAATGAAAGTCGTCATTGTCGGAGCCGGCATCGTCGGCGCGACCACGGCACTGGTGCTGGCTGAGCGGGGCTTCGATGTCACCTTGGTGGATGCAGCGGCCAGCGCCGGACAGGGTACAAGCTATGCCAACGGCAGCAGCATCACGCCCGTGCACGCCGAGCCCTGGAACCCGCCCGGCACGTGGCGCCGCCTGCCAGCGGCGATTTTCCAGCCTCGCACACCGTCGCGCGTCCTGCTCAGCGCACTGCCAGGACTGTTCGGCTGGGGCCGGCAGTTTTTGCGCGAGTCGCATCCCGATCGCTACCTGCAAAACGCCCGCCACTGCATCCGTTTAGGCCTCTACGCCAAGGCTTGTCTGGTCGGGCTTCGCCAGCGTCACTCGCTTGATTACGATCAGTTCACCGAGGGATCGATGGAACTCTATCGAACCCCGGCGGCCCTCGACCACATCATGGATTTCCGGCAGCGGCTCGAACTGCCCGGCATCGGATTCCAGATCCTGGATGCCCGTGCCATCGTCGCGCGCGAGCCAGCGCTCGAACCGGTGGTCGAGCAATTCAGCGCCGCCCTATGGCTGCCGGCCCACGAGTCCGGCGACGCCCGCCGCTTCAGCATTGAAGCCGCTAAACGCGCGGGCGAACTGGGCGCGTCCGTTCGCTTTGGAGAACAAGTGGAAGCCATCGACTGCCGCGCCGGCGCCCTTCCTACGATCAGAACGCGCAGCGGCCTGATCAGCGCCGAGCGCATCCTCCTGTGCACCGGGACTGGGACCCGTCGCTTGCTTTCACCCCTCAGGCTGAGCATTCCGATCTACCCGATCCAGGGCTATTCCCTCACCGTTCCCATCCGACCGTCAGCAGCGATGCCCAGCGCCCCCCTCCTCGACGCCGAACGACGCTTCGTGATTGCCCGCTTGGGCCCCGAGCGTCTGCGCATCGCGGGCTTGGCCGACTTTGCCGGGCCGAGGCCGACGCTCGATGGCCGCCGCCTGAAATTGCTGCAAGAGTCTGCCGAAGCCCTCCTGCCCGGCCTGGCAGGGGCACTCGGAGCGGACGACGTCGAATCCTGGTGCGGACTGCGGCCGATGACCCCGGACGGCCCGCCTCTGATCGGGCCGACGCCGATTGACGGTCTCTGGCTGAACACTGGCCACGGGGCCATGGGCTGGACCCACGCCGCAGGTTCGGCCGAACTGCTTGCCGATCTGCTGGCCGGCAATACGCCGGCCATCGATCCCAGGGGCCTCGAGGCCCTTCGCGCCTTCACCTAGCTGCAACGCGTAGGGCCGACAGAACCGTTTCCTTTGAAGCCAGCCGTTTTAATCGGCCGTGTCCTCGAGATGTTCAGCCAGCCAGGCGTGCACCTCGTCCCAGAAATAGCGCGCCTCCTTGCCGTCCATGATCCAGTGATTGGCGTCGTGGAAGACCAGCAGGCGCGACGGCACCTGCATGCGCTGCAGGTAGCTCCAGGCGGCGATGGTCTGGTTGACCGGCACGCGGAAGTCCTTCTCACCGATGGTGAGCATTGTCGGCGTGGTGAAACTACCGACGTAGCTCGACGGACTCTGTTCGGTCCAGACCGGGCTGTCGCCCCAAGCCCGCCCGCCGTTCATGCGCTCGCGATGGTAGATCACATCACTGGTCGAATACTGGCCCTCCAGATCGACCAGTCCCGCGTGGCCCACCAGGGCGTCGAAGCGGTCGGTGGTGGCCAGCAGCCAGTTGACCAGGTGGCCGCCATAGCTGGCGCCGGTCGCCGCCTGGCGTTCGGGGTCGATGAAGTCGAAGCGCTCGATCGCCGCATCGGCGGCTTCGATCAACTCCTCGCCCGGCGTGGCCAGGGGGTCGCCTTCGATATTGCGCGAAAATTCGGCCCCGTAGCCGACCGAGCCGGTGTAGTCGGTCAGCAACACCACGTAGCCCGGCGAGGCGAGCAGATGCGGGCTCCAGCGCACGTGGTCGGAATCCAGCGACGAGGAAAAGGGCCCGCCGTGGATAAACAGCACCAGGGGATATTGCTCGTTCTCGTCGAAATTCGGCGGCAGGGCCAGCCAGCTATGGATGCGCCGGCCCTTGGAACTGGTGAACCAGAAGCTGCGAAACGCCGGGCGATCAAGCCCTGCCGCACGTTCGGCGTTGAATGCAGTCAGGGGCGTATGCCCGCCCTGTTCGATATCGACGCGCACAACTTCAGCCGGCGTGGTCGAGCTCTCCCACGTTGTCACCAGGCGGTCCCCGGCCCATTTGGGCCCGTCATACACACCGGTGCTGTCTTCGTTCAAGGCGCTAAGCTCGCGCGTTTCAGTGTTCAGCGCGAACAGCCGGCCACGGCCATGATCAAGGGCATTGAAAAACACGGTCGAGGCATCTTCGGATAGGGCAAAGCTGCCGACGGATCGGTCGAACTCCGTGCTCAGCACCTCCAGTGGGCCAGACAGCGTCCGACCGTCCCAGGGCGCGCGCGCGATGTCCGTGTGGTTGTAGACGAACTCATTGATGGGCTCGTAGCTGCAGAACAACTCGCCGCCATCGGAGGAAAACACCGCCCCTTGGCAGCTATAGTCGTCACCTGCGGTCAGCGCCGTGATTGCGCCGCCGCCGACCGGCACGCGATAGAGCTGGAAACGGACGACCGAATGCGCGGCCTCGTGCAAATTGTCGGTGGCGCTGATGATCAAGGCATTACCATCCGGGGTCCAGACCGCATGCAGGCTGTCGCCACTCAACGAGGGCACGCCGGAAAACCCAGGCGAGCCGGCCAGCTCCGATTCGACCATCAGATCCTTGGCCTCCGCACCGGCCCGGGCCGACTGAATGAACAGGCGCGTCTGCAGATCATCGCGCCAGCGATCCCACTGGCGGATCGGAAAAATCTCGTAGCGAGAAACATTGATCCCGCGCTCCTCGCGCGCCGCTTCCTCGGCGCGGTTGGCGCCATCGTCGACCGCGCCTGGGTAGACCGTGCTCTCAAAGGCAATCAGGCTGCCGTCCGGGCTCCAGATAGGATTGGCCGCGCCGGTCGACAGGGTGGTGATCTGCTCGGCCTCGCCTGGACCGTCCATGGGCAGCAGGAAGACCTGACCCGGCTCGTCCTCGGCGCGAACGGCGCTGAAGGCCAGGCGCGTTCCATCCGGACTCCAGGCGGCTCCGCTCTCACCTCCTGGAGTGGAGGTCAGTCGCTGCGGTGGTCTGGAGCCGTCTAACTGGATCAGCCAGAGATCGGAAACGGTCTCGTCTTTCTCATAGGCCGGTTCTGTCACGGAAATCACCGCCTGGCTGCCGTCGGGACTCACCACCGGCTCGCCAAGACGATTCAACAACCAGACTTCTTCGTGGGTGACGGGGCGGAGGTCGTTGTCTTGCGCTAGTAGGGTTGTCAACGGAAGAGCGACAGACACAATAAAGAACAGGCTCATTGGGCGCATCGAGAGACTCCAGAAAAGAATCGAATTCTGCATTCTAACCACCGGAGATGGAAGTGCAGCGAAGAGGCTTGCGAAGGGGGATTGGACGCAACAACCATCACTGGCAACGGTGAATGCGTTGGCTGACAGGGTGCGTCGACAACGATTCAGACATTGAGCCAGTCATCGAGGATTGTTCTGAGCCGTCAGTACTGCGCTGATGTCTCCTGGAGACGAGATTCATCCAGGGGGTTCTCGAAACTCAGGTCGGCGAACCGACGAAAATCGTTGTCGGCGCTTCACAGACGGGCATTGGGCGCGCTGGCAATCGCGGCCAGATGCGCATCGTTGGTCAAATTGCCGGCCGTCCTGGCTAGCTCGGACCTGATGACCAGCGAAAGGATTGACCCGAGATCTTCATGCCCGGTCCCCTCGACCGTCAGCCTGCCCGACGCTGCATAACGAATACGCTTTCAGTGGCCTGATCAAGGCCGCGGCTGAGGAGCGGGTTGTCCGGCCTAAGGGGGGCATGGTGGCAACGATGGAGCTCGAAGCCCGGCCCCAGCTTGGCGTTCACCTCGCCGTCGGGGACGGCAAACGGCGGGCCGCTGAAACCCTGATCGGGATAGTCGAGCGTGATCAGCAGGCCGCGTGCGCCGGCCGAAAGCAGTTCTGTCAGATGACGGCTGTAGCGTGCCCGCAGCCCGGTCGGCAGGGCGATCAGGGCGGCGCGGTCATAGAGGGTTGCTACTGGCCCCATCAGCGCAGGGGTCAGGGCAAGGAAATCGCCGCACATCAGTTCGATCGACCCCGCACTGAAGACCTGAAAGGGTCCGCGCGAGCTGACCTCGGGCTCGAGCTGGCGCTCGGCAAAAAAGGCGCGACAGGCCAGCTCGCTCAATTCGACCCCGACGACGGCATGACCGCACTCGGCCAGCCAGGCCAGGTCGACCGATTTTCCGCATAGGGGCACCAGAACGCGCTGGTCTGACGTTTCGGAGAGCTGGGGCCAGAACTTTTCCAGATAGGCGTTGGCGCGACCCTCGTGAAAGCCGATCTCATTGCGCTGCCAGCGCTCGTGCCAGAACTCGGACTGCATGGGATGATCTTGAAGCCAGCGAATTGAAGGGGAATCTTTGCACAGGCTGTGGGGAGGAGTGGCGCGCCCGGCAGGATGGATCAAAATCGCTCGATGGCGATTTTGATCCTTCGGGCTTCGCGGCGGTGCCGCTCGTCGTCAGTTGCTGCGCAACTGGTCGAACCGAGGCTCTCATCCGCATGACGGACACCCCAGATACGAAAAAACCCCGCTGCGCGGGGCTCTTTCGTAGCTGGCGCGCCCGGCAGGATGGATCAAAATCGCTCGATGGCGATTTTGACCCTTCGGGCTTCGCGGCGGTGCCGCTCGTCGTCAGTTGCTGCGCAACTGGTCGAACCGAGGCTCTCATCCG
>JGI12210J13797_11471703_pt1 | contig 26804 bp, 22 predicted proteins | sample ElkSlonscriptome_3_FD_13797 | JGI IMG/M metagenome (IMG submission 13797) | reverse complement strand
ACCGGTTTTTGGTACCGGCATTCGCAGGTTCGATCCCTGCCACCCCAGCCAACTAGCCTCGAGACCAGCGAGAAAGCCCGGAAATCCGCGCTTTTCGAAATGCGGATTCACAGTTGTCCCCAGCAACTGTCCCAACCAGCTGTCCCAAGGCAGGGATGACAGCAGGCCTTTCAAGGAGGCTTGCCCCGTGCCCCGATCACCCGTTCAGAACATCAAACGCCGCGGCGCCGTCTACTGGTGGCGGCGAACTATTTCGCTAACCTGTTTGGCATTTTCGGATTCTCGACTCATAAGCTTGGAGTTCAGTCTCTTTACCAAGGAGCTGGACACCGCCCGCGGACGTGCCGCGGCGATGACCGCTTTTAGTGAGAGATTGAGAATGAGTTTCCGGGACAACGTAACGCAGTTCGGTTTGGACGAGCAAGCGATTAGCACGATCTTCGTGGAAGAGGTGCGCAGCTACCGCAACGAACTCGTCCATCTCGAGGCGGGTTGGAAGGCGCACCCGGTCTGGAGCAGCGTGTCCAACCGCGATGACGACCTCGCGATGTTTCAGTCGATCTGGAAAGGCATCGCAGATGAAGGACTCGGCGTTCCCCGCGACTGGGATTTTGTCGAAAAGCATTTCGCCCAGTTCGATCATGACATGCAGTGCCGTGTTCGTGATTTGCTTCGCGATCATCGTGACCTGCCGGAATCGCTTCGCCTGACGGCTCAAGCCTGCCTGGAGCAGGCTGGCGCTCCCACCAATGCGATCAGTATCCCGGTGGCTATCGATGTGATCGCACGCGCCCGCGCCGAGGCAGCAAGACGGGTTAAGGAGAACGCCGATTTCGACGATCTGGCCAATCTCGCTTCTCTCGCGACTTCGTTCGTAAACGCCGTCGCACCGCGGGTAGCGGCTCCCTCAAGCGCGAACAGCAACCTCAACGTGCCGGCGCTCCCAGTCTCATACCTGACGGACGAGCAGCAGCGCTATGCGGAGATGACACCAACTCAGTTCGCCGAAGAATTCATCAAGGAGAAGTTTGGCGGTCTGGAGCAGCGCAAGGGTAGCAAGCGCCAGCGTGAAATCGTTCAAGATTCGACCCTTCGTGACATCCGCTGGGTTGCTGTCCTGCTGGAAAAGGCAATGCCCGTCGGCACACCGTTTTCCGAGGTGACGATCGAACACGTCATCGAACTCGACCGCTGGTTCGACCTCCTTCCGACGACCATCGGCAAGTCGCCCAAGGACAGGGATCCTGAAACGACCTTCGAGATGATCCGGGACCGTGCTCTCGAGCGAATTGAAAGCGGTGAACTCAGTGCCGATCAGATCGGACTGAGCACCAACACCAGCAACAAGCACTGGCAGAACTTTGCGCGCATGCACAAACAATTGCGATCGGTCGTTCCCGGGTTGATGGAAGTTTGCGTTGCGAAATACATCACTCCTGAAACGAAGGACGAGCGCGAAGCGCGAGACGCCTATACGAAAGAACAGGGAGAGGCGATTTTCAGTTTACCGCCGTGGACAGGGTGCGCAGGGCTCAACGACAGGTTGAAGGTGGGTAGCGAGATCATCCACGATGCCCTGTTTTTCATCCTCCTGCTGGTCTGGTACACGGGTGCGCGCCGAGAGGAGATCTGCAAGCTCAAGCTCGACGATATCTTCGAGAACGAAGTGCTCGGCATTCCGTATCTCTTCATCCGCCCGACCGATACCGGCAGAATTAAGTGCAAGAGCTCTAAGCGAAAAATTCCACTTCACAGCGAATTGATCAGGCTCGGATTGCTTCGATATATCGAAGCGATGAAGAACGCGGGAGAGACCCTGCTTTTCCCCGAAATGTATCCGTCTGGTAATACCAAGCGCAAGATTGGGGATGTCTTTTACAAGATTTGGTGGATTTATCTCCGTCCGTTCGTTCCCGACCTTAAGCGCGGCCAAGCGATGCACGCGGCGAGGCACACAGCGTCGGATGCACTGAAACAGGCCGGCATCGATTTAGAGGCCCGTAACGATGTGCTCGGTCATAGCCAGAAGTCACTTGGCGAAGGAGCATCGACCTATTCCGAACCTGTCGCTTTGCGGAAGATGCGGAATATGGTCGAAGAAATTCCCAATGTTACGGGCCATTTGGATGATGTCCTAACCATCAACCTGTTACCCGACGATCAGCGACGAGCCCGCCCTTCCCGAACGAAGTGAACGAACACCCTTCTTAGCCTGTTCGGCTTTTGTAATCTTGTCTGCAATCTCGCATGGGGAAGTTAGTGTAGGCCTACCCACTGGCGTAAATGTTGGAGCGAAAAATCGGTGCGAAGCGAAATTCGAAATATCAGATACATTGCGAAGGCAGGTGCGTTCGGTAATCCCGATGCCACCGGCATCTATATCTATGGCAAGCGACGGGACGGACGCACGGTGCCTTGCAAGAGCGAAGTGCAAGAAGACGGTGGTATCCAGATCTATTCGCAATATCCTGGGCCGGATATCTACATGGAAGAGGATATGACAGAATTCTCCGCCGATGAGTGGAAGCGGGTTAGAGGCGCCCACGGTGATGTAGGTCCTCGCCTATGCAACGAGATACTCGACAGTCGCTCCTGAAAGCTGCGTATCAATCCGGGAGCCGGAGGGGCGGCAAGTCCTCCACTATCTCCACCGTCTCAAGGCTTACGGCAATCACGCGCCTCAGTAGGGTAAGAGGATATGCAGGGTCGCCCATGGTTTCGATGGCGAAGCGATTTGCGTCGTTGACGATGTCGCTGCCTTTCTTGGTCTTCGAATTGTAAGTGTCCTTCGTGACCGACTGGCGCTCCATGACGTGTTCGATCGCGCTCTTTCCGTTGACGACGTACCGGTAGGCGGCTTCCGGCACTCCAGTCAGCGTAATGCGATCGTTGTATTGGATCGTGGTACGGTCCAGGTTCGGGCGCTTGCCGCCGAAGCGCATCTTCTCCACGCGGTAGAACGTCTCAGGGTCGTCCACGACCCAAGTGCGCGGGTCGCCCTCGCGGTAGGTGACGTCATGAGGCTCGACCTGCTCGTAGCCAACGTGCAAGTCCGCCAGCTTCCGGCCCGCATCGCGAAAAGCTTGGTAGTCCGCCACCGAGGCGACAGCAGGAATGCGCGGAAGTGCCTTCTTGAGGTTGTCCGCGTAGCGACTGCGGTATTCGGGCGAATGCAGCAAGCCGTAAACGTAGTAGAAAAGATCTTCTTTGGTGATCGTCTCGGCAGGCCATGCGGTCTGAAAGTGGGCAAGCCCCTCGTCGGTGATTCCGTCGCGCCGTATGAGAACCGAATTGTCCGAGGTGGCGAAGAGGTCAGGTGTGTCCTCATCTTCCTCTGGGGTTTCGTAGTAGTGCAGCGGGAAGCATTGGGAGCCGGCCATATCCGCCGTATGGAGCGCGGGCGGACGGTTCACCATGAGCGCTGAGAATGCACCCCGATGACCAGTAGTTGAAAGGCAGATGATGGGTGTCTGCGTATCCGCCTCGGGAAGCATACGAGGAATCTGAAGCCGTGTTTCGTTGAGATGGGGATCGAAATAAAGCCACCGCGGCGTGAACGGCCTGTAAGTCGCTAGACGCGCAGCCGACGCGTCGAACTCGATAGTGTGTTTGGCATCGGCCTTTTTCTTCAAACCGCGCGACCAAGCGATCTGGCGGGGGTCACGTTGAAGATCGGTGGCTGAACTTTTGACACAATCGGCTGCAGAAAGGCTTCTTGAGTAGCTGTCGATCAGCCTACGGACGTTGGCCTCAAGCTCGGCGCGCGAACTGTTGAAGGCCCAAGGGTCGCGACCTGACAGAACGCCCATGGAGTAGGTCGCAAAGAGCGAGGGGGCCGCGTGGCGGGCATTATCTCCGATCTTCATGAACTCTTCGAAAGAAGTGTCGCGCTGGTTAATCCAGTCACCATGCTCGTCCGGAAAGATCAGGTTCCAGCCGTCAACCTCACTTACGCCGTTCGCGCTGCCGAACTCGCGCACTATCCTTAGCTTGTCTTCGCGACTGAGATAGTCGCCGATATCATGATAATGTATTGCTCCAGCTGCCGCGGCGCCGGGCCGCTTAGTCAGCACGAAAACTGCAATCGGCGCCTTAGTCCCTTCGCCAAAAACGTTTCCGCTCTCCATTCGCCTTCTTTCGCCGGAGGTGTTCGCGTTTCCTCTAGCATTGAAGATTCGAATGTCGCTGAACTCCTCCACGAGACAGCGCCGCACTCCGGCGCTTGCGTTCCCATCCAGAAAACCCCCGTTCGTAACAAACGCGACGACGCCGCCATCTTCGCCCAGCCGGTCGGATGCCCAGCGGATCGCGCGGATATAAGAGTTGTAGGTGTCGCTCACATATCGAGCGTTGCTCCGCGCCGCGTAGGTCTCTCGGATCCGGCCATCGAGTTTTGGATAGTCCACCTTTGCGTGGTCGCTGTTCGCGTCATCTTCCCCCACAACGTAGGGCGGGTTTCCCACAATCACCCGGATGTCCAGGTTCCGCTGGCGGGTCCGGCGCTCAGCGTTGTCGGGCAATAGCTCGTCGAGCATATCGCGGTGTTCGTGCAGCGCGAAGGTATCCGTCAACAAGATACCAGTGAAGGGCTCGTATGCGGCCTCTTCATCCTGCTCATCCACTAGGTCGGCATAGACCGTCTCGATGTTGATCGCGGCGATGTAGTAAGCCAGCAGGATGATCTCGTTGGCGTGCAACTCCTCTCGGTATTTCCGTGCGAGGTCTTTGGGCGCGATAAGCCCCGATTGCAGAAGGCGCGTGATGAACGTGCCCGTGCCCGTGAATGGGTCGATAACGTGGACTCCCTCTGCACCGATGCCTACCCCGAAGTCGCGACGGAGTGCTTCGTCGACGGAGCGGAGGATGAAATCCACGATCTCCACCGGCGTGTAGACCACACCCATCCGCTTCGTCGTCCGCGGGAAAGCCGACTTAAAGAAGTCATCGTAGAGCTGGACGATCAGTCTCTGCTTGGCGGCGGGGTCGGTCAGCCCTTCGGCGCGGCGGCGGACGGAGGCGTAGAACTCCTCCAGGCTTTCCGCCTCCTTGTCGATCCGCGCCTCGTCCAGCCGTGCGACGATGCCCTGCATGGCACGGGATATGGGGTTCTCGTCGGTGAAGCGGTTGCCTTGAAAAAGGCTTTCGAAAACGGGCCGTGTGATCACGTGCTGTGCCAACATCTCGATGGCATCAGCCTCGGAAATCGCTTCGTTCAGGTCGTCTTGTAGCTCTTTGAGGAACGCGTCGAATGTTGCACGGGCGTCCGGGTCCTCCAGCAGCGCTTCGATGCGCGTAATGTGGCGCTCCGCAATACGGGCAATGTCGGCAGCCCAGCGGTCCCAGTATTCCTTGGTGCCACATTTCTTGACGATCTGCGCTCGAATGGCGGCTGAAAACTCGTCGACGAAGAGCTCGCCTTGGGACTTCGTAGCCCCTCCGCCCTCGCCGTCCTCGTCACCAGCTGCGCTCCCTTGGCCGATCCCGGCACCTTCGCCAGAAGATTTCCCGCCGGGCAGATCAGGCGCGATGGCGACAATTTCGATGCGGCTGCCTTCGGTCTGGCCAAGGTGGATTTTGTTGATATCCCCGTCGAGCCGCTCATCGTGGGAGCGCAAGGCGTTCAAAATTTGCCAAACCACGCGGTAGCGCTCGTTATCGTTCAGCGCCTCCTCGGAAGAGGTGCCGGCCGGGATGGCGACCGGCAGAATAACGTAGCCCATCCTTTTGCCCGGCGCACGGCGCATGACGCGCCCCACGGATTGGACGACGTCGATCTGGCTCTTGCGCGGGTGCATAAACATAATCCCGTCCAGTGCGGGAACGTCGACCCCTTCCGATAGACATCGCGCGTTGGTAAGGATGCGGCAGTTATCATCGCCGGGTTCTGCTTTCAGCCAGTCGAGCAGTCGACCGCGGCTATCGGCATTGAACGTCCCGTCCACATGCCGGACCTCGCAATCGAGATCGATGCCATCATCGGGATTTTGGCCGCGGAACTCCTCGGCGACGGCTGCGAATTCGCTCTCAATAATCTTAGATGATTTGATATCCCGACAGAAAATCAACGCGCGTTGCATGGCGCCGGTATCGTTCCCGACATCGACCATTAAGTCAGTCTTAGTCAGCGCTTTATAGCAACCCACGATTTTGGTCGCGTCGTCGAGCGCGAGGTCGTTATCGGAAGTCTCGAGGCGGCGCTGGACCGAGCGGGCCACCTTGCCCTCGTCCACCGCGAGGACGATAACCTTGTAATCGGTCAGCAACTCGTTCTCGACAGCCCATGAGAAACCGCGCTCGAACAGCGTTTCGCCATAGACCGCCGGGTTATCCATCTGTGCGAGCGTCAGCGACTGCTCCTTCGCGCGCTGGCGCGCGGCTTCGCCGTAGATGCGAGGCGTGGCAGTCATGTAGAGGCGCTTTACAGCCAGCACGTGATCGTCGTCGTGGATGCGGACGAAGTTGGACTCGTCCTCCTCGCCAGTCTTCACGCCGGTCGTTCGGTGCGCCTCATCGCAGACGATGAGGTCGAAAGCCCTCAGACCAGCCTCCTGCGCGGCGGAAATTACCTGGATCGACTGGTAGGTGGCGAACACTACCGTCATTGTGTCCGGAGCCGCATCAGCCATTTTCTCGGCCAGAGCGGTGCCGTTCGTCGTCGCCGGATAAGCGAGGTCGTGAACCGCAATGTCGGCAGTGTCCTGCCGGCCTTGGCGCTTTCCGACCTTCGCGTCCGAACAGACTGCAAAAGACCGAAGCGGCAAGGACGCATCGTTCGTCCACTCCCGCACCGCTTGGGACATAAGTGCAAGCGATGGCACCATGAAAAGTACCGTACCGCCTGTACCGACCATTTCCTCAGCAATCCGCAGACTGGTGAATGTCTTGCCGGTGCCGCAAGCGAGGATAAGCTTCCCGCGATCGGCTTGCTGCAACCCTGCACGAACGGCTTCCAGCGCTTCTCGCTGATGCAAGCGAAGGGTCTTCGGTTCAGAAACCTTGACTTCGCCTGTCCGCGCGTATTCGGACCAGTAAATATTGCTGTCTTCTAGATCGCTTAGGCCGATCCGATTTGTCGGAATTGATTGCCCTTGCAGGGCTTTCTCAGCGCGATCGGTCCAGTTCCCGTCGCTCGTATCGACTATGAGCCTTCTGACGAAACCTTCTTTCCCTGAGGCCGTGAAGAAGCTGTCGATATCACCCTTGTCGACCTTCTTCGCATCGTCATAAAATTTGCACTGAACTGCGCAGTAGCCCGAGCCGTCCGAAAGTGTCGCGACTAGGTCAATGCCACTGTCTGCCGCGTCTTCACCCCTCGATTTCGCCCACTTTTCGTAAGTCTCGACCTCCGAGAAAACTGTCTTTTGTAATGCGTCGTGACGGAGATAGATCGCAGCGATCTGCTCGAAATACGTTCCCTTTTCGCGTTCCGAACGGGCATTCTCGCGAAAATGCTCAAACACCAAGCGCAGATCATTAGACATTCATCCATCCTTCGACATCGGTATGCCACCGAAAGCAGCAAGTGTAGACGACCAACGAAAAATTCCGAGCCGCAAGATTCGGTTTGAAATTTTTCTCATATGATTTAAATTCATTTCGTGCATGCGGGATGCTTCCCGGCTTTTGGGAGGCACGAACGACACATGCTGATGCTTCACATTTCGGACATTCACTTCAAGGCTCCGGACTGTCTAGATCCTTGGATGGATCCGGACGCTCCGATCCGCACACGTATGATGAGGGATTTGGCCGAGCAGAGAAAGAAGCACGGTGATGTTGGCGCAATCCTGATCGGCGGTGACGTAGCCTACAAGGCTGCACCGGAAGAGTATCAGACAGCACTCGAATGGATTCAACAGCTTTCGCAGATTTCAGGCTGCCCCAAGGAACGTGTGTTCGTCGTCCCTGGAAATCACGATGTCGATCGTGGTATGATCAAACGCGAAGTGCCAATCCAGAACGTTCATAACGTCATTTCTTCCACTCCAATGCATAACCGCGAGTGGCGCCTTCGTCAGCAATTGGCCGATAAGGAAAGTGGCCAGGCGCTGTTCAAGCCACATTCCGCCTACAACGACTTCGCCGCGCCGTTTAATTGCCAGATTTGGCCTGCAAAGCCATTCTGGCACCAAGATGTACCCTTGGACGGCGGGGTTAATCTCCGACTTTACGGCCTAACGTCGTCCTTGCTTTCCGGTCAGGAGGGGAATGACGACGATCCAAGGGATTTGTATCTCAGTCCGCTTCAAACCGTGCTGAATCCAGTACCGAACACGGTCAACCTCGTCATGGTGCACCATCCCCTGGACTGGTTGGCGGACGGCGATGATGTGGATGACGCCCTTACGACGCGCGCGGCGTTTCACTTGTTCGGCCATAAGCACAAGCAGCGCGCGGTGCTTGAAGCGAACTATGTGCGCGCTGGCGCCGGGGCAGTTAACCCTTCCCGGCATGAGAAACCCTATGATCCCGGATACAACCTGTTCCGATTGACAGTGGAGGGCAAGGGCGCCGACCGGGTACTTAGGGTGCAGCTCTATCAGCGACGGATGCAGGACGTTCCCGAGCGTTTCATCGCGATTGAGAACAATCAGGGCGGAGAGGTTTTCGAGACGACGATCAGAGTTCCCGAGGAGGCGGACATCCCCCTGCCCGTGAGCGAAAGCGCGCCAGGTGCGTCGGTCGCCGCAAGGTCGATTCAAGGCGACGGCACTACTGCCGCCGCGCAGGATGCGGAGGCTGCCATGGGCGAGGAGGATAAGCGAGATCTGCTCTACCGTTTTTGGGCACTGAGCAGCAGCGATAGGCGCGAGCTCATAACTGCATTGGGCCTCCTTGAGGAGGGCGAGATCAAACTGCCCGAGCCAGAGCGATATGGGAGGGCCCTCATTCGGGCTGGTCAGCGCAACCTGATCGACGATGTTGCGACCGAAGTAGCTAAGCGGGAGAAGTGACCCATGGCCAAGACACCAGAGATGAGTTCCGATTTCGCAGGCTGGTACACTAGCTGTTTCATGGATGAAGGCTCAGTTCGTGCCGCACGGTGGAAAGGCGTTGTCGACACCGCTGCGGCCTCTGATTACAAGACGGTGGAGGTGCTGCTACGGCTGGCATTTGGCGTCGGAGCACCTGCTGGCACTAAGTCTGAAAGCCTCGACGATCACTACCGCACGGTCGTCGATAAAATCAGTGGCGACGGAACCGCCTTGGAATCTGCTGGTTCACAACGGGAGCTGCAGGTTCTAGCGGCTGCCGTGCTGGTGCGCTTATTTTCTTCTTTGCCGGACGCGGCCATTGGGGTGACGACAACATCCTTCAATGGCGCGCGCGCGCCCGAATTGCCGATGGACCTTGCAGGCTTAGCGCAGAATGCGCTGCTCGAACTGTCACGGATCAAGCACAATCGCGCTGAGGCAAAGGAGTTGGTGGTGTCTGCGCCCAAGGTCGATTTCGAGGTATCCGAGCAGGCAATCGCGTCTTTCGATCAGAATACGTGGAAGACCGAACTCGAGCGTCTTCGCGATGCGACACGCGCGGCAACGCGGTTTATAATCGATGGCCAGAATCGAATTATGAGACGCCTCACCCGTCAGATTGAGCTTGGCAACGAGGAATTGCAGATGCTCTGGTGGCTGGTTGGCGAACACAGTGATATTGGAAAAAAGTTTTCGAAAGTAGATGCAGCATTGAAGCCGCTCACCTTCGCCAAAGAATTAGGGCGCATGACAACCGCCTCGCCTGGGCCGGCGTCGATCATCTCGATGCTAGCGCGTGCAGGCATCGCGGACAGATCGATTAAGGTCCAAGATGCAGTGAACGCTCCTGCGCTTGATTGGGCAAATTCCGCGACAACTTCGCAGCGCATCTCGCCGGTCTCCACTCCACTGCATTTCGCGCTGGAAAAGCGGGCAGAGATTGGTGACGACGAAGCGTGGCAATCTGTGTGGTCTGCGATGACCGGTTTCACTGCTGACGCGTCACTTTCCGCAATCCGTATGGCCGAACTATTCTATCGCGAGCATATCTACCTGCACGTGGAGAACTGAGGTTATGGTTAGTCAGCCGAGAACTTGCGGGAATGACGACTGCAATCTGGCGGACGATGGGAAGTGTGTTGAGGGCTATGAGCTAGACGAATGCCCGCATGTTGGCCGCATTTCGATGGATGACATTGAGGTGGTGCCAGACGATGCAGAAGACGTCGTCGAGCCGGAGGCAACGATGCAGCTCCGTTCCGGCGAACCGCTCAACCGAGACACTGCCTCTAAGCTTCAGCGGCGGCGGCTATCGCGCGGAATGGGTTTGATAGGTCCTAACGATTCAGGAAAGACGAGCCTGATCGCTGGACTCTACGATCTTTTCCAAGCCGGCCCTGTTTCTGGCGTGTCATTCGCTGGCTCCAGTACACTGATCGGATTTGAGAACGTATGTCACTTGGCGCGGGCCGTATCCCGCCGGGTTAATCCGCACACAGAGCGCACCATTGTCGGTGCCGACGCGACTTTTTTTCATCTAGACCTGCATCGAGAAGGCGAAGATATTGTGTCGCTCTTCATTGGTGACCGTTCAGGCGAGGATTATCTTAGCGCGTCCGATGAGTTAGCGCGGGCAGAGGAGTTCTTCGAACTCCGCCGCGCCGACTGCGTAACACTTTTGGTCAACGGGGAGCAGTTGGCAGACGGCGAGAAGCGCCACGACGTGAAGGCGATCACGCCGCAGATTGTCGAGGCGCTAGTTGAAGCCAAATCTGTCCGCGAAGGCTGCCGTCTGGCGATCGTCCTGACGAAGAAAGATGTTGTTGTTTCATCGCCACACGTTGAGCGGATCGAGAGAGAGTTTGAGGAGCTCGTTGCACAGATTCGCGGCGCCCATAGCGACTATATGGGCGAAATTCGCGCGTTCACCGTGGCGGCTTCGCCGCAGGACTGCGAACGGGTGACGCGTGGAGAAGGAATCGGCGAACTGCTCCTTTTCTGGCTCGAGACGGCGACTGCTCCGATGACGCGGCTGCCTCGATCGCGCGACACGATGCCGCGCATGATGGACCGGTTCGGTCACGGGGGGAGGTCGAACGATGAGTGATGCGCTTGAGCAGATATCGATCATCGGCTTACCGGCATCGGGAAAGACCACGTACTTAGCTGCCCTGTGGCATATGGTGCGTGAAGCTGGCGCCGTGACGGCGCTCTCCTTCGAGAGCCTTCGCGACGGCCAATATGAACATCTCAATGCTCTCGCTAAGCTGTGGCGCCAAGGCAAAATTCAGCAGCGCACCCAGCTGGCGGGCATGCGCACGGTATCTATGCGCCTAAAGAGCGGCAGCGGCCGGCAGGTCCATCTCGCCTTCCCGGATGTGCCTGGCGAAGACTTCAGCCGGATGTGGGAAAAGCGCGATTTAGACCCGTCAATGGTCGATACACTGCGCGCGCCATTGATCTTGCTGCTAGTGAATGGCGATACGATTCAGCTCCCCGCTTGGGTGGTGGAGCGGCAGGCTCTCGCGAAGGCAATGGGCTTACCTGCGCAGCGAGCTGCCGTTGATATTGATTGGACTGCAGACCTCGCGCCCACTCAAGTCAAGGTAGTCGATCTGCTTCAAATGCTTATGGCGGACGATCTCGACATCGGTCCCCGACGCCTGGCCTTGGTCCTTTCCGCTTGGGACCGGGTTGAGGAAGAAGAGCTTTCGCCGGCTGAAATTCTTGCCGCGAAGCTGCCCCTGCTTGACCAATACCTGCGTAGCGGTCGGGACCCATGGACATGGAGCGTCTGGGGAGTGAGTGCTCAAGGCGGCGTTTACGAGGATCTTGAAAGCGGGGAAAAACTTGCCGCAACTGCCGCGCTCCGCGAACTCGATCGTGCGTCGGATCGTATCAAGGTCATTGCGGACGGTTCTTGCAGCAGCGACATAACGAGACCTCTGGATTGGTTGATCGGCTGATGCCGTCCATAACGGTCCATCAAGCGCTTCATGGTTATAACGACGGCCATCGGCTGATTTCCAGCTCGCTACCCCTCGGGGGCCTTGAGGCGCGCCTGATGCTTGTGATGAGCGATCTCTCCGGCCCGGGCGTCAAGCCGCCGCCCGTTGGCTATCTGACCGGCTATCCACTAGATAAGGCGGGCAAGTACGTGCTGGCACGCACGTGGCCGGCGCCTCAAATGCCGCGTCCTGGATGTGTTTGGACCCATTCGTTGATGATCGACAATGCCGATCTCGCACAGATGACGTCGGTGACAAGCCTGTTCCACGCATTTTATCGTCCGGAAGGCCCCACGGTCCGCGCTGCTTATACGACATCCCTGCGTATCGAAACGTCCGGCCCGCCAGTGATAGTGAGCGACATCATGCGGGCTAGGCTAGCTATCGATGGCTTGTATGGGTATCCCGATAGGCGCATCGTGGGCGAAGCGCGGGATGCGTCCGGCGACGAGCATCTTGTCATGGCGATCTGGCTTCAGCAATGGCCCAGACTGCGTCGGACGTTCGGCTTCTGCACGCTCGCCGGTGCAGATCGTTCAACGAAGGGTGTTGAGCTTGATCTGCAGTTCGCCCCATCGGGCGACCGCCTAGTCCAGACCAAATTCCCGGGAGCAATATCGCTCGAGAATATTCCCCCCGACCGTGATCTCGACGTACTTGTGAGCGATCTGCTGCAGCCAGAGGGGTCGCAACTAAGGGAATTTCTGCGCCGGACAGGCGGGGATGTCGATGGGGGCCGCCGCGCAATGCGGCCGCTTTGCCGACTGTTCGAGAGCATTTTGCTGCGGGAGCATCTCGATCTCAGTGCTGCCGTTTCAGCGTTCTCCCTCTTGGAGAGCGGTGGGAAGAAGCAGGCGCGATCGCTAAGGTCGCTGGTAGCTCGCCAAGCAATTCAAACAGCAGAGGATGTTGACGAAGATGTTTTCGACTTTCTCGTCGAAACGCTGGAGAGTACGGTCGATGAACGCGAGCGCCTCGAGCTTGGCAACCGCCTCGGCACTGCGCTCTGGCGCCGCTCACCGGAGCGGTTTCATGCTGCCTTAAAGGCCGATTCCGTTCTTGGGCAGGTTGCTTCGCATTCCCTGGCCGAACTTAATCAAGTTGAAGTGATCGAAGGCTTACGGCGCCATCCGGATCTTGCTGCCGACCTGGCCTGGCGTAGACCTGAAATTCTGTTTCTCGCTGACCTTTGGCGTATACCCAAAGTCCGGGATGATCTCGTCAAGCACGTTCCAGTCGCGGATGCAGGGCGACTGGCTTCCGCCCTGATATTAGCTGGCCGGAGCGGGCCTGCACGCTTCGTGATGCAACACGCAGATCCTCTTGATCTTTTGTCGGCACTTAATAGGGCACCAGTAGAAGAAGGCAGCACTTCCGAATGGCTGTCAGCCCTAGCTCGGGATCCGAATAAGGTCGCAAGGCTGCTGGCCTCCGGGCAAGTCTCTCAGCATGCCATGCTGGTGGCAATCGCACGCCGCATCTCGCCTGACAGTGTACCCAATGAATACGGGGACGACCCTTGGCTCATAGCGCTTCGTAGCGCCACTGGGCAGATCGGACAGGACGACGAGGACTTCCTCGCCGCTTACATTTTGGCACGTGCACTAGGGGGACGGTCGCAATCGGAAGCCGAACTGCTCCAATTCGCATACACGAGGATCTACCAGGCGCTGCAGCAGCAACGACTGTCGTCCGACGCGAAGGACCTTGCTACCGGTCGCCTCAATTGGGGCACATGGTTCGATTGGGACACCTGTTCGAGGCTGCGTGGCACGGTCACCCACCGCTTCATTGATCGGCATCTCGATCCCGGGACGTTCGGCAGGCTGACCGAGGATGGGCACCTGGCGATCACATTGATCGACGAGGCCGCTCGCTCGGGGCGCGGCCGGAAATACCTTAACGACGTCCGCAAGAGCCTGAAGGGGGCGAAAGAAAAGGGGATCAGGGCGAGAGCGAACTACATCGCTAAGAGGGTCAAGTGAAGGTGTCACATATTCGATTGCAGCATAGCGCAAGTGGAGGATGCCATGGGTAGATTAAAGCGGTGGACGGAGGAAATGCAAGCGAGGTTCGAAGAAGGGACCTTTGAACAAATCGCCGAATATCTGGAGCAGGGCGAAGATCGTACGCAGTTCGTCCGAACAGCAGTCGAGCGCGAACTGGAGCGCAGGTCGGCATCGCGCAACGTCGACTGAAACCCTACTTGACTACCAGTATAAGAGAAAATTCTCACCATCGTTTTATGAATTGAGATTTGCGGTTGATGGTTTGCACAATTGCTTTGCCAAGCTCTCCACAGTCCTTGCTTGCGAAGTAGCGCGGCCGATGGTCACGGTTGCCGCGAAAGAATTTCATTTTGGCCAAGCGAGCGAAAAAAGGGGCCTTGGGTAACTCAGAAACTGCGGCACCAGAAATTGGGTTTTTCGAACATCGGCTTTCAAGTTTCTCTGCCCGCAGACCGGATAGTATTCTCCCGGCCGAATAATAGTCAGCATCCGCTCGAGGATCCTTGCCTGTGTGATCTTCTAGCGGCGAGTGAAAATACGCTGGTCACCGGTAGGGCACCGCGTGTGATCGCCCGGTAGTTCCATTTCACGCTCCCAGTGGTCGAAAATCATCTCTATTGTCGTATGCGCCCAGCCGCGGCCCATTCTGATTAGCGGTCGACGGAAGTCGGCTTCGTCCAGCAAATCCATTCTGCCGTTCACGATTGCGGCCGCTGTTTGTTCGTGCTGCGACAGCTTCAAGTCACCATTGCTGAGACGCTCTGATGCTTGCGCAATTGTATTGCAATCATATTCTGTCATTCGGACAACGCAATTGTTCAAATCGTCGATAACTTGCTTTATATTCATTCACCATCCTTTTTGGTTATAATTTTAGGATATCTATTTATATAGCTAGGCCGCCTCGCTTACTATTATCAGGTTGATGCAGGCATTGTTGACCCTGCGCTTGATTGCTTTTCGCACTGATGCGAGCCGGGCTTGGTTTGTATTGGCGAATTCGGCGAGCGCCTTCCCGCACAGGCCTTGGTCAATGCCGTCGACCACCCTTTCGATCTCCGGCGAACCCGCGACGACGTCGTCGAAAGCTTGCCGCCAAGCATCGGAGCGTTCGGCGATTTCGCAGGCTTCATCTGGTGCCAGAGGCGACACCACCAGGTCGAGTTCGTTGCAATAACGGGCTTCGTTCCGCTTGCGCCTCGCAATGATCGCGCTGGCGATCGAACGCATGACCGCCATCAAGAAATACTCCATCTTGAATCCGGCAGGGCAGCTGCGCGAGGTCAGCGTTCGCAGGATTGCTTCCTGCAGGAGGTCTTCCGCATCGATACCGGCGGTGAAAGCACGATACCGCGCCACCCGCATGAGCTTCGAGTTTGCCGTAGTGTCGACCGCCGCAAGCGCTGCACAAACTTGCGCTTTCGTGAGATGCGAGCCTGCTGCCTTATTCGATGATGTATGCGCGGCCTTGCCCAAATTCGGACAGGCGCTGGTCAATTTTTTGATTTTGGTGCCGTTACCGGCAGATGCTTTTGCCATGGTTTCCTCGCAGGGCGAGCGAGACCACGGGTGTGGATTGCAATATCGAAGATGCCATTTCGTGACCTCGAACGCCAATGAACGCGCGCCGTGTCGGCGCGGGTTTGTGGGGTTGGAGCGACACAAAATTAGGCCACCGGCTTGGGATGCTATCCCAGCACGCTGTGTTCGCGATTGCCCTCAGGGTAGACTGTCACGGGTTAAGAAATCGTTGCAATTGTTGAAAAAGCCAGTGGCTAGAACTTTTCCCTCAGACGCCGGACTGGCAATGTCCGAATTTCTCCAGTCCGGCGCATATGTAGGGTGAAGGCTCAGGCGGCGTTATCGAAACCTTCGGCGATCTTGCCGTGCAAGCTACCAACGAACGCCTGCAATTCGCCGGCCAGTCCGTGGTCTGGACGTCGTCGCAGAAATCCCTCGACCAGTGTAACGACGGCAGGTTCAAGACATAGGCCATTCGTACCTTGAGCGACGAGCCAGCCGACTTTCGCAATCGCGAGCAGAAGGCAGTCAAGCTCGACATGATCGCGCAGATTTTGCCAAGCGGCAACGCTTGCTGGTCGCGGAACGCTGGATTTCGCTGCGACAAGGTCGAAGGGCACATTCATTCGCAGCAAAAGCTGGCTGAGATGGGTCCAGGTCCTACCTCCCCCTTTCATCATCAGTCCGAGATCGAGATGCGGTCGCGGGCCTTTTCGGCCAGGCTGGTCGATGAGCTGCGGTGGCAGCCGTAATCCGTGCGCTATGCTAGCGTGCAGCAGGATCGGCACGTCGGTCGCCAATCCGCCATAGGTGATGACGGGTTTGTCGTCGTTCGCTCGCAGATAATCGAATACTTTGCTGACCACGCCTTTTTCATCGACCCAGTCCCGCTCGCTCCAGCTGCCGATTTCGCCAGTGCTCACCCGGCCTTCCTCGTCGATGGTGAACTGGAACGCGGCTGCAGCCATGACACGCTTCACCGCGACCGCGTGACGACTGGAGCCAGGATCCATGGCCTGATGTAATTTGTAGAGATTCTTGTCCCAGAAGAATTCCGCGTCGAGCGCGAGATACGTTTTTGCCATTCTGCTTTTTCCTTTCATTCGGTGTTGGCATCATCACGCTTCGTCAGAAGGGAAGTGGGCGCGCCCGCTCAATTTCTCGCCATGCCTGCCACGCGGCGGCGAGCGATGTCCGCTGGTGCGGCGAACATTGCGACCACAGGAAGGCCGCCCACAGGCACTGCGCTTCGTCCGGCGCTTTGCGCGATCGCGACAGGACATTCGAACCGGGACCGGCTCGCTCGATCCGGTAGGCTGCCGCAATCTCTTCCAGCACGCTGTTTGCGCATTCCAGCGGCATGATATCGAGGTCCGGGCGGCTCCGCTGAAGCAGTTGCAGGTCAGCCGGCGGGAGGGGGCCGCCACTTGCAAACGCGTGTCGGAAGTAATGCTGCGGCGTGCGGGACGCCCGCGCAATTATGGTTGCGCGTTTCGGAATGCGCTTGGTCAGTCCGGCCAGAATGTCGGCCCGGTTCGCTGTCCGATCGAAGGCTCGGTGGTCGACGGCAAACCGCGCTCCGCCTTCTTGCTCACGGATCACGGTAAAGATGGCGGTCGAACGGATAGCGGATCGCGGGCTACTTTCGCCGGGATCGCGGATGATCGCGAGCGAGCACAGCACCCGCGGATGGCGCCTGTGGGGATTTGGCATGATGATAATCCTGTTTTGAAAAACGACACAGGCGGCGCCTCCGGGTGGAGGCGCCGCCTGTTTGAGTGATGATTGTTGGAGTGACGCCGGTCAGGCCATGAAGTCGGCGAAGGCCTGTGCATCGGTGAACAGGCTGAAATAGCTGGCTTCCCACTGCTCAGGATCGACATCGACCGTGCGCATGGCAGCACGGATGTCAGCCCATGCGCGTTCGACGCCGCGCTCGACCTTCGCCCGCGACGGCACAGCGCACGATCGCAGCAGGCCCCGCTTATCGAGGCGGAAGGCATGACGCCGATCGGTGGTGACCAGCATGATCGGTTTGCTACGGCTCAAGCGGCAGGGCTCGACCTGCAGGATCTGCGCGCCGTTCCTGGTCCGGTAAATCAGTGCGAGACCGCCGCAGATGCTGGTCTGGTCGTTGGCGAACAGCGCCATCAGCGAGTCCTGCCTTGCCTGCATCGCCGCCCGGGCGACCAGCTCAAGCGCGGGTTCGGAAGGATAGTCCATGGTGCCGATTGTCAGAGCATCGGTGCCGGCGCCGGGATCAGTGGGCAGACCCAGCGCTTGCGACAAGGCACAGGTCAGCTGCTGGCGGGGGCATGCCCCGCCGATATCGAGATCGATCATTCGTAATTCCTTGTTGTGTAGTTGGCGGCCTATTGGCCGAAGCCTTTTTCCGTTCAGCCGGATGGCTCACGTTCCTTGCCTTCTTGAGGTCTATGCCTCTCAGGCCGGAGTCCAAGCCGTATGGAAGCGATACCGCTCACTCGCAGGCAACGGGACGATCACCGGCTCCTTCCCGATGGTCGACACGTACCAATCAAGCTCGGCCTGGTAGGCTTCGGCGCGCACGTGTTTGTGCCACACATCGTGCAGCCGCCCCCACGCCCAACGGTAACGTTGCTCACGCAGATCGTCCTTGTAACCGTATGGTGCTCCCTGCGCTTCGAACCTCCACGCTGGAGCGTCCATTGCTGCCAGAGTCTTGGCCATAACGGTTTCGCTATCAGCACAGACGTGAGCGAGCAGCTGGATCAAGGCGAGGACATCGTCCTTCGCGCGGTGGGCGGAAGGCATGTAGTAACCAGCCTGATTGAGAAGGTAGCCCTGCGGTCCCGACTCGAACCCAAGTTTGCGCCACGGCACGTCAGCCATTGCGCAGCCCCACGGGACAGGCACATGCCGCCCGAGCATTTTTTCAATGTGCGGCCTGTCAAAGCCAGCGTTGAAGGCCACGGCACCATCGCAGGATGCCAGCATTTCTGCGACCTGATCGTCGTCGATCGTTCGCCCGGCCAGATCCTGATCGGTCAGCCCGGTCAGTTCCACGATCTCTGCTGCTAGCGAGTGACCGGGATCGACCAGTCCGCTCCTGACGACTTCGACAGCAACGATGTGCCCGGCATCGTTCACCAGCACTATCGCCAAGCACAGTTCGATGATCTGATGCCGCTCAACGGCAAGGCCCGTGGTTTCGCAGTCGATGACGGCGATGCGCCGGAATCCCTCCCCTTCTGGCGCTGTGCGCGGCCAGTCGTTGCGGCCCCGGACCGGATGGAGAACGCGCCTGTCGCCAATGCCAGTCTCTTCCGGCCGTTTGTTCAACTTGTTCATTTTTGCCTCGTGTCACGAGGCCGGCCGAAGGGCTTTTCCCTTCTACCAACCGACCTCGGACAGCGACGCTGGAGGGCAGTACTTTTCCTAGTGTGGTGGCAAGCGAACTGACCAGAAATATGCAATCAGAAGTCCAGCCCGAACCGGCGGGCCCTCTCCAAATCGTATTGCTTACGCGCTCGATCTTCGGCCGTGTCGTCCAACGTCGGATGGTTTTCGAACCGCCCCTCATTAGAACGCCACGCGCCGCTTTCCATACTTTCCGCGATTTTTTCAGATTTGTCGACTTCGTTTCGCCACGACAGCAGTAGCTCCTGTTCGGTTTTCGTTCGCTTGTGCAGCTCGTCGAGATATCGTCTTCCCTGTTGGAGCAGCCTAGCGCGCTCGCTCGTCACGAGATCGGCATCATCATCGACGCTGTCTTTGTCTACGGCGAGCAGCATGCTGTTGCGCTCGACGACCATTTCCGCACGAGATTTCGCCCGCTGCATCTCCTGCTCCAGCAAGTCGGCGTTCCTCCGATACTGGGCCACGTCATTCAACGTAGCCTCAAGCGCTTCACGAACGTCTGGGCGGGCGGCAGCCACCCGGTCCCCAATATTGGTAAGGTCGAAGTTGAAGCGAGTTTCTATTTCGTTGAGAATGCCTTCCCACTGCTTGGCTTCGTTCTCGCAGCCGAGGGAAGTCACATGGCCCTTCGTTTCCGCAGCGCTCTGGGTCGTGCCAAGGTGCTGCTGCGGATCGACCACGATCCCCATATTCTCGTAGCTCTCCGGGCTCACGCGCCTTTCTATGCCGGCCAATTGCAGGTGCCGGTTCGTTATTGCTGCGAGGCGTACCCGCAGGGTCCTCGGCCACTTCTTTGTGCGGGATACTTCGCCAACCTTGTTCTGACGCAAGGGATAAGAAACACGATTCGGTCGGCCCGGAGTTGGAACCGAAACGGTGAAGTCCCATGCGCCTCTTGCTATGCCCGTAACATCGAAACCCTGCTTTTTCAGGCGATCGATATCTTCCTGCGTGATCCTCCGACACGGTCGATCATAATAGGCGAGGTGACCGTGCCAATTCGACGGATCGTTGTGCTCGTCTGGTCGGTGCATTACGGCGGCGAAGGGCAACCGGCGCTTTTCGAACTCGCGCGCGAACTCCTCGAGGAGCTTGAAGTTCTGCTGTGGCGTAAGTTCCGCGGGAAGCGAAAACTCGCTGCGATATTGGGTGCGCCCGCCTCGTCCATCCGAAAATTTTGCCATCGCAGATTCGTCAGTTGCAGGTGTCACTCCATCGCCTGGGCCTTTCCAACCCTCCTGTCCGCGAAGAAAAGTCCGGACTTGCTTGCCGCTTTCGATGACGAATTTGTCGTCTTGGTCCGCAGACGGGCCTAGAATTCTCTGTTTCAGCTTCTCCGGACATCCCGCCACGTCAGCGACACGGAGCCAGAATTCAGGATTGTCCGCAACCTTGAATGACATCTTATCTGGCGACGCTGTCCGCTCATTTTTCTCGACCTCCGACCAGAACTCTGACCGCTCAGCATCGTCATCGTCGATGTTCGTTATGAGGGCCCGCTCCCCGTCTGGCTGGATCGCCACCGCCGACGTTCGCCTGACATATTCGTCTTGCTCGGTCGCCTTTCCAGTCTGGGGCGCGCCGTCCTTTTCGGTAACGACATCGCTTGATGCTTGTGTTGCTACACCGCGGCATTTCTCGCCCTCGAACTCTGCAACGGCGCTTTCTCTCTCTATGTAGTTTGCATGCGCGCGCGCGCCACCGGGTCTGACTTTTACCCCCTCAATGCGGACCTCGTAGGTAACCTTGGCGATACTACGATGCGCGAAATGGAGAGAGGTTACACCCGTAGTTGTAGCAAACCTGTAGCTGCGCGTGGCCGGTATATCGAAGCGCGGCGTCTCCTTCTTGGAGCCCCCTCCAAGAACAAGCGGAAAACCGCGCCGGACGGGTCTCAGCGTGAAGCCGGATTCTCGGCTGATATCCTCTATGATGCCTTCGCGGATCAACTTGATGCGAATCCGCGCCGCCTCGAATTCAGCAGCAGCTTCTAGCTGTCGATTGGTGAGTGTCCTGGTGTTCATTGGTCGTCTTGGGACGAGACGGCCTATGCACACAAATTAGAATTTTTCCGGCATCACGCTAATTTCGTGCGGTTTGAGACACACCCCCTGAGCCGTGGAAGCGTTCTACATTTTTCCACTCAAATTGGGCTAACGCTCTTCATGCAGTGGGGGCCATATTCATATTTCAGTCTTCTGATGACGCAAGCTAACTTGGCGCAAGCCAAGTTAGCGGTATTGCGCCTGAAAACAATGATATAGCAATAGAATTGCCCTTGTTCTGGCTCTGCTCTTATCAATGTCATCGCAATGTCGTGACCTTGATAATGATCTGCTATGGGAATGGCCCGACCGCGTTGCTGCCAGCGGTCGGGCCTTGGGTCGGTCGATCGATTTAGCTCAAGACCCCTCGGTGATTTCTTCTGCGACCGTCCTGAGACCTGCAGGGGTCCATCCGTGTCGGTTGAGGAGGGTCAACACGCGGCTCTTACGCTGGTTCTTCGCCAGAGCCTGATCGGTTGCATCACCCGCCGTCTTGACCATGAAGTTCGCGGCGCCCCGTGGCCGAGGATGGAGCTCCAACTTCGCCGCAGGACCGGCAAACAAGCCGTGGTCCTGGGTCTGCTTGGCGAAGTCTCGCAGCCATTGCGCGATCATGCGTCCCGCCTCGGTCCTATCCGGAACCGGCTGTTGAACGGCGTCGAGGAAGGTAAGCCCGCCTTCGTTGACATACGACATGTAACCAGGCGGGAGATGCTTGAGATCAACCACGGGATCGCTGGTCGCGATCGTCTCGAACTGGCCGGAGCCGTCGATATCGTTGCGCACCAAGATTCGCTGCAGGGGCGGGAGCTGTTCGGCGAGATGAAGAACAGCCTCCGTGGCGCCAGGCTTGTTCGGCGTGACGGGCAGGAAGGCCACGTTTCGATAGCCCGCCGCTTCGAAGCGCCTAGTCAGTTCCGGCATCAGTGCCGCTATCTCACGGGCAGACGCGAGCGCGTTGGCACCCAGGTCGAGGATTACGTGTTGTCCCGCGCAAGTCGCTACGATCTCGGGAGCGACGAGAGTATCGACACCCCAACCGATCTTCTTTGCCGAAGCGTCGATGACCTTCGCTGCAGCGTTGCCAGCGTCTGAATCAAGCAGCTGAACTGGTTGCCCCACGAGCCCGAAGAGCGTCTTCAGCACCCTGGCCAGGGTGGTCTTGCCCTGCCCTCCGGCGTTGGTGACGATGAGAATGAAAATGAGCTGTTGCATACCAGTCATGGCTTACTCCCAATCGCTTTGGTGGCGCTGATCTGAAAAGCGATCGCGCAATGGCTTGGCTGGCGGAGTATCGGCCTGATCTTGATTCCCTTGCTCCAGGGGCTTCGCTCCCGACGTTTCCGGCGGGTTCTCATCGAAATAGCGGACCGCATTGCGAAAGCTGCTGTAGTGCGCGCCTACGTTCTTTCCGTCGGCCTTGAGTTCAAGGAAGATCGCGTTGAGCGACGCGCCAGCGTTGCGGGCCTCGATGATGTCCGGCCATTCATTTTCCACTGCGTTGCGGACGGGGGTCCGCGACGCGGCCCTCGCCAATGTGCGTTTTGATAAACTCATCTCCTGTTCCTTTCCTCGCGCCAGTGACGGGGCGCGACCATTGGGACTGCAGTGTCCACGCAATGGTTTTGGAAAATTTGAGTGCGCTTACACAAAAACGAAAATTGGCCATCGTTTGGTAATTTCATGAAAGGAAAGGAAGAGCATATGAGACCGTACGTCGATCCGCGTGGGCGGAAGAACAACTACGAACGTGGACCCGCCATCGCCGCCGCCCGAGAACGGTATCAGAAAAGCTTTCCCGCTTGGACGAAATTGATCGACCAGGTCGCTGCCGCAGAGGTCTCAACAGACGGGGCCCTGCACGACTTTGTTGTTGCGCTGGACGAAATGGGGGTTCGGAAGGACGATGGGAGCTTGCCTTCAACCGGACAGGGTTCGCTGGCCGAAAGGCGGCTCGCAGCAGCCGATGAATATTCCTGCCTGCGGGAACTCCACCGTTCGCTCGAGGACGCTCGAAACGAGGTCGAGCAGGCCTTGCATGCGCTTGAGACGCAAATGGAAGAGGTCCGGCATAAGCTCTTCGAGTTAACATTGGAGCAGGAGCCGGTGCCGGATTACGTGCGGCAGTTCGTCGAGAGATGCCAAGAGGAAGGCATGACCGCGATCCAGGGTCGTGCGATCAACCGGACGCACATCAGTAAGTTGCTGAAGGACATCAACAAGAAAGGCATCTAAAAACCTGACAGGGCAATCTGCCGGATCTCTGATCGCGAGGCGGCTGTATCGAAAGCCGTCCTCGTGGGTGGTCGGGAGTTGGCTTTAGGTGGCTTGGCCTGGGTCATCCTTGCTACTGTTCGGCGATCACTTGAGCGGTCAGCCTTGCAACCAATCTACGGGAATTCACAGTGGATTTGCCGAAGTCGTTCCGCTAGGCCATTTTCAGCTCGAATTGGACGCAGCAACCCTCCACTGCACCAAGATCCGACCGAATTCCCGGTCGGCCTAGCTCAGTCCCAAGCAGCTAGGCGTGTTTTCTTATGAGCGACAAAAAGACCCCCTGTATTGTTTATTTCCGTAGCCGTTACGCGGTGCGGCGAGCCAATCATTTCGCCAATGAGCAGCAGAAATCTGCTCAGGACGCGCTCGACACACGAGGGTATGAAGTCCTCGGCGGATATGGTGATCCGGAATTTGCGGCACCGTTTTTAGGTTTCATGGAACCGCGGCCCGGCTGGCAGCTGGCATTGGACGCGGCTGCTCAGCAAGCCGTTGCCGTTGATAGATGCGCGCTCATTGTGCTGCGATCGGACGGCATCGGCGACGGAGACCCGTTTTTACCCGACTCGAATCTGCTTCGTGAGTATGCCCGCCTGGACATCCGGGTGGCGGAATTCTCACTTCGCGGACATCCGACAGATACGCCCCTGAGTTCAGCGCACCGGTATTTCGAGCGTTTCATCGACGCTGAACGTGAAAGGCAGGCGGGCAGCATCATCGAACTTGGTCGGACGGACAATCGTCACGAGATCGTCCTTCGCCGGGATCCCGTACGGCGAGTTGTGCATGCATATTTCGCCAATCACGAAGAGAAGTCATTGCATGTGCGCTGGCAGGCCTATTGCACCGATATGGGGCGCGGGGTGCGTTGGCCGCGTGCCGTCGATTGGGAACGACTGACAATACCAGCCCGGTCCGCGATACACCTCCATACGTTCGTCCAAGGCGATCCACTGCCGCAGATGAAGTGGTGGCGCTTCAAGATCGGAGAGAAGCGAAAGACCAAGGTCGGCAATGTGCTGTTGTCGCCGCAAGATCTGTTAACTCCCAGCGTCAGCGTGGACTGGTACCCATTTGAGCCAGACCCGTTGGGAAGCGACGACTTCAGGTGGGAGGACGCTCCAGCTATTGAGACGCGCCGGCTAGCTTTTAGGAATTGGCGGAGAGATGTTCTCCCCCGATATGAGGCGATCTGCAATTCTCCCGAGGCAATGACCTATCTCGGTGGCCAGCAGTCAGCGTCAGAGGTAGCAGACGACTTTGAATACTTTCAGGACCTTGGTTGTGCCGGTCCTACCTACTGGGCTGTCGAAAACAAGGCGGACGGTCATTTGCTCGGTTTCTGCGGGGTGCTGAAGATCGAGGAGGAGGATTCTCCTTTGGTGGGTTTATGGGAGATCGGTTGGCGATTTTCTGCCATCGTTCAGGGTCGTGCCATGGCGCTTGAGGCGGCGCAGGCCGTGTTGGCCTCTGCCTTCACCGAGTGGGAGATCAGCGAAATCCTGTGCAGGATACAAGCCGAGAACCGTGCAAGCCGGCGCTTGGCGGAAAGGCTAGGGATGCAAGAAAATCCGTCTTTCGTCGAGTATAACTCTTGTGAAAGCGAGGGACTGGTGATCTACAGTATCAACCAGAACGACTACTGGCATCTTGGTCGCAACCTACCGTCTCTAGAACTCATTGGGCACGATCATGATTTGGTCCGCGCGACGGGCGCTCAGACTTGGAATAGTTCATCATTTTCGAGAAAGAATGATAGCAAAACATCGCCAAGCAATTGAGAGGCCGCGGTAAAGTCGAAAATGGAAAACGTTGACGTAACGAAAGAGGCTGATTGGCGAGCACTTACTGTAATTGGGCCGCCGGCTTTCGGCACTGATGGCTTCAAGCTTTTCGAAAGAGATCATTGGAGGATGGTTGAAGCTATCCGCAGTGGATTGGACGCGGTCGAGACCGCATCGTGGGAGGCTAATTCCTGCAATCTGCGCAGTTTCTTCCGCTTGGATGACGAGCGGCAGTGCTTCACCGAGGGGCGGACTGAATGGACGAATTTTCTCGAGCCACAGATCACGCGGGGACTAGTTCATTTTCTAAACACCGGCCCTACGCGCCTTCGCAAGGCCCGCTGCGTGGCTTTCGCAAGAGCGGTTTCCGCCTGCTGCAAGCCGGAACACCGCAGGAGTTTTCCGAACCATCCGCGTCAAGTGCGCGTCGTTGCGGAGGAGAAGCGCGTCGACATCTTGGTGGAGCTGAATGATGCAAACGACCGATTTGGTGTGGCGATAGAAGCCAAGTTCAACCATCGCCTGACGAAGGGGCAGCTCAAGAATGCGGTTGAACACACCCGTGAGCGCGATTGGGATCTTGATCGTTCTTGCTTCCTCGTCGTTGGGCCGCACCTCGATCGATTGGACTGTGACATCATGAAAAGAAACAAGGCTTGGTCCAGCGTGACCTGGTGGGCCCTATTGCGCCATCTCGAAAGCGAACTAGCTGTCGAGGTGGACTGTGCTGACTTCCGCCGCTTCCGGTCCACTATCTGGAGCCAATCGTATGTCTGAACCTGTGCGCCGATCATCTATGCCCATGCCGGCTAGTGTACTGAGCTATTTCACCGACAAGCCGACCGAGATGGCAACCGATTTGCTGCTCGCGAAAAAACGCCCGAGCGTGCCGGAAGATGTTGCGTGGAATGAAATCCGTGCCTTCTACAAAGCGAGCCTCGCGGCCGAGCAGGTCAAGGCGGAACATGCGATCTTCTTGAACGAATTATGGGAAGAGGCATGTGAACCGATGGCTTCGCCGTGGACGTCTTCCGAGCCTCATCAGCAGACTGAAGATTGTGCAACCGACATCCGCTCAATCTGGGATGAATCGTGTTTCACTCGCGAATTTTTCAACGGTGATTATGGGTGCGAAATTGTGACCTGTGTCGGCAGGGATGAGGGGGTACAGGTCGGATATGGACTGTGGCACGACGGCGAAAGCCTGTTTGAGAATGATTCACCAGCAGGTTGGGAGAGTCCTGAGGAAATGCTTTGGTCACCGGAAGGAGCAGTCCCGGTTGCAGAGAAAATCGATCTACGGAAGTTGCGAGAGTTGGCCGAGGAAGGCAGGGCATTCATGCTAGATGCGCTGAGAAAGCACGAAAGAGGCATATGAGCACCTTTCTGTCGATCACGTAACCCGCTCGAATACGTTTATGCGAACGGCAGCTTCCCGCTCCCGTGCGAGTGTTGCGGGCGACTCGATCACTTGAAAGCGACTATCATCCAGCGTTTTCCGCGAACGCTGTCTTGCAGGTTTGAGTACGATTTTCTGAGCTGGCCTTTTGAAAGTGTCGGCCTCTCATCTGAGGCGACTCATTCTTGGACAAGATATGATTGTGGGATTGCCACCTACGACTGTCCCAAGTAGATGTCCCCACTCACCCCTTGGGTGGCAATTGTCCGACGCATTTCTGCGGATTTCGAGGCATTATTTTCTTGGCTGAGGTCCCTGCCACCCCAGCCACTTTTCCAAAATTAGCCAAGCACCTGAAAAGCATCAGGTTTCCCTGCGATTCAAAAC
>JGI12210J13797_10040016_pt1 | contig 26808 bp, 24 predicted proteins | sample ElkSlonscriptome_3_FD_13797 | JGI IMG/M metagenome (IMG submission 13797) | reverse complement strand
CTGAACGGCCGGTAGTCAAGGCCGGCGGCGGCATCATCCATGCGGGTGCTGCGGCCGACCTGTGCCGGTTGGCGGAGCGTTTCGACGTGCCGGTCACCACCACCTTCAACGCCTTGGGTGCGGTGCCGTTCGATTTTCCGTATTGCCTCGGCATGCCGGGTATGCACGGCAGCATACCGGCGAACTATGCGTTGCGCGAGGCAGATCTGATCCTGACCCTGGGTGGGCGCTTCGACGATCGGGTCGCCGTCAAGGGCTTCGCGACCGGTAAGCGCATCGCGCATGTGGACATCGATCCGAGCGAGATCGATAAGGCGGTCAAGACCGATCTGGCATTGGTGGCGACATTGGACCAATTTCTGGCCTATGCGCTGCAGACTGGCCGCGAGGCCTGGCACGCGGACTGGATCAGTCGCGTCGAGGACTGGCGAATGCAGATGCCGCTGCCCTATACGGACGGTGACTACATCAAGCCCCAGGCCGTTGTAGAACTGCTGTCGGAGCTGACGGCTGGCAGCGCAACCCTGGTCACCGGCGTCGGCCAGCACCAGATGTGGGCGGCGCAGTATTACCGTTTTCGTCGCCCGCGACAGTGGATCAGCTCCGGCGGCTTGGGCACCATGGGCTTCGGGCTCCCGGCTGCGGTGGGTGCCTGGTATGCCAATCCGAACCATCCACTGCTGCTCGTGGATGGCGACGGCAGTTTTCAGATGAACATCCAGGAGCTAGCGACGGTGGTGGCCAACCGCATTCCGGTGAAGATGTTTGTGCTGAACAACAGTTTCCTTGGCATGGTGCGGCAGTGGGAAGACATGATGGACGGCGGCAATCATTATGAGACCTGTCTCGCGCGTCAGGACGACTGCGATCCGGGTTGCATCGAACTGAACCAAGGCTGCCGCCGGCAATTGCCGAACCTCACGGGCCTGCGGTTGGTCTATCCGCGTCTAAAGACGTTGCGCGTACGCCAGCCTGGCGACCTGCGAGCGGTGCTGGAAGAAGCGTTGGCGCACGATGGACCTGTGCTGACGGACGTCTGGGTCGACAAGGCCGAGAACGTGCTGCCGATGGTGCCGCCGGGGCAGCGGTTGGAGGCGATGATCGAATCGTGACAGACGGTTGCCGCGGTCGCGTCGGACGGCGTCGACGGTTGCATCTGGGGTTAGCCGGCGATGGCGTGATCTCCGGACTCCGTGACGGCTGTTTAGGGTTTGCGCTGTGTCGCCGGGCGGCAGTGGCGCTCGCTTGAGCCATAACGTCACTTGTGTTAATCCTATCCATTGACACTGTGATGGGTGGGGCAATTACCTCGTACGGTCTCGGACTCGCGGGCGACGCGCCCAAAGAGCGGGGACAGGCATTTCCCGCCAACAATGACAAACGACTTTATTCGGAGGATACCGCGATATGACCGCCTTCTCGAAACTGCATGCTCAGAATCATAAGATTACCGAGCTGTCGAATGTCTTCTTGTACCTCGTGCAAAGTCGTGAGATCTGCGACACCGAGACTGCCTGCGACGTCTTCTTCGAGTACAGCACCAAGGTGAAGGAGCATATCGAGCTGGTGGACCGGGAATTGTGCGGCAAGCTGATCTCGTATCCGGATCAGGCCGTCAAGAACACTGCTGACCGTTTTCTGTCTGGCTCCACCGAGATCAAACGCATCTTCAATCAGTATCTGAAGGACTGGTGTAACGAATCGCGTCACCACCTGACCATCCGGGACCATGGCGAATTCCTCAAGGAGACCGAGCAGATGTTTGCGCTGGTGTTGGACCGCATTCAGCGGGAGACGGAACATCTTTATCCTCTGATCCGCAAGATCGAGGACAAGGACGTCGCGGCGGCCTGAGCTGATGGGCTGTATCGTCGCCACCCGCCATCCGGAGTGGTTTTCGGCCGCGACTTGGCGGCGTTCGCTACGACGCCTAGGTGTCTGAGCCTAAGAGTTTGCGGAAGAACTCAGGCTGTGCCAGTCCGGCGACATGGATGTCGGCATTGTAGTAGCGGGTCTCGAAGTCGCGGGCTGCGACGTCGTCGCGGCGAAACCCGTCGATTGCCGCGTCCTTGCGGGCCATGGTCGCGCTCCACCAGCCGGACGGATAGATGGTCTGGGGAAAGAACAGCGTGCGCAGATCTGCGAAGCCGGCCCCGCGCAGGTCGGTGTACATGCCAGCGATGATGTCCATGTGATACAGCGGCGATTCGCTCTGCTGCACGAGCAGTCCGCCGTCGCTCAGGGTCCGTAGGCAATTGCGGTAGAAGCCCTCGCTGAATAGGCCTTCGGCCGGGCCGACCGGGTCAGTACTGTCGATGATGATCACGTCCAGGCTGTTGGCGTCGGCTTGCTCAATCCAACGAATGCCGTCGTCGAACAGGAGCGTCGCGCGCGGGTCGCCGTTCGACTCCGTGAGTTCGGGAAAATACTGCTCTGCGACCCGCGTCACGCGCTCGTCGATGTCGATCTGTGTAGCCTGCTGGACGCCCGGATGCTTGAGTACCTCGCGCAGCGTCCCGCAGTCACCGCCGCCGATAATGCAGACGCGTCCGGGCGCTGGGTGCGTAAACAGCACCGGATGAGCCAGCATTTCGTGATACAGGAAGTTCTCGCGGGCGCTCAGCATCGTGAAGCCGTCGATGACCATCAGGTTGCCAAAGTGCTCGGTTTCGTAGACGGCTATGGTCTGATACGGCGTGTTTTCCTGGTGCAGCTTACGCCTCACGCGCAGGGAAAAGGCGCTGCCGGCGGTGTCGACGACCTCTGTGAACCATTCGTTGTCGTCCAGCATGGTGGGCTCCTGCGATTGGACTCATCACACGTCAATTATCGGTTTTTTTCTGACAACCTTATGATTTATATAATTTTCCTAGAAGCTCGCTCCTCGAAACTCGCACCTGTCCGGTAGCAACATCGGCGCGCAGTGTCGCGCCCAGCCCGAGCCCGCCTCGCGTCAAAGCCTGTTGTCGTCGATCGTCAGGACGGGCCATCAAGGTCAACAAAGCGGGTTTCAGCCAGTCTGGTACGCGGCCATCAATGCGGATAGCGATCGTCGAGATTGGCCGGGCAGAGCACGTCGCGCATGATGCCGATCAGTTCCAGTAGTTGATGGTTGCGGATGCGGTAGTAGATGCGGTTGGCCTCCTTGCGCGCGACGACGATGTTCTTGTTGCGTAGCTGTTCCAGATGCTGGGAGATGTTGCTCTGCGATGTCCCGGTGCGCTCGACGATCTCGCCCACGGAGAGTTCGTTGCTGCCGAGGGAGCAGAGGATCTTCCAACGCAGCGGGTGCGCCATGGCCTTGAGTGCCATCGCCGTCAACGCGGTATCTTCCTCCTCATTGTCGGAGGGCTCGGGGATGTCGGCCTCTTGGTTGTCTGTTGGACTCTGTTCGCTCATGGTCGCTCCGCTGCGTTCGTCTGGTTCAGTCTTGCTTGCGGCCATCTGTGCGGTGATAGGTGGCCAGGTCGTCGACGCGTACGTATCCACTCATGTCTTTGGCAATGCAGATGATGTCGGTGATGGCGCCCTCGGCATCTTTTACCGCGGTGCGGGAGAATAGGATCGGAACCCGCTTACCGTTTTGGGCGATGAAGCGTGCCTCGATCTTGGCCAGCGCACCGGTGCGGATGAGGGCCTCGAGCCAGGTACCCATGAACGCGCCGGCCTCCTCGTCGGCTTCTTCCTCGAACACATCACCGATGGACAGCCCGGTCAATTCCTGTTCCGCATAGCCGAGCATGCGGGAAGCAGCGGGATTGGCGGTCTTGATCACGCCCTCCGGGTTCAGCACTAGCAGCGCTTCGCCCATCTTGCTGAGGATGTTCGCCAGATACTGTCGCGCCTGCTCCAATTCCGCGGTACGCTCCGCGACCTTCTGCTCCAGCGATCGATTCAGTGAGCGTTCTTTCTCGATCAGGCGAAAATAGGTACTGATCTTGTTGATCAGAAGATTGTCGTCGATCGGTTTGAGCAGATAATCCACCGCGCCGACGGCGAAACCGCGCTGCTGAAACTCCTCGGACTTGAAGGCAGCGGTCAGAAAGATGATGGGGACGTCTCGCGTGCGCTTGCGCAGTTTCAATAATGAGGCCGTCTGGAATCCGTCCATTTCAGGCATCTGCACGTCGAGGATGATCAGGTCGATGTCGCGCTGCTCGAGGGTCAGGTCGATTGCCTCGCGCCCCGACGAAGCCTCCAACACCGTCGCATCGAGATGTTTTTCGATCAGTGTGCGCAACGTGTAGAGGTTGTGCGCGTGATCGTCGACGATCAGCAGTTTGTAGTCGGATACGCCGGTCATGCGTCCTCTCGTGTCGTGCCCGATCGGAGTCATTTCTGTCATGGCTGCGACGGGCGACGCCTTGCCAGGGCGTCATCGAGCATCCCCGCCAAGGTCTCGGTGACAATGGGTTTTGCCAGAAAACCGCAGGCGCCCGCCTCAATGCACTGCTGGCGCTGCGCCTGATCCGCCTCGCCGAGGATCACGATCGGCAGATCAGCCTGTCCCGCCTCTGTCCTCACGCGCCGGATCGTATCACAGCTTTCTAGCGGTGATGTCGGCGCCGCCAGCAGCAGCAGCGAACAGTCGCGCTCTTCCTGCAACGTCTCCAGCGCTTCGTCGCCGTCGGCCGCCGTCTGTACGCTGGCGCCGAGCGCTTCGAGTTGCTCGGCGATGGCGACTAGGCTGTGCACGTCGCGCTCCACCAACAACACCCAGTGTCCGCGACGTGCCGCCGTGGCCTCGTCGGCGGGAGTTGCCGTGACGACATCCGGTTCGATGGCGCGTGCATTGCTATGGGCGTGGGTGTCCAGGCGTTCGATGATCTCGACTGCGTCCAGGTCGGCGGGGTCGAGCGATAGCGGCAGGTGTAGTGTGAAGCGTGAACCCTGCCCCAGGCTGCTCTCGACGTCGATGTATCCTCCCAGCAGGCGCGCCAGTTCACGGCTGATGGATAGGCCAAGGCCGGTGCCGCCGTAGCGTCGTCGGGTGGAGCCGTCCGCCTGCTGAAAGGCGTCGAAGATGATTTCCTCCTTGCCTGGCGGGATGCCGATACCGGTGTCGGTCACGGAAATACGCAGCAGGCATGGTGGCGCGTCGGGCGCGAGCGCGACGACGACGTTGCCGCTATCGGTGAACTTGGCGGCGTTGGAGAGAAAATTGGTCAGGATTTGGCGGAGCTTGTCGCGGTCGCTGTAGATGCGCGGCGGCGCCGCCGGGTCTGTCTCGACATGCAGTGCAAGGCCCTTTTCGCTGAAGATCGGGCCGACCATGGTCAGCAGCTCCTGCAGCATCGGTGCGAGTTCGACCCATTCCAGGCTGACGGTCACCGGCCCCGCCTCGAGGCGAGAGATATCGAGGATGTTGTCGATCATCGCCAGCAGATCACGTCCGGCCTCATTGATTACTTGGGCCTGACGGCGCTGCTCCCCCTGCACGCTGGACTCTTCAGCGGCAAGCATCTTCGACAGCAGCAAAATGGAGTTTAGTGGCGTGCGCAATTCGTGGCTGACATTGGCCAGAAACTCCGACTTGTAGCGGTTGGACTGTTCGAGTTGGCGCGTGTGCTGACGCTCGGTGGCGATGTGCTCCGCGTGGGTGCGCCCGAGCGCGTTGAGCTGTTTGCCAAGTTCACGCACCTCGCGCGGTCCACCCCAAGCGAAATGTCGCGGCCTGCCGTCACCGAGGATGGTTTCGATGCCGCTGGTCAGCTCTTGGCCGAAGCGCTCCGCGCGTCGGGCCAGCGATCGAGCGATTAAGAGTACGACGACCACCAACAACAGGACGATGGACAAGACACGGGCGATCAGGGCGTCGCGAAAGCTTTCCAGAGGTGACGGGTCGACCGGGCGCCCAACCCAGAGCGGTTCTGCCTCTTCGGTCAGGAACATCGGCACCCAGAGCAAGGGCGGACCGTTGCCACCTTTCCATAGCGCCAGTTTACCGTCGGCGAAGATCTGTTCCAATCCGGGAAAATCCTGGAATGCGCCGGGTTCCTCGCTCAGGGGCTCGCCGGGGCGCAGGTAGCTGCCGTTGTTGTTGACCCACAGCGTATCGCGGTAGAACTGGGCCAACCCGCCGACGTCGATCGTCATCAGCAGCAACCCCGGCGGATGTCTGTGCGCGCCGACGCCGTCGCCGACCGGGCTTGCCAGTTGCAGCGTCATGAGCTGGCGCGCGTCTTCGCTACCCGCGTAGGAATTAATGCGGATGCGGCTGACGATGACCTCGCCGGGCTGGAGCTTGATGCCGGCGTTGATGAAACCCCGGCTTGGTGGCTCCGGAGGCAGTGCGGTAGGTCGCCATTCCTTGCTGGTCGGGTCGCGACGCAGCCAGAAGCGTTCGTTGCCGTTGGCGTCGACGAACAGGATCTGGATGATGTCCGCCTGGTCTCCGAGCATTTGGTTGATCCAGCCGGTATAGCGGGCTCGGGCTACGTCGATCTCATCGTCGCTGCCGCCGTCGCCGAGGATGATGCCCGGCTCCGGCAGTTTCGCGAGCATGCGGAGCATTTCGTCGCGGCTGGCCAGGTGTTGGTCGAGGTCGCGAAAATCGGCGCGCAGATTCTGCAAGTAGGCCTTCTGATAGAATAGCGCGGTGCGATCGAGCACCAGCGGTAGGTTGATGACCACCGCGAGGGTTAGCGGTACCAGGCCGAACAGCAACAGCAGGACCAGGATGTAGTAGCGCAGCTTCATGTCGCCAATGACGGGGGCTCGCTTTCATGGCGCGTTGTCAGCGCAGAGGATGTCGCGCTGTTGCACGGCAACGAAAAAGACCGGCCGGGAGTTGCCCGACCGGTCTCTTAGAGCCGGACCGTTGCCGGCGCCACGAGAGGTGTGTCGATCAGCGATCGATCTTGTTGATCACGACCCGACGCTGCAGCACGGAGAACGGATCGACGCCCGGCAGCAAGTCGCGCTTACCCTCGCTCTCCGCGGGACCGAGGTCCTGTGCGGGGTAGCCCTGCGCGATAAAGTAGTTACGGACGGCGTCGGCGCGGCGCTGCCCAAGGGCCATGTTGTACTCGTCCGAGCCCTTGGCATCGGTGTGCCCGACGATGGTGACGTACTCGTCAGCCGGCGTTCTCTTGACCTTATCGATGTAGTCGTCGATCTCGACCAACATCTCCGTGTTGACGACGGTCTCCGGCACGATGTACTTGTCGAATTCGAAGTTCAGGGCGACGGAGATGCTCTCAGGTACAACGTCTACGACGCAGGGCGGCAGGTTGGTAGGCCCGTCCGGATAGGCGCTCTCCCAGCACTCACCAGCGCTGTTGACCCACAGCTGACCATCCGGGACCGTGGGGTCGCCGGCGGCATACCAGTAGGATTCCTCGAAGTCGTCGGCGATGGCCGTGCTCAGCCCGAAGGCCAGGGTGGTGGAGAGGGCCAGCGCGGCTGCGCGGGCGGATACGATGTTGCTCATGGATGGCTCCTTATTGTCTCCGGAGTGTGGAAAGTCTACGTCGGCTCAGATAGCGCTGTTTGAAAAGCGGTGGTCGAGACGGACGACCATGCTCCGTTTTTCGACAACTGCCGTCTTCTTATGATAGCGCTTTGTCGGAAAAATGAAACAAGAAAATGACGATCGGCGCCACACCCGTCTCTCGGGATACCCGCGGAGAGGTCTCCGTGGGGTTTTTGGCGTCAGTTGTGAAAAAGCGACAGTAAGCGCTGGCGATGGCTACAGGGCGCGCACCATCTCTAGTACTCGCGCCGCATGCCCCTTCGGCTTTACGTCGTACATCGCGTGGCGGATGACGCCGTCGCCGGTGATGATGAAGGTTGAGCGCATGATGCCCATGCGCTTTTCTCCATTCTTTTCCTTTTCTTGCCAGACGCCATATGTCTGACAGACTTCGCCATCGGTATCGGCGAGGAGGCGAACGCTGAGTCCGTATTTGTCGCGAAAGGCACCATGGCTGGCGCAGGTGTCGCGGCTGATGCCGACGATGTCAGTGCCGTTGGCCTCGAATTCAGGGTGCAGGTCGGTGAACTCCAGCGCTTCCATTGTGCATCCCGGCGTGTCGTCTTTTGGGTAAAAGCACAGCACGAGGTTCCTCTCGCCGATGAGTTGGTGGCTCTCGACCCGTTCCATATCGGAATCGGGTAGTGAAAACGCGGGTGCTTCGTCGCCTGGTTGCAGCATGGGATCCCCTTGATGATGGTTGTTGCGTGGAGCCTTCGAGTCCTGCGCCCGCTGCTGCCCGCCTTATCGTAGGTCGGTGGTTGAGGCAGCCGCAACGGGCCCTTTTTGAGCCGCAATGTAGGAGGGTGACTGCCGGTCGTCAACCGGAATCGATCTCACTCTCGGATGTCTGGCGAAGCAATGTGTGAGGCCGACCAGGCATGCCGTCGCCTTGGGCGGTCCGTGCGGTAGCTGCAGTGGGCCAAGCGCCGAGGGCCAAGGGCCGAAATTGCCCAACCGCTTCGCGCCGCGGCCCTAGGTCCTTGGCGCTTGGCCGTCTTCTGCCGCCATCGGTGGCAGACGAACGCTGGCGACGGTGCCGCCGCCCATGCGCGAGCTCAGATGGATTTCCATTTCGTTGGCGACGGCGAGCTGGCGGGCGACGGCGAGCCCGAGTCCAGAGCCTCCGGTCTCTCGGTTGCGAGACCTTTCTAGCCGATAGAAGGGGCGAAACACGGCTTCTCGCTCGGCTTTCGGGATGCCGGGGCCGCGGTCAAGCACAAAGATCACGGCTGCCCGGTGCTTGCAGTCGATGCGCACCTCTACCATGGTGCGGCTGTAGCGCAGTGCGTTCTCGATCAGGTTGCCGAGGATGCGGCGCAAGGCCATGGCGTTCACGGGCTGCACGCAATGGCCGATGGGTAACCAAAGCAGGCGCGGCCGGTTGCCAATCACCTCGCCGATCAGTGCGTGGAGGTCGGTCGCGTGCGGCTTGCCCGCCCCCAGCGTTCGTCCCATTTCCACTGCCTGACTGATCTGCGTGTTCATTTCTTCGATGTCGCCTTCCATACGCGCCTTGAGAGCTGTGTCGACGTTCTCTGGCAGCATTTCCAGCGCTAGTCTAAGTCTGGTCAGAGGCGTACGCAGATCATGCGAGATGCCGGCCAGCAGCACGGTGCGGTCCGCCAGCAGTTCGCGGACCTGCTGGCTCGTCTGGTTGAATTGTCGCGCCAGGCCGGCCAGTTCGCGCGGGCCGCTCTCGGGGAGAGGCTCGGGCGAACGCCCCCGAGCCACCGCTTCTGCTGCCCGCGACAGGGCGGTGAGCGGAGAGGTGACCCGACGGGCGAGCACCGCCGCCGTGACCACGAGCAGTAGCATTGCCAGCGTGGAGATGACGAAGATGCCCTCCATTGGTTTGGTATTAATCCGGTCGCGTGGAAAACCTGCCCAGACGATGCCCTGGGGTGTCGCGAGGTCGACCCAGAACCAGCGCTTGCCATCGATGTAGTTGCTGCGCATTTTGATTTCTGCGCCGACGCGCTCGCTTAGCGCCAGGCTCAGGCGCTCGGCGTATGGGAAGAAGTAGTAGCGCAAATGTTTCGGCGGCTCGCGTTCGGTGCGCAGCCAGAGTTGGTACTCGTGCAGCAACTTCTCGCGATAGCCATCGCGCATGTCCAGCGGCAACTGCACCATCGTGCGCGCGGAGACTTCCATGAAGGATGCCAAGTCGGCCGTGGAGCGCTGTACCACTGGGAACAAGGCGTAGTAGACGACAGCGCCGAAGGTGATGACGGCAAAGCTGCCGAAGGTCAGGACCAGCGTCAGCAGCACGCGGCCAAATAGCGACGGCGGCAGCAGTGAGGGCAAGCGGATTAGACCTCGGCCCTTGGCGTGAATACGTAGCCTCGGCCCCAGACGGTTCGGATGTAGCGCGGTTGCTTCTTGTTGGGCTCGATCTTTGCGCGCAGTCGCGCGACCTGAACATCAATGCTGCGATCGAAGGGGTTGCGCTCATAGCCCTTGAGGAGATCCAACAGGCGGTCACGGTCGAGCATGCGGTTCGGGTGTTCGACGAAGATGCGCAGCAGGTCGAACTCGCTGCCCGTCAGCATCAGCGAGATCCCGTCGCGGGTGAGTTGCCGCGCGGCTAGGTCGAACCGGTAGGGACCGAACTCGACAGGATCGTCGTCCCGCTGCTCTGTTGGGAACTGGCTGTTTCGACGCAGCACCGCGCGGATGCGCGCGAGCAGTTCGCGCGGATTGAAGGGTTTGGCCAGGTAGTCGTCTGCGCCGACCTCCAGACCGACGATGCGGTCGATGTCTTCGCCACGCGCCGATAGCATGATGATCGGCATGTTGGTTTGCGTGCGCAGCCGGCGCGCGAGGGTCAAGCCGTCTTCACCAGGCAACATCAGGTCCAAAATTACGATGTCCGCCTGGTGGTCGTCGAGCCATTCGAACATTCCGCTGCCATCGCCAACCCCATTGACCTCGAAACCCTCGCGTTGCAGATAGCCGATCAGCAGTTCGCGCAGGGACGCGTCGTCATCGACCACGAGCACGCGAGTGGGTGCGTCGACGGGGCTAGCTTGCATGGTTTGGCTCAACGTTGTTAAGCCGGTCGCCGCCGGCGGGGAATGGCTTCCGTGCCATGGTGGTGCGTGTGCGGTTCGACGCAACGCTGTAACAGAATGTCACAGTATTAGTATATGACGAAATACCCAGGTAATGCCGTCCGCTGATAATGCGACTGAACGGGCCTTGTCGGTGAAACACGTCGATAGGGATGGTGAATTGGGGGCTCCGGGCAAGCCGGGAGGTGGCTGGGGCCGGCGCAACCGTCGGAAACGGAGCAGTACCATGAGTTTCGATGCTTTGACTATTGGTGGTTTGTTGGTGGCAATCGTGAGCGGCGGCTTTCTAGTGGGCGTCGTCAGAAACAATGATAAACGCTCTGGTCCGGCAGATGCCGAAGACCAGCGCGATCATGCAGGTGCAATGCGCGAGCGCGGTTGAACGAGAGGCAACACAATCGGGGCGACTGAATCGCAACAGCGTGCACTCTGTTAGCGCAAACATCCGTTTGCATCGAACAGCGAACGTTGCGATCGTTACTGTACGGTGTCCTTACGGACGGCTACCGGAGCAGAGCGGGGGCTCCGGCGGCGGTTGCGGCTGACGCGTCCAGACCACGCTGCCGGGCAGGATTCTCAGACAACGTGACTTGATCGGGTTGCTTGGTCACAGCATGCCTAATCACAGGTTCCCAGCTCACAGGTTTTTGGGCAGCAAGCCAGTTGGCCGTCCGGCAGACATACACCATGCCGTGGCGGCCTTTTTTATGCGGCCGTTTTTGTGCCGCTGGCCGAGTCAACTCTCGCTATCGCGTCAGGCCGTCGAGCGGCCTCATCGACCGTGGGCGGCTAGTGCCTCACTCAACAACCCCAGTACCTCTTCCATCGTCCGCCGCACCTCGCGCGTGACTGTTAGTGTGCTGATGCTCGCCTCTCCGCTCGCGCCGCGAGCGCTCAACTCCTGGTCGGTAGGCCCTGGGTCGATACCTTCCGGCTCGACCAATCTGAGGGCGTCTCGCAACGTCTCCGGGGGTAGGCTAAGGAAGTCGAAATTCGCACTGCTCTGGGTTTGCAGGGGGAAACCGCGGATCATGGCTCATATGCCTCCGGTCTGGGGAACGTTTTCTCGACGGCTACGATGCCAGCCGATAATCCAAATCCTAACCGAAGCTCGCGCCTTTGTCTGCTGATCGCGGCCACAGTCCCGACACCAAATCCCGGGGAGTGTAGAGCCGAGGCTGATGCCGCATCGAGGCCAATTGCGGCGTTGCTCGTGCCTCTTCGGCAGCCTCATGGAGCCAGATCCTCATCGGCCATACTCGGCGCGTGGTTACCCCGTCAATTGCCCGACCACCGTCTCTACCTGTGCGATGCGCTTGCCTGGGTCGATCATGTCCATGTTGAAGCGCAGTGCTCCGCTGGCCTGGTCGAGCTTGAAATCTTTGGGCCGGGCCTGGATGAGCTTGATCAGGCGCATGTGGTCGATACTGGGCTGCTCGCCGAACAAGATGCGTCCGCCTCGGGGGCCGGCCTCGATCTTGCGGATGCCGTAGGGCTGCACTTTGAGTTTGAGGCCGGTGATGGCGAACAGGTTCTTGGTGGCGTCTGGTAACAGGCCGAAGCGGTCGATCATCTCCACCTGGAGCTCTTTCAGTTCGGCGGCGTCGGCGGCGCTAGCGATCCGTTTGTAGGTCACCAAGCGGGTGTGAACGTCCGGCAGGTAGTCTTCGGGCAGCAGTGCTGGTAGTCCGAGGTCGATCTCGGCGCCATGGTCGAGCGGGCGGTCGAGCTCCGGGGTGCGGCCGGCCTTGAGCGCCTCGACCGCGCGTTCGAGTAGGTCCATGTACAGCGTGAAGCCGATTTCGTGGATTTGACCGGACTGCTCGTCGCCGAGCAACTCGCCGGCACCACGGATTTCAAGATCGTGGGTGGCTAACGTGAAGCCGGCGCCAAGGTCCTCGAGGGATTCGATGGCCTCCAGACGTTTCTTGGCGTCCTCGGTCATCGCCTTCGGCGGCGGCGTGATCAGATAGGCATAGGCGCGGTGGTGGGAGCGGCCGACGCGTCCGCGCAGCTGGTGCAGTTGGGCCAGTCCGAGCTTATCCGCGCGGTTTATGACGATGGTGTTAGCGCTCGGTACGTCGATGCCGCTCTCGACGATGGTGGTGCAGACCAGCAGGTTGAAGCGGCGGTGGTAGAAGTCGCGCATGACGCGCTCCAGGTCGCGCTCGCGCATCTGGCCATGCGCGTAGTCGACGCGAGCGCTCGGCACCAGCGCCTCGATCTTCTGCGCCATGTTTTCGATGGTCTCGACCTCGTTGTGCAGAAAGTAAATCTGCCCGCCGCGGTTGATCTCGCGCTGGCAGGCTTCCTGGATCAGCGTGTCGTTCCAGGCCGAGACGAACGTCTTGATCGGGTGGCGCTCGACCGGGGGGGTGGCGATGATGGACAGATCGCGCAGGCCAGACATGGCCATGTTCAGCGTGCGCGGGATGGGCGTAGCGGTGAGCGTGAGCACGTCTACCTCGCTACGTAGGGCCTTGACGCGCTCCTTGTGGCGCACGCCGAAGCGGTGCTCCTCGTCGATGATGGCGAGCCCCAGGTTCTTGAACCGGATGGAGGGCTGCAACAGCTTGTGGGTGCCGACGACGATGTCAACGGTGCCGTCGGCAAGGCCGTCGACGATACCCTTGGCCTCTTTGGTGCTCTGGAAGCGCGACAGGCTCTCGATCTTCATCGGCCAGTCGGCAAATCGGTCCGCGAAATTCTGGTAATGCTGCTGCGCCAGCAGTGTGGTGGGGACGAGCACCGCCACCTGGCGGCCTCCGCTGACGGCGACGAAGGCGGCGCGCATCGCGACCTCGGTCTTGCCGAAGCCGACATCGCCACAGACCACCCGGTCCATCGGCTTGGGGTCGGCCATGTCCGTGAGGATGGCCTCGATGGCGCGCTGCTGGTCCGGCGTCTCCTCGAATTCGAAGGCATTCGCGAAGGCGGCGTGGTCGGTGCCGGGGTCGGGGAAGGCGATGCCCTGGCGGGCGGCGCGGCGGGCGTAAATGTCGAGCAGTTCGGCGGCCACGTCGTGGGCCTTTTGCGCGGCCTTTTTCTTGATGCGATCCCATTGCTCGCCGCCGAGGCGGTGCAGCGGTGCGTTGTCTTCGGCGGCACCGGTGTAGCGGGAGATCAGATGCAGTGAACTCACCGGCACGTACAGCTTGTCGCCACGGGCGTATTGCAGGGCTAGGAATTCGGTGCGATTGCCCGCGATATCCAAGGTTTGCAGTCCCAGGAAGCGGCCGACGCCGTGCTCCTCGTGCACCACTGGGGCGCCCTCGTGCAACTCGGTGAGGTTGCGGACCACCGCCTCGCCGTCGCGCTCGCGGGACTTGCGCCTGCGCTCCTGGCGGATCTTCTCGCCGTAGAGCTGGGTCTCGGTAATCAGCGCGATGCCCTCGCGCTCCAGCAGCAGCGGTTGATCCAGTGGTGCGACGGTGATGGCCAGGGGTAGGTCGCCGCCAGCAAAGTCACGCCAGTCGTTCACGGCCGACGGCTGGATGCGGAAACCGCGCAGGTTGTCGGTTAGCAGCTCGCGCCGGCCGGTGCTTTCGGCAACGATCAGGCTGCGCCGGCCGGACTGCGCGAGAAACGCGTTCAGCGTCGCCGCTGGCTCGGCCGCGCGCGCCTGGATCGCCAACGCAGGCAGTGTGCCAGTCGCGAAATTGCAGACTGCGTTGTACCCCTTGCGCCGTTGAGCGACCTCCGGCGATTGCCAACAGACGCCGGCCAGTGTGTTGAGCCGGCCGGCGAGTTCGTCCGGCGCCAGATAAAGGGACCGTGGCGACAGGAGCGGGCGTTCCGTATCGTAGCGGCGCTGCTCATAGCGGGCGGCGATGGCGTCGAAGGCGGTCTGCGCGGCGTCGCGCGCGTCCGCGGATTCGAAGGCGAGTGTTGCGTCCGGCAGATAGTCGAACAGCGTTGCCGTGTGTTCGAAGAACAGGGGCAGGTAATAGTCGATTCCGCCCGGCATGCGGCCTTCGGACACCTCGCGGTAGATGATGCTTGCCTTCGGGTCGGCGTCGATGGTCGCGCGCCAACGCTGGCGAAAGCCGCTGATGGCCTCGTCGGTGAACGGGAACTCCCGCGCCGGCAGCATGCGTACCTGTTCCAGCTTGTCGACCGAGCGCTGGCTGTCTGGGTCGAAGGTGCGGATGGTCTCGATCTCGTCATCGAACAGATCGATGCGCAGCGGTTGGGTGCTGCCCATCGGGAAGATGTCCAGCAGCGCGCCACGCACCGCAAATTCTCCGTGTGCGATGACTTGAGACACGCATTGATAGCCCGAGCGCGCCAAGCGCTGGCGGGTGCGATCGAGGTCGAGGCGGTCGCCGATCGACAAGACCAACGAGTGGCCGTCGACATAATCGCGGGGCGGCAGTCGTTGCAACAGCGTGCCGACCGGGACCACGAGTATGCCGCGGGTCAGCATCGGCAGTCGGTGTAGCGTCAGCAGGCGTTCCGACACGAGTTCCGGCAGCGGCGAGAAGACGTCGTAGGGCAGGGTCTCCCAGTCAGGGAAGCCCAGCACGGGCAGGTCTTCGCCGTGTAGGAAAAATCCCAGCTCCGCAAGGAGGCCGGTGGCCGCCTGCATATCCGCCACTAAAGCGATGATGGGCTGCTTCGCCTGGCGCGCCGCCGACGCAATGGCGAGCGCCGCAGCGGCGCCGTAGAGCTGGCCCCACAGCAGGCGCTCGCCCGGCCTTTGCGGTAGCGGTGGGCTCAGCGGCGAATGGCTCGGGGCTTGCTCGAGCTGGATCTCGGTCTGGACTGGTGCGGGAGCGGACTGCATGGAGGCGGCGCAAAGGTGCGGGAGCGGACGAGCTCGTAAAGGGCGAGGATTCTCGCACATGCGCGGCATGCGCGCAGCGGCGCTTGGTCACCGCTGCGGCCGGGCTTCTGGGTGAAAGCGCTTGGATCGAGGGCGATGCTGCGCGCGCTCTCTCAGCCTCCGGTCCGGTAGGTGAGGTGGTTCCGGCCTGCTGATACACCCGTTTGAGCAACTGTTGCAGCAGCGCGACCGGTGTCTTTGCTGCGGAAAAGTCGTCGTCGTTCAGGGTGACGATGAGCGCTATATTCGACAGGCGCGCCGTGTGCATGGTGATCGCGTCGTCCAAATTAGATGCCATCGGCGCTCAAAGAAGGACTCAGTTCGGCGTATTGCACGACGTCTGACTTTCCATACAAAGAGCAAGGTAGGCATTACATCGCCCGCGTTGCTTTGGGTCTGAATTGAGTCATAGCCAAGCGGCGAGGTGGCTAACCCACGCCCCCGTTGGCGGTGTCGACGCACTTCACTGCGTGCGCATCTTGGCGCTCGGCGCTCGGCCCACTTCGAGCAAAGAGCCGGTTTGAGTAGCCCGGCGTCTTGTTCTCGTCGGTCCGAGGCATTACCTTGCGCGCCGTAGGCGCAGGGCAGCAGTCGCGTTGCCCGTAACAAAACCGTCATCCAAATGCTCGTTTCGCTGGTCACAATGGCCATCGGGTTCCAACCCGCACACGTCCCTCTGCTCATCACGAATTACGGAGCTTCGAGCGAATGATCTACTCGCACTTTTTCAAGTCGGCCGCCATCGCTGGTTGCCTGTCCACCCTCGCGCTTTCCCCCGCAGCCCAGGCTGATGTCAGGCTCAATGGCTCTGGCGCCAGTTTTCCGTTCCCGATCTATGCCAAGTGGTTCAAGGACTTCTCGAAAGAACACGACGGCATCCGCGTCGATTACCAGGCCAAGGGCTCTGGTGCGGGCATTCAGGACCTGATTAACGGCGTGGTCGACTTCGCCGCCTCTGACGCGGCCATGAAGGACGACGAGATGGCTCAGGTAGAGCAGGGTGTGGTGCTGCTGCCGATGACAGCGGGTGAAGTGGTGCTGGCCTATAATCTCGAAGGCGTTGACCAACTAAAGCTGCCGCGCGCCGTCTATCCGGAGATCTTCCTTGGCAACATCACCAAGTGGAATGATCCGAAGATCGCCGCAGCCAACCCTGGTGTCGACCTACCGGACGACGACATTACCGTCGTGGTGCGCTCGGATTCCTCCGGCACTACCTACGTCTTCACCGGCCACCTGAGCCATATCGACGACGCCTTCAAGACCGCGGTGGGCCAGGCTAAGGCCCCCAACTGGCCGGACAGCGACAAGTTAATCAAGGCGCCAAAGAACGATGGCGTGACCGCCCAGATCAAACAGATCCCGGGCTCGATTGGCTACATCGAGTATGGCTACGCCAAGCTGACCAACCAGCCGACGGCGATGCTAGAGAACAAATCCGGGAAGTTCGTAGCTCCGGGTCCGGAATCCGGCGCCGCAGCGCTTGCCAGCGCCGAATTCCCTGGGGGCACGCTGCCGAACAGCGACGTGCCGAACCTGATTGCCTGGGTCTGGGACCCGGCCGGTGAAGACGCCTACCCGATCGCCACCATGACTTGGCTGCTTCTGTACAAGGACCAGGACGACGACAAGGCCGCCGCGCTGCGCGAGCTGGTCGAGTACTGCACCAGTGAAGAGGCTCAGGGTCAGGCCGATGGTCTCGGCTACATCCCCCTGCCGGCGGAGGTCATCGAAAAGGTCCGCGCCGCCGCGAAGTTCGTTCAATAAGGGGTCGTGCAATAGGCTGGGTGAAACCCCCGCAAGCACCGGCGGGGATACCTCCCGAGCGGTGGTTGCGCTTAGGCGACTGCTGTCGACTTTCATACCATCTGACTTGTCTTGACGCCCGCCTTCGGTGTCGGGCTGGCGGTCACATCGCTCACTATGCGACCGCCAGCCCTCCGTAGAAGGCGAACGCCAATCTTGCGTCAATTGGTCGAAGAGCCTTCGGCAATCGCCTCAATCCGTCCTTTGAGCTCCCTCTTTCGGCCTCGTTCTTTCGGCCTCGTTGCGTATCAGCAGGAATCGATTCATGGTCAAGAACCCATTTGAACAAGCGGGATCATCCGGTTCGATTACTCGGCCACCGTCATCCGCCGAATTCACGACAGACACGCTGTTCCGGGCCATCGCTTATTTCTGCGCGCTGCTGATTATCGTGCTGGTGGGCTTCATCCTGTGGGAAGTCGGTAAGATGGCCGTTCCCGCGATCCACGACTACGGCCTTGGCTTCTGGATCGGCACGACATGGGACGTGAACGAGGGCGTCTTTGGCGTCCTGCCCGAGATCTGGGGCACGCTCTACAGCTCACTACTGGCGCTGTTAATCGGCGGCCTATTCGGTGTCTCCATCGCCATTTTTCTGACCCAAGACTTCATTCACCACCGCATGGCACTGGTGTTTCGCACCACGGTCGAGTTGCTCGCGGCGATTCCGTCGGTGGTCTACGGTCTCTGGGGTATTTACGTGCTGATCCCGATGATCCGCCCTAGCGCGGACTGGCTGCATCAGCACTTCTCCTGGTTTCCGATGTTCGGTACTGACCTCAGTGGCCCAGGCATGGCGCCGGCGGCGCTGGTGCTATCGATCATGATTCTGCCGACCGTGGCGGCGATCTCGGTGGATGCCTTCCGGCGGATTCCCTACAAGGTCAAGGAGGCCGCCTACGGCATGGGTACCACCAAATGGGAGGCTATCCTCAAGGTGATGTTGCCGACCGCTTCCAGCGGCATTCTTGCCGCGCTGGTTTTGGGCTTCGGGCGCGCGCTGGGGGAGACCATGGCGCTGGCGATGCTGATTGGCAATAGCAATCAGATCAGCCTGTCGTTGTTCGCCCCTGCGAACACCCTAGCCTCTCTGCTGGCGTCGAGCTTCCCGGAGGCAGGCCCCATCGAGGTCCAAGCATTGATGTACGCGGCCCTCGTGTTGCTGCTGATCACGTTCATCGTCAATGTGCTCGGGCTTGGTATCCAGCAATTCACTACGCGCAAGTTCGAGGGTAAGTGATGACTGATAACGATCTCGCTATGAACGCCGATCAGGAATTCACCCGTCCGAACCTAGAGCGTCGTCCGCTCGAGGGGCGCGCGGTCAAGAACAACATCCTCACAGCGCTGACCTGGCTCGCGGCGATCCTGGCCTCTATCCCGCTGCTGTCGGTGATTTACATGCTATTGGTGCGCGGTGGTACGCGCCTGTTCGGCGCTGACTTCGTTGAGGTGCTGACCGAACTGCCACCGGCCGGTTTCGAGATGGGTGGCGGCATCGGCCCGGCCATCCTCGGCACGCTGATCATGGTCGGCATTGCCGCCCTAATCAGCGTCCCTTTTGGAATCCTCGCCGCCATCCATCTGGCCATGCTCGACCCGAAGAGCAACGTGGCTACCACGTCGCGTTTCCTGGCCAAGGTGCTGACCGGCTTTCCTTCCATCCTTGCGGGTGTCTTCGTCTATGCGGTGCTGGTGATCAACTTCGGCTACTCAGCGCTGGCCGGTGGCGTTGCGCTTGCGGTGCTGATGTTGCCGACTGTGGTGCTGGCCGCCGAAGAGGCCATAAAGCAGGTGCCGCAGCGTATGAAGGACGCCGCCTACGGCATGGGTTGCACGCGCACCCAGGTCATCTGGAAGGTCGTGCTGCCGACCGGTCTGCCGGGTATTCTCACCGGCGTGATGCTGGCCATCGCGGGTGCCGCGGGCGAGTCCGCGCCGCTTCTGTTCACGGCGCTATTCAGCAATTACTACATCAGCGAGCTGTTAGAGCCGACGGCGTCGCTGTCGATCCTGATCTACAACTTCTCCGGCATGCCGTTCGAGAACCAGATCGAACTGGCCTGGACCGCATCGCTGGTGCTGGTGCTGATCGTCCTCGTGTTCAACATCCTGGCCCGCCTGTTCGGCCAACCCAAGGCCTAAGCAATGGCTCGTGCTGTCAAGCCGCCGAAGGCCGATTGCTGGCGCCCGCGACGGGAGCGGCCCAGCACTCAACTCACTTGAGGTTTTCGACTATGAATGCTGCAACAGAATCGACCTTCGTGGCGGAGCGTTTCACGCCCGCGGGCGACACCGTGATCGACTGCCAGGTGGACAAGATCTTCTACGGCGATTTTCTGGCCGTGCGCGATAGTTTCGTGCCGATCGAGAAAAACAAGATCACCGCATTCATCGGCCCCTCCGGCTGCGGCAAGTCCACCGTGCTGCGCAGCCTCAACCGTATGAATGACCTGATCAACGTATTTCGGTTTCAGGGTACGGTGATGTATCACGGCCAAGACATCTACGCCAAGAAGGTCGACCCGGTGGTCGTACGCCGTTACATCGGCATGGTCTTCCAGCAGCCGAACCCGTTCTCGATGAGCATCTACGACAACGTCGCCTTTGGCCTGCGCCTGAACCGGTTTAAGGGCAACTACGACGAAAAGGTTCAGAAGGCGCTGGAGCGCGCGGCACTGTGGAAGGAGGTCAAGGACAAGCTCAAGAACAGCGGCCTGTCGCTGTCCGGCGGTCAGCAGCAGCGTCTGTGTATTGCCCGCGCCATCGCCACCGATCCCGACGTACTCCTGATGGACGAGCCCTGCTCGGCGCTCGATCCCATCGCCACGCGCCAGGTCGAGGAACTGATGCTGGAGCTCAGAGATCGCTTCACCGTCGCGCTGGTGACCCATAACATGCAGCAGGCCACCCGTGTCGGCGACACCACGGCGTTCTTCTCGGTGGATATCTCCGCCGGTGGCCGCACCGGCTATCTGGTGGAGATGGGTCCGACCAAGCAGGTGTTCGAAGCGCCGCGTGAGTCCCTTACCAAAGAATACGTGGCCGGCGAGTTCAGCTGATCGCGGTCTGCCGATAGCAGATGGACAGTGGCAGACGCTTGAATCTGGAGGCCGTCGAGTCCTCCCTGCGGGCGGTACAAACGCAATTCAACGTCATCAACCGAAGCTTGTCGACACCGAGAGACCCCCTCAGCGACTCTGTGTTGGAGCGCTTGATGCTCGGCTATCGACAGGTGGATGCGTTGCTCGCGGCTGGCGTGGACCCGTTCGCCCTTGGCAATTCGAAGCAGATTCTGGAACTCAATGTGCTCGTGCTGTGCGGTGCCGATCGGGCGCTGCGCGGGGAATGTACGCAGCTGGTGGAGGCGACCGGTCAACGTTTTTATGAAAAGGGCGACGGCGGTATCGAGGCGTTGGTGCACTGGGTGTGGTCGATGCAGGGTGAGTCGATCTGGCGTCGCGCCGGGAGTACCTACATCCACCTGCTGAGCCAGCCGCAGTTGTTCATCGAAGGCAACCACCGCACCGGTGCGCTACTCATGAGCTGGATGTTGGCGCGGGCGGGCAAGCCGCCGTTCGTCCTCTCCGTGGACAACGCCAAGGCCTATTTCGATCCTTCCACCGTCGCCAAGAATTCGCGTAAGCGCACGCTACGCATGATTTTGGAGCGACCAAAGCTCGTGAAGCGTTTTGCTGACCTGTTGAAGCAGGAATCCGAACAGACGCATACGCTCGGTTGATGTCGGACGTGTGCGGCGTTGCTCGGGCCTATTGTTCAGGTCGTGCACGGACCCCAGGTCAAGTTCTTCGGGACGTGACAATCCCCGCTAGCTCTTGCTCAACCCTTTGCCAAGCGGCCTGGCGGCCGCAGTCCTTGCCTCGACCACTGCGCCAATGCTGCCAGGAGGTGAAGTCTTTCCAGGCAGGCGACTGCGGTTGCAGGCGCTCCAAGACCACCGGTTTCTGGTAGGCCAGGCATTTGGGGCCATACCGGGGTTCGTTATCGATCCAGCGGTCTCGCTCCGTTTGCGCGCGCGGCTCCGCATAGGCGATGTGGCATGTTGTCTCAGTCGGACGCTCGCACCAGAATGTGTCAACCCATACGACGGCGGGACCACAGTTGGTTTCGACGATAAAAACCTCGGCGGCGCAGTGGATGACCAGCTCCAGCGGCTTGCGTGGGTTCGGAATGGCGAGCTGGAGCGGGACTAATTGCCGAATGGCTTCTGTCAGTTCCATGGCCGGAAATCAAATGACTGTCGATCAGGCCATTGTAGCGAGTCTGTCGGGCCACTGTCAGTGGGGCCGGCGCCAATGCGTCCACATGATGAGGCCAGTTCCCATTGGCGTTCTAACTTCAGGACTTGGTCATGCGTTTGATTGTTGCGATTTCTGGCGCTAGCGGAGTCATCTATGGCATTCGGCTGCTCGAGATCCTGCAAGCTTTTGACGACATCGAGATCCATCTTGTGCTGAGCAAGGCGGCCAAGCTGAACGTTGCGCTCGAGACGGATTGGCAGGTTCGCGAGGTCGAGGCACTGGCGGATGTCGTCCATGACAACCGCAATTTGGCGGCAGCCATCGCCAGCGGTTCCTTTCTGACCGGCGGCATGGTGATCGCGCCTTGCTCCATGAAGACCCTGTCGGGTGTAGTGCATTCGTTTGCCGACGACTTGCTGGTGCGTGCCGCAGACGTGGTGCTGAAGGAGCGCCGCCGCTTGGTGCTGGTGCCGCGAGAAGCGCCCCTACACCTGGGCCATTTGCGGATGCTGACCGCGGCAGCGGAGCTCGGCGCGGTGATCTTGCCGCCAATGCCAGCCTTCTATACAGGCCCACAGAGCGTCGACGATATCGTCAATCATACCGTTGGCCGCATTCTGGATCTGTTCGGCATCGATATCAATCTGGTCGAGCGCTGGCAGGGACCGACATCGGCGCGGGCATCAAGCGATGCCTAAGGCGTCGGATCGGCTCCAGGCGTCGATCCGCGAACTGCTGGAGTCCCAAAACACGATGACACTTGCCACCTGCGGCCCCGACGGGCCTTGGGCAGCTGCAGTCTTCTTCGCGAGTGATGCCGGCCTGAATCTGTATTTTGTCTCTGACCCGCGCACGCGACACGGGTGCGACCTGATGGCGACCGAACGTGCGGCCGCCGCCGTCCATCCGGACTGCAACGCTTGGGGCGAGATCAGGGGGTTGCAGCTGGAAGGGGCCGTCGCACCTCTCGACGGGGATGCACGGGAAGCGGCCCTGAAGCGCTATCTGGTCAAGTTCCCGCAGGTTCGCCGCCTGGAAGAACAACCCCGCGAGGGCGACGAGACCGTTATTGCCACCCGCCTGCGCCAGGCGACCCTTTTCCGGCTGATACCCGAACGCATTCGGCTGATCGATAACCGCCGGCGTTTTGGCTTCAAGGCTGAGCTTGTATTGCACGAGGGGGCAGCGTGAGGCCGCCGCCTCAGTTGCCTGAATCGTCATTGACGAGATCGATCGGTACCGGTTTGATAGGCCAGATGTCGTCGGCATCGTTTTGGACCGAGCGGTGCGATGAGCACGTGCCGATGCGCGCGGTGTTGAGAATCGACATCCGGTCCCAGTTAGGGGCGCGATAGGCGTGCTCTACCTGTTTCTGGCAAGCGACATAGGCGTCGAAATCCGCAAGTACCATGAACGGATCGCTATGGACCGTGCTGCGACAACGGCGGACAGGTTACAGAATCGGCCCGATGCTCGGCCGTGGGGATCAGTGCGGCTTTCAGCGGAAGCGTGCGAACACGCGGCACGCATTCCAGGCGCCAAGCGGGTAGGGCTTGTTGCCAAAACGTCTGTACCGAGTCCACGGTGTCTGGCAGCGGCGCCTGGCCGAGAAAGCGCCAGACCCGCAGGAGGGTCGGCAGCGGGTGGTCTGGATCGACTGGCGCGCTGGAGAGGGTCTTGGAGAGCTTGCGACCGTGGTCGTCGACCACCACCGGTAGGTGCGCATAGTTGGGCTGCGGCAATCCCAGCAGTCGTTGCAGATGGACCTGCCTTGGTGTCGACATCAATAGGTCGGCGCCGCGCACGATACTGTCGATGCCCGCGGCGGCGTCGTCGACGACAACAGCGAGTTGGTACGCGTGTGTGCTGTCGGCCCGGCGCAGCACGAAGTCACCGACGTCCGCGGCAAGCTGCTGCACGATGTGGCCATGGATACGGTCGTCGATCGCGATTTGCGCATCGTCGATGCGCAGCCGTTGGCTTCGCGGCCGGCGTCCGGCGGGCAGCCCATTGCGGCAGGTGCCGGGGTAGATCGGACCTTCTGTGCCGGGTCGACCGAGGCTGGCGATCTCGCTGCGCGAACAGGCGCAGGGAAAGGTCCAGCCATGTTCGTTTAGATGCCCAAGTGCTTGCGCGTAGGCATCGGTGCGCCGGCGTTGATACACAACCGTTTCGTCCCATAGCAGACCGAATCGCTCCAGCGTGCGCAGGATGTCATCAGCCGCACCGGGCACCTCGCGCGCCCTGTCGAGATCGTCGATGCGAACCAACCAGCTGCCGCCGGCAGCGCGGGCATCGGCGTAGCTGCCGAGGGCGGCAACGAGTGAGCCGAAGTGAAGCGGTCCGGTCGGGGAGGGGGCGAAACGCCCCCTTGATCCGTTGGGGGCGCCGAATGTTTTCAGATTTGTCAAGTTTGTTGGCCGCAATGCGGTTGAACGCCAAAGGGCCTAGGGCCGACATTTCGCGATGGTGCTGCGCGGCGGGCGTGCCTTGGACCTCGGCGCTTGGCCCTCTCCGAGCAACGCGCGGACTTTAAAACGGAGCGCCGTCAACTCGTCAGTCTGAGACCCCGCCTCGCTAGGTAAGAGACTGCGGCGTGACCCGGACAAGGGCTTGTGAGAGGTCTTGAAGACGATCGAGGCAGGCCGAGAGCGCCCCGAACCGACCTTAGCCGCGTTGCTTTTCGCGGATCTCGTCTAGGGTCTTGCAGTCAATGCAGAGTGTGGCCGTGGGCCTGGCCTCCAGGCGTCGTACACCGATCTCCACACCACAGGCTTCGCAGTAGCCGTAGTCGTGATCGTCGATGCGACCCAGCGCCTCGTCGATCTTCTTGATCAGTTTGCGCTCGCGGTCTCGGGTGCGCAGTTCGAGGCTGAACTCAGACTCTTGGGTCGCCCGGTCGTTGGGGTCCGGGAAGTTTGTGGCCTCGTCCTGCATGTGATGCACGGTTCGGTCCACTTCTTCCATCAGTTGCCGCTTCCATTCAAGCAGCAGGCCGCGGAAGTGCTCTTCCTGCTCCGGACTCATGTAGTCCTCGTCCTTACCGGCCTCATAGGGCTCGAATCCGAGCGCTTTCGCGCCTCGCTTGTCTGCCTCGGCCATCGTTGTGCTCCCGAAGACGCTGGGTCGTTGTATCACCGGTTGCCGTTCCCGATGCGCATACCCGGCGACACCCAGAGGGCGGCCCGAGAGCACAAGGCTCGAACGGCAGTAAGCGCGGGTTTTTACCAGATGTCTCGCGGGCCTGCAACAGCCCCCGCGGGTGCGCACGTCAAAACCCGAGGGCCTTCGCGCCGACCGCCAAGCGCCGTTGTGTGTCGTGCCACGCTGGGAGGGGCGGGTGGCGAAGGTTTCCCCGCGAACCGGTCTTCATGCTGTGGTAGGCTCGCGCTCCCGCGATGAATTCTCAACGAGGCCAGACGTCTGATGGCAGAGCTCGAAGCCCTCATCTTCGATGTCGACGGCACCCTTGCCGATACCGAGCGCGACGGGCATCGGCCCGCGTTCAACGCCGCCTTTGCCGATGTCGGGCTCGATTGGGTGTGGTCGGTCGACTTGTACGGCGAATTGCTTCGAGTCACCGGGGGCAAGGAGCGAATTCACGAGTACCTGCGCGTGCAGCGGCCGGATTTCGTCCTCGCCGGATCGCTTGATGAGTTTGTCCGGGATCTGCACCGACGCAAGACCGAGCACTACGTCCGGATGATGCAGTCGGGAGGCATTCCGTTGCGCAGCGGCGTTCTGCGGTTGCTGCGTGAGGCGCGCGCCGCGGGCGTGCGACTGGCGGTCGCGACGACCACCACCCCCGAGAATGTCGCCGCATTGCTGGCATCGGCCCCGGAGCCCGATTTGACTGAGTGGTTCGAGGTGGTTGCGGCCGGCGACGTGGTGCCGAACAAGAAACCCGCACCGGATATCTACGAGCTGGCGCTGCGCGAACTCGATCTGCCGCCGTCGTCCTGCGTGGCGATCGAGGACTCCGACAATGGCGTGCGTTCGGCGCTTGGCGCCGGGCTCAAGGCGCTGCTGGTCACCGTCAGTTCTTATACCGAGGGGCAGGACTTTTCCACTGCGCCGCTGGTGGTAGACCAACTCGGCGAGCCGCATCTGCCCGCGACGGCCGCGGTCGGCGATCTGAGCGGCCGTGTCTGCGTCGATCTCGAGCTATTGCGGGTGCTGCATCGGCAGGTCTTCGAAGCCCGCACGGATGGCTGATGCCATGTTGCAACCATCCGAGCGCGCCGCGCGCGTGGCGCCGTTTCATGTCATGCGCATTCTAGAGCGGGCGAGGGCGCTGGAGGCGGCTGGGCGCGATGTGATCCACATGGAGGTCGGTGAACCGGATTTCGCGACACCGGAGCCGGTGATGGCGGCAGCCCGTGCCGCCTTGACTGCACACTCGATGGGTTACACGCCAGCCGCGGGCCTGCCTCAGTTGCGGCAGGCCATCGCTGGTTACTACCGGCGGCGCTACGACATTGATCTCGACCCCGAACGTGTCATCGTCACGCCGGGCGGCTCCGGAGCGCTGCAGCTCGCGTTGGCCGCGGTGGTGGATCTCGGTGACAGCGTGCTGACCACGGACCCAGGTTATCCGTGCAATCGACATATGGTCGCGCTGATCGGGGGCTGCCCGGTGTCGGTGCCGGTGACGGCGGACCAGGCGTATCAGCTGAAGCCCGCCCTGGCGGAGGCCCGTTGGTGCGATTCCGTCCGAGCTCTGATGCTGGCGAGCCCGGCGAATCCGACTGGCTCAGTGGTGTCGCGCGACACCATGGCCGATCTGCATCGGTTCGCGCGGGAGCGTGGCGCGGCCCTGATCGTCGATGAGATCTACCAAGGCTTGACCTACGACGTCGAAGATCACACGGCGCTTGCCTGCGGCGAAGACAATGTCTTCGTCGTCAACAGCTTTTCCAAATATTTTGGTATGACGGGTTGGCGGCTGGGTTGGTTGGTCGCGCCGTCGCGTTTCGCGGCAACCCTGCAGCGGCTGGCGCAGAATCTGTATCTGGCCGCGCCGACGCCGGCGCAGTATGCGGCGCTCGCGGCCTTCGAGCCCGAAACGTTGGCCCTGCTCGACAACAGGCGCGACCTGTTTCGAGAGCGGCGGGACGTCCTCGTCGATGCCCTGGGTGCGCTTGGCTTCCAGATCCCGTCGGCGCCAGCCGGTGCCTTCTATGTCTATGCCGAGGTCCCATCCGTTTGTTCGGATGCCGCAGCATTGGCCGAGCGATTGCTGGAGCAGGCGGGTGTCGCCGTGACCCCGGGATTGGATTTCGGTACCAACCGCGCGGAGCGGATGATGCGCTTCGCCTACGCCGCTGACGTCGGCCGTCTGAACGAAGCGGCGGCTCGCATTCGGCG